>Ga0183095_10571_pt1 | contig 74918 bp, 60 predicted proteins | sample BioMet4_FD_130346 | JGI IMG/M metagenome (GOLD analysis project Ga0183095, IMG submission 130346) | Microbial communities from bioreactor (seeded with sewage sludge) at LBNL, California, USA - Biofuel metagenome 4 (v2) (version 3) | ecosystem: Engineered > Bioreactor > Anaerobic > Unclassified ... | reverse complement strand
ATTATACTGTATTAGGTTGAAATATTAATATTTTGTGGTATCTTATCGGTGTCTGTAAAACCGAGGAGATGCGCAATGATCAATATTGACTTCAGCGCCGAGGAGATTGATGCGCTATACGAAGCGCACGACATGAATCCCAGTCCGCAAATGCGCCGGAAGCTCTTGGCAGTATATTTGAAGAGCCTGGGCATCGAGCACGGGAGGATATGCAAGATTTTGCGAATATCTCTCCCCACATTTCTTTCCTACATGGAGCAATACATGGAAGGTGGAATCGATAGACTCACCCTAAATTTGCATCGAGGTCATCCGAGCGAGCTGAATACATTCGCGATCTCCATCAAGAAAGAGTTCGCGATGAAACCGCCTGCAACTTTGAAGGAGGCTCGCCAGAGAATAAAAAGCCTCACTGGGCTTGAGCGCAGCATTCCACAGATATGGAGTTTTGTCCGCAAGCTTGGCATGTCCGTGCGCAAGGTGGGTGGGATTCCCGGCAAGGCTGACGTGGCAGAGCAGGAGGTCTTTAAAAAAAAGAGCTTGAGCCGAGGCTCAATGAGGCGAAAGAAGGGAAACGCGCCGTCTATTTCGTAGATGCCGCGCATTTTGTCCTCGCGCCATGCTTGGGCTTTCTCTGGTGCTTTGCCAGAATCTTCATCAAAACGCCGGCTGGACGGCGGCGGCTCAATGTTTTGGGCGCACTGAACGCCGTGAGTAAACGCCTCGTCTGTGTCGTGAATGATACGTTCGTCAATGCAGACACCGTGAAGGAGCTGCTTCTCGAGATTTCCAAACGGCATCGCTCGATTCCCGTAACAGTCATTCTCGACAACGCGCGGTATCAACGTTGCCATGTGGTACAGGACTATGCCGGAGCGTTGGGCATAGAACTGCTGTTCCTGCCAAGCTATTCTCCCAATCTCAACTTGATCGAACGACTGTGGAAATTCATCAGGAGGCAATGCCTGTATTCGGAATATTACAGCAGCTTCGCCTCTTTCAGATGTGCAATAACGGGCTGTCTTGACGAACTCGAAACGAAGCACAAGGATGAATTGAAAAGCCTGCTTACGCTACGTTTTCAGACTTTTGATAATCTAAAGATGTCAGCCTAATGCAGTATAGATAAAGAAATTTATGAAATCTGTGATATCAGCACGAATCGTCAGGCTGTTCATCGCACGGCATCGTGGGATTATGGCCGATTCCATAATCCGCCACTGTTCGTCGAATTTGTTTCCCACATGAAAATTGATCATCAGGATTGGTATTTTGAACACCAGCGCCCCCATATTAACGCGTTTGAAATACCGCTGGAAGGAACACTGTATATCGATCACGACGAGCAGACAATAGCAGTAAATCCGGGGGAGCTCTATTTTTTACCGGCGGGAGAATATAACCGTCTCTCCGTCAAAGCGGATACCGCTTTCAGTAAAATTTCGATTGGTTTTTGCGGCTGCTGCTTCGGCACGTTCTACAACAATCTATTCGGCAAACAGCGGCGAGTTTCCATCGGTAAAATTCAGCAGTCGTTTTATGATAAACTGAGAGAACTTTATGCTTTATTGGAAGCGCACAGTGAAGCCGATATTCCCCTGATTGTAGCGGACGGCGCCTGGCTGCTGATGGAGGTAGCCCGGCATGTCCACCGGGAAATTCCCGACAGTTTAAGCGAGGCCATTCGCCTTTTCGAATTTAATTTCGGCGATTCCCAATGCATTGCAAAAGCGGCAGCAACACTTAAACTATCGAAATACCAGTTGACTAAATTATTTCAGACCCACTTAAAAGTTACCCCGAAACAATACCTCATTGATCTACGCATGAAAAAAGCGGCCGAAATTCTTCAAACCGGCAACACACTCATAAAAGAAACGGCTCGGCTGTCCGGCTATGCCTCCGCTCGAATCTTTGCTCGCGTCTTCCGTAAAACCTACGGGGTGTCGCCCCTGAAGTTCCGAACCGGGCATTGTCCGTAATTTTGCACACATTTGAACCCGGTTTCCGCTGCTGCCCTGCAACCGCACCGCCGTCGAAGCGCCGCCGGTCGGCAACCTTGCCCCGGTTTACGATCTGGCCCTGGCGATCTGGATACGCTGAAGTGAATCACCGGCCCCAAACCGGAGCGATCTCGAACGAGTCAAATTGATGTTTCCGGCGCGAACCACCGCCACCGGTCAACGGACAGTTTTCTTCTGATAGAAGATCAACCGGCTGGACCGTCTTTCCGGCAGTTCGACGGTTATTCCCCGAGTCATCAGATCGCTGCCTCTAAACGTGTTTTTTTGCTTCAAATCCACGTCTTCCAGCTCATAATCAGCAGCCGGGTCAAGGCCATGCATCGGAACTTCGAATTTGCTGAACGGACTATCCTTTTTCCGGAAAAACTCCAGCAGTCCGCCGCCGGTGTCGGGACGGTCGAACTGATATGCACTCCAATCCTGAAACGATTCGCTCTGCGACAACAACGGATAAAAATCGCCGCTGAAATAGACCTTGGCGCGATGATATTCCGCCATCCGGTCGCGGAGCCACTGGAAAGGATATTTCTGATCGATCGGTATCGTCTGGTCCGCAAACAGATGGGCCACAATGCCGCCCGCCATGGTACTGCGGAAATGATAGGTATCGCCCTGATGATTGATATGCGTACCGAAAGAGAATTGTGGTATCCACAAGGATAAACCGTACACTTGTTGCTGATTTCGTTCCGTGGTGTGTTTGAGGAAACACTGCATATCACTGCTCCAAAGCGGAATACTGCGGCGCATCATTTCAAAGTCAAGCCGGCGTCCGCCGCTGGCGCAGTTGTCAATCAATAGATTAGGGTTGCGTTTCCGCAGTTCGTCCCAGAAGGCATACAAACCGGTGATGTGGCGGATTTCGGTGATTCCCACCCGGTCCGGGGTGTCATTTTCCTGCCAATAGAACAACGGGCTGAAATTGAAGTCCTGGCGATAACAGTCGATCCCATATTCCTTGATTTTGCCGGCCACCAGTTCGGTACACCATTTCCAAGCTTCGTGATTGCCGAGGTTTAGCAGCAGGTTTTCGCCTTTTTGGCGCTTACCGAGAAACCAGTCCGGATGTTCTTCGGTGATCGGCGTGCCACAAACGGCGCGTTCCGGTTCGAACCAAAGCAAGAACTTCATCCCGGCCTGATGGGCTGCATCGCTGACCGGTTTCAGGCCTTGCGGATAATTGACTTTGTTATGCTTCCAGATGCCGACGTAGATCGGCCATTTGGACTTGAACGGGTCGGGGTCGACGGCTTCGTCCGGGCCATACCAGCCGGCATCGATCCAGTAATAATCGTAAGGCAGTCGCTGTTCTTTGATCAACTTGATCCGTTTCAGATGTTCTTCCACCGGCATTCCGCCCCAGGCACCGTACGTGATCGGAGCCTGGAGCGGTTTTCCGTCATAATGCGGCATGATTTCGTCGGTCATGAACCGCCGGAGCAGGTTATGGCCGCGAATCGGGTCATTACCCACCCATCGGATCATCAGCGTTGCGGGCTGGCGGATGCTTTCGCCGGGATGGAGCACAGTATGGATAAACTCCATGCCGGATTGGAAATGGACGATATCGCCGTTGGTGGAAACTTTCGTCTGCCATTGGCCGGTCCAGCCGATTCCGAACAATACGCCGCCATCGGATCCGGCAAGGTTGAAGTATGGCATCCAGTCTACTGAAGACCGACCGCCGACGCCGCCGAAAACCACTTCCGCGGTCTTTTCCAGATCATTTTTGACCAGCAGAAAATCTTCTCGGAAAGCTTCGCCGCTGCTGTTGGCGTCAAGCGGTTCGTTTTCATAGTGGAACGCGCCGCGGCTGCGATACAGAATTTTGGGTTTGGAAATATTCCTGTAATCCAGGGTTTTCACCTGTTCCAGAACCAACGTATTTTTCGTGCCGATGTTTTTGAAACCAAGGTTCCAGATCACTGCCGGAAATTTTTTGTACTGTTGCAGTTCGAACGTACATTCAAGCCCGGTGTCCCGGTCGGTAGTAACATACTTATGGGTGATAAATTCCGGACTGTCGATCTGGGTCTTGACGATCCCCCATTTCCTGAACCAGGCATCGGCAGTCATGCCGCCGTATTGAAATGACACCGGCAGCAACGGAACCGCAGTTTCAGTTCCCGGCACCCCCAGCTTGAACACTTTGCCATCCTGCGCCACCACTTCCGCTTCCGCCCAGTCGGCATGCCCGTAGTTGATTACCGTTCTGGTCTTATTTTTCAGCACGAAATCGCTTACTCCGCCCAAACAAGCTTCCAGCTTTTCCGGGGCGGAGCGAATGTTCATGGGACGGCTTTCCGCCAGTTGTTTGCCATTGGCCCAGACGGAAAAAACCACTTCGGCAAGGTGGATGTCCGCGGTAACTTTGTTATGATCAATACCAACCCAGGCACGGAAGGTTTTGATCGGGAAATTGCTGTGGATGACGATTTCGCCATCGGCATGGGTTCCCAGACCCCATTCGTACTTTTTACCCGCCATGCTCAGCGGTTCGCCAATGACTGATTTGCTCATGCCCAGGTTGCCCCAGCCTTGCCTGCTGGATTCCACGCCGATTTTGTCCGTGCCGGTGTCGCCCAGCCCGGCAACCCATTGGCTGACTCGCTGTATTTCGTCCGCGTTCGTTATGTAACCGCTATCCATTTCCGTACCTTTAGTTTGGTTGCCGGCATCCAAAAGGTGCCCGGCCGCTAACATTAACCCCAGCGACACGAAAATTTTTAAATTGCCCATTATTTTCAACCTGTTATATTTTAAGGAAGCGCTTCCCTATGTTACTGATTAATAATAATTGGCCTTGAAATAAAGTCAATACTGCAAAGATTTAAATATTCCGGATATTCGAAGATAGGTGTAATCGGTCAGTTCGTTTCCTTGGCGAACGACCGATTACGCCACTCGCTTTTTGTCAGACTAAAAATGACAACTACGGCTTGACATTTGTTGCGGCTCGACGTATAATCAAGTCATCCGATGACTAGATGGGATGAAACACATGAAAGCGTTGATGTCCAAGTCTTCACGCATTAAGAAGATTATACTTGACAGGATCGTTTCCGGCAAGTATCAGCCCCAGGCGGCGCTGCCGTCGGAAAAAGAAATGGCGGCAAGTTTCGCCGTCAGTCACGCCACCGTTCGCGAAGCGGTTTCGTATCTGGTGGCGGAGGGCTGTTTATTCAAAGTCCAGGGCAAAGGCACTTTCATTCGGAATGTGCCGACGCCGAAGGGGGTCAAAACCATCAACCTCTATTCGTTTGATACGCACGGGCTGCGGGAGCAGGATCCGTTCATTTCCGACATTCTGCGCGGCATCCATCGCGCGCTGTCCAAAGAAGGCGATTTACCGGTCCGGGTGGTGCCGCTGGCACGGCCGGGGGCTTTCGCCGAAGTGTTCCGGCGCAACGAGGCGGAATATTCCTCCTGCGGCGCGCTGTTCGCCGCGTATGCGTTCGGGGGGGACGACCTGGCGGTATTGGCGGACGCCGGGCTGGCGGCGGCGAGCATCGGCAAATTGACCGATCCCAGCCCGATTCCGTTCGTCGACGTCGATCACGATCACGGCATTCGCACGGCGGTGAAAATGTTGGCCGGACTGGGACATCGCCAAATCGCCCTGCTGGATCAGGATAAACCATATCCCCATCTGCGTAAGCGCCGCGACGGTTTCGTTCGGGCGGTGGCCGAATTGGGGCTGGAGGGCCGTTTCATTGCGCTGGATTCGCTCGGTTTGGAAGAGGCGAAGGCGGCCTTGGCGGCGGCGCTGGAACCGGGCAATCCTTGCAGCGCGTTGATTTCGGTCGGCGACCGGCCGACGGTGGCGGCGTTCCGATTGTTTACGGATCGCGGTCTTCGTGTGCCCGACGATATCTCGATCATCTCTTATTCCGATTACAACTGGGTTGACGACGCCTGCGGTTTGAGTTTCACCAAAATCGAGCAGCCGGTCGACCGTTTGGCCGAGGATGCCTGTAAATTGTTGCTTGGCCGTTCCGACCGTCAGGAAATTTTACAGGAAACATTCGTGGTTCCGGGCGATTCCTGTTCGCCACGGACGAGGAAGGAGTGATTGTGATGAAACGTTTCTTTTCCTCCGACAGTTTTTGGAATCAACCCCTGGCGGCCGATCCCGCCGTCGATCCGCGCAGCGACGCGTTCCTGCAAATGCTGGCCGGAGACTGCGGCGGCCCGTTCAAACTCAATACCCGAACCTGGACCGTGCCGCTTTTCGAAGTCGACGAACGGACGCCGCGCCGAACCGTGCATCAGCGTCGGTACGAAGCGACGATGCGTAACGTGCGGTCATGGGGGCACCGGGAAAACTTCTGGGGGCATGGCCCCGGTTTCGGCCGCGACGTTCCAATCCCGGATCATGCCGCGCCCGATCCGGAAGAAGACGGTCACCTGGCGTTGGTCGACTGGACTCGCGGTCTGGTCTGGGATATGTGGGGGTGTCGCCGCCGGAGCGACGGCGAATGGGAATCGAATACCGGAATGCTTTATTCCGCCTACGGCAGCGGCGTCTGGAAAACGGCGGATTTCCCGGTCAAAAACGGCGAAAGCATACATTTTCACGGTCCGGGCCGGGCCAGCGGGGTGCCGGTCGTGGCCGGGCTGGTGCGGCGGGAAGAAATTCTGAGCGGCGAGATTCATCACAAGCTGGCGATGGCCACTTGGCACAATGCCTACCGCCAGTACGTCTTTCCGGCGGCTTGGACCGACGGTTTTCGCGACGGCGGCTTGCCGGAGGGCGCCGTGTTGCAACTCAATCCCGCGCTCAATCCGGCCGATTACGGACTGTCGGCGGCGGCGGCCTGCATCGCCCGGGCGATGCAGCGTTACGGCATGGTGAACGTCGACAACGCCGGAGCCAATGCGGTATATGTCGAGCAACTCGAAGTACATGGACTGTCGTGGGACGGCATCTTGAATGACGACGATCTGAAGCGGATTCCGTTGTCGCAATATCGAGTGCTCAAGCTGGGAGAAATTCATGGCATGGGCGACGTCTGGCATCGCGAAGAACAAGGACTTAAACCATAGGAGCGTCAAAATGAAAAAATTCACACTAATCGAACTTTTGCTGGTTATTGCCATTATTGCAATCCTGGCCTCAATGTTGCTGCCGGCTTTGAACAAGGCGCGCGAATCCGCCCGGCTGATCGCCTGTCTCAGCAACCAAAAGCAGATGGGTACGGCTTGCGTCATGTATTTCGACGATAACAACGACAGCGTTTACAACAACAGCAGCGGCATGAATCAGGGCGCCGCGTTCATCGCGTTGCTGGGCCCCTACGCCGGACTCTCTCGCCCCCCCTATACCTGGAATTCGGCGGTGAGCAACAACGTGTTTTACACCAGCACCCTGATCTTCCGCTGTCCCGCCAACGTGGCGCAGCCGCTGCTGTTACGGAGCAACTACGGCTACAATGCCCGAATGCTGGCTTTCCTGAAGAAGACGCGGCAGTTTCGCCATCCGAGTTCCGTGTTGCTCTGGTGTGACATCGCATCGGCCTGGAATTCCAACGATTCATGCAACATCGGCTATTGGAGCTGGGCATCCGGCAACGCTAATCTGGACTACTGGCCCTTGAATTCCGCCAGTACCGAGGCGCGCCGCCACCAGAGCAACGTAAACGTGCTCTGGGGCGACGGCCACGCCGCCGCCGCCACCAAGATTCGGAGCCCGCTGCCCGACGAATGGTCGCATTGATTTTGAACGATAACTGGGAGATCATGACAATGTACTTCGGCAAGATGACGATGGGGCTGATGTTTGGTATCGCGGCGACCATGTTGACGGCGGCGGAATCGACGCTGATGCTCGACGACTTTCAGAATCCGAAAACCTGGGGTTTCTGGCAGCCGGGAGCGCGCACGTTTTCCTTGCGGAACGACGAGGCGGAAAAATGGGACGGACATCCGGCGCTGCGGGTGGACATGCGCAACGGCTACGGCCTGTTACAGCATGAATTGAAAATCGATCCGCGCGCTTCCGGCCTGCTGTTCCGGATCAAGGGGGCGAAGGAAACCGGCAGCGGCGAACTGTTGGTGACGCTGCTGGAGGATAACCGCGAAAGTTTTGCCGCCAAGATCAAGTTTTCCCCGGAATGGTCAATGGCGCGGCTCGACTTCAAAGCCATGAAGCTCTGGATTTACGGCAATGCCCCGGTGGAAAACGGCGTCCTCGAGCCGGAAAAAATCCGAACCCTCAAACTTTCTCCGGTCGATAAGCGGGGCGTGATCTTCTATCTGGGACGCTTGGAGGCTTTTGCCGCTCAGACCGAACTGAAGCCACTGCCTGATCCGGCCAAGCGGGGGATTACCGGCATTCTCATACCCGAACCGGACATGGAGGCGAATGTGCCGCCCCGGGCGAATTTTTCCGCGCTGCCCAAGAGTTGCTCGAATGTTACGGTGCGCGGCTCGACTTTTCTGCGCGACAACCAGCCGGTATTTCTTTTCGGAGCCTGGGAGTGGCAGGAATGGCTGTTGCGGCTGCTCGCCGTCGACATCGGTTATTTCGGCGCCGACAATATCTATTCGCAATATCCGCCCAAGCTCGATGACGACGGCCGGGTATTGGTGGAAAGAACGCCTTGCCCCTGGTACGAGGCGCAAATCTACCGGATGGTATCCAACGGCCTGCTCCTCTGGCACGAACAGAAAGCCAACTGCACCGGACAGAACAATGTGATGAAAAAATATCTGGGCGACGCCATCGATGCCGGTCATTTTATCGCTTACGATCCGTTCAATCCACTCGGCCGTCAACTCTATGATCAGATGTTCAAGTCGTGGATGCGCTATACCCGGAAATATCCGGTGTTCTGTTACGAAATTTTCAACGAAGCCGCCTACTCCAACAAACATCCCATTTCGCAACGCGAATTCCGCCGCCGGATGCAGACAAAATACGGCGACATCAACCGGGCCAACTCCGCATGGCGGACGTCGTTTGCCTCGTTCGACCAAGTCATGCCGCCAGGATTGATTCAGATCAAGGATCCCAAGCGCCTCGACAACGCGGCCGAAGTCGAATTGGAAAAACGCCAGGCCCGCGCCTATCCCAACCTCTGGGCCGACTGGCTGAATTTCCAGGAAGCTCAGTTTGGCCAGGTGCTCCGCGAACTGACTCCGGTAATGATGCGCAATGACCGCCGTCCGGGCGTGCTCGCCACCGCGCAATCGCATTGTTCGCTCGGTTGGGACTACGGATCTTCCGGCGTCCATCCCGCCCAGATCGCCGCCGCGCCGATAGACTTCTACAGCCATGAAGACGGCTTGGCTATCTTTCCGCAGATCGACGGCAACGACGTCCGGCAGATCAAGCGGATGGCGTCGCTGGCGATGACCTGCGACGTAGTCGCCTCCCAATGCCCGGACAAGCCGGTGTTCAATGCCGAATCGCCGCTCTACGTCAGCGCGGAATCCCGACCGGAGGAAGAACTGGAACGCAGCGATCTGGCCGGTTTGTCCACTTCGCCTTGGCAGTTCTTCGACGCTTCTTCCGGCGCGGAGCCCGACGGCTGGAATGGTCCGCATTTCAACGCTTCGGCCTGGGCCTTCGTCAAAGTTCCGGAAATGTGGGGGAAACAGGGTTTCCCTCATTGTACCGTCGGACTTTATCGCAAGCAGTTCCGGCTGCCCGCCTCCGCTCCCGCCATTCTCTATCTCAACGGCAAGGAGTTCGCCGACCAGGCCGATATCTATTGCAACGGCAAACTGCTTTACTCGACATCCCGTTTCGACGAACGCATCTGCCTCAAGCTCGATAAGCTCCGCCGCGGCGACAACTTCCTCTGCGTCCGGGTACGCAACCAGTATTTCAAGGACGGCATGTACTATGGCGGCATTCGCGGTTATGTGGCGGTCAACGCCGTTCCCGCGCTTCGCGAGACGGTGATGAAAGCTGCTTATGTTCGGGCTCACACCTGGTTGCAGGCCGTCCACGGCATGTCCGGCAACTTCATCTGCTACGACAACACCAACTTTCAGGATGCCATCAAAATTCTGCCGGCGCTCAAGGCGGAAATGGCGACCGTCGCGCCGCTGCTCCTGCCGCGCCCCCGCCTCCAGGCGCAGGTGGCATTGGTCTATCCCTTTGAAACTTTCCGCGTCGCCTATCCGGACTCCTATGAAGAATATCTGAAAGCGCCCTTGAACCAAGCGCTGCTGGATCACTACCTGGCGCTGCTGTTCAATGGCGTGCCCTTCGACATGATTTCAAATCGCGAAATCGCCGCCGGAAAACTTGATCGCTACCGGCTGATCGTGGCCTCGCAAAACGTCCGCGTGCCGGGACCGTGCATTGAAAAATTGCGGCAGTTTGTCCGCCGCGGCGGGGTGCTGGTCTGCGACCTGAATTCCTTTTCCCGCGACGATGCCTCTCACGAAACCCTGGACGTCGCCCCTTTGCTCGGCGTGAAACCCGGCCCGGTTCGGGCCGAACCCCGCGCGACGCTGAACAGCAAGCAGTTCAATCTGACGGACGCCCCGGCGGTCATCCGGCGGCTGGACGGCGCTTCAGTTTGTGCAATCCAGACCGGGCCCGAGGTGGAAATCTGTGCCAGTTTCCGGGGCTCCGGACAGCCTGCCATCACCCGCCATGTATCGGGTCGGGGCGCAGTGTATTATCTGGCCGCTTCGTTGCCCTATGCCTCCCTGTGGCAAATTTACCGCCGGATCCAGGAGCAACACGGTCTGGTTCCGGAAACGGCCGTGCGGACGACGGCAAATGCGCCGGCCGAGTTCGTCGAAAGCCAGGTGTTTTCGCGCGATAACCGTCATCTGCTTTATGCCCTGAATTTTGGACGCCAGGGAGTATTCCGGCTGCAATGGCAAACCGCCCCGGACGGCCATTATAGCATTCGGCATCCCTTGAGCGCCAAAACACTGCCGGCCCCGGACGGACAAGCCTACTGGTCGGCCGAGCAGTTGCGCGCCGGGCTGAAACTGACCCTCGACAACATGGATCCGCTGCTCTTGTTGATCGAAAAAGCCGGCCTTGCGCCGCTGCCGATTAGGGGCATCTCACCGCTTCGGCGAGCCATGCTGACGCGACTCTGGAATCCCCTGCCGGCTCCGGCGCCGAACGGCAAAACGCTGGCGCTCGTGCCCGATTTCGACAGTCTGACCAATACTTCGTTGCCCAACACCTGCCTGCCCACCGCCATTGAACTGTTGCGCCTTTCCGGCTATCGCTTGCTGGAATATTCGCCGTCCATGCCGTTGACCGGCGTCGATGCCGTACTCTGGACCAGCCCGATGCAGAATATTACCGACGCCCGGATCCGGGAACTGCGGAACTACGTCGAAAACGGCGGCTCGCTGCTGCTCTGCGGCAACGCGATGGTCAACTGGCATACCGGCATTAAAAACGGAACCCGTAAGTTGTGGGACGCGTTCGAACTCAATCAGGGCTATCTGAAATGGCTATCGACGTCCCGCCCCCGGCCCGGCTTCGACTTCATGCAGCTCTTTTGTCCCGCGGTCGCTTCGTCCAGTCCGGCCCTCCATGGCGTCAATACCTTCGTCGGCGCCTTTGCCGCTCCGGTCGAAAGCCGGAATTCCGCCCGTTACCGAACGCTGATCGCCGCGCCGGCCGACAGCAATTATGCCGGTGCGCCGGTGCTGGTCGAGGGGCGTTTCGGAAAAGGCAAAGTGATCGCCGTCGGCGATTCGACTTGGCTGACGCCGTTCAATCTGGAATTGGGCGACAATCCCCAACTGCTGTACAGTTTGACCGCTTACCTGTCTGGGCGGGCTCCGGCGACGCTGTCTCCGGAGTTGAAAAATCAAGCGCTCTATATCACCCGGGCAGCCCTGGCCGAAGCGGAACGCCAGGAAGCGCAGGGAATTTATTCTTTCGAACCCTATTCCATCAAAGAAAAGAGCATCCGCCGCGACGGCCCCCGGAAATCGACCAGCGGCTACCTCGATCCGATCGTCGATATGCAAAACTGAACCATAGGTATGTCCTGATTCGGCGGTTTAATAAAATTTTACGAAGACAAAGTTGGAATACGGGGAAGAAATAAGACACTGTTTCAAAATACCCCGTGTCCTTCCCGCTACCCGCAAACTGCGACGCCTATATCATCCGGTTATCGGGAAGTGGATTTTCCCATTTTTTGCCGTTTAGCGGGTTGTAATTTCCGGGGCCGCCGCTATGGTAATCACTTTGTTTGGACGGACGGCCGATCACCGGAAAACTATCCGTTTCGAATCACTTATTTTAGACAAGACAACGCTCGAACCGGGGTAAGAAAAAAATGTCTGTAACCGTACTAGTTGGCACACAATGGGGCGATGAGGGCAAGGGCAAAATTATCGATGTTCTGACTCGCGACGCCGATGTGGTAGTTCGTTACCAGGGCGGCAACAATGCCGGCCATACCGTGGAAATCGGCGACCAGAAATATGTCCTGCACTTGATTCCTTCCGGTATTTTCCGTCCCAATGTGATCAATATCATCGGCAACGGCTTGGTGGTCGATCCGGTGTCGCTCCAGGAAGAAATGGTGGCGATCACGGCCCGCGACGTGGATATCCGCAACATTCAGTTGAGCGACAAAGCCCACCTGATTCTGCCCTATCATAAGAGCATGGATTTGTGCAAGGAAGCCAAACGGGCTCCGGGCAAAAAAATCGGCACCACCGGACGCGGCATCGGTCCCGCCTATTGCGACAAAGCCGAACGCAGCGGTCTGCGGGCCATCGACATGCTCGACCTGGCCGGGTTCGAAGCCAAGTTCCGGGAAAACGGCGCCCGCTACAACCGGCTGTTTGCCGCCGAAGGATTCGCGCAGTTGGATCTCGACGCCGAATGGCAAAAACTCAAGGCCGCCGCCCTCTACCTCAAGCCGTATATCACGGATACCGTGCTGACCGTCAATCAGGCGGCCAAAGCCGGGAAAAACGTGCTGTTCGAAGGCGCACAGGGCGCCATGCTGGATATCGACCACGGTACCTATCCGTTTGTAACCAGCAGCAACACCACCTCCGGCGGCGCCTGTACCGGGTCCGGAATTTCCCCGAAATATATCACGTCGGTCTGCGGCGTAATTAAAGCATATACCACGCGGGTGGGCGAAGGCCCGTTTCCGACGGAACTGAAAGACGATCAGGGCGAACATCTGCGGCAAGTCGGCCGGGAATTCGGCGCAACCACCGGACGGCCCCGCCGTTGCGGCTGGTTCGACGCGGTATCCTCCCGCTATGCCTGCATGGTCAACGGCATCGATACGCTGGCCGTCACCAAACTCGACGTGCTCGACGATCTGGCCGAAGTGAAAATCTGCATTGCTTACGATATCGACGGCGTCCGCTATGCGGAAATGCCGTCCGACGGCCGGAAACTCGGCCGGGTTACGCCGATTTATGAAACGCTGCCGGGCTGGCAGTGCAGCATCAGCGAAGTTCGCAGCTTCGAACAGTTGCCGCCGGCGGCGCAAAAATATCTCAAGCGCATGGCCGAACTGGTCGATTCCCGTATCGGCATCATCTCCGTCGGACCGAAACGCGAGCAGACTTTCGAAGTATGAGCGAAGCCGGATATACGCCCGGGCGCGTCACCATCGGGATCGTCAATTACAAGACGGAGGTGCTGACCCGCTTATGTTTGCGCAGTATCCGGAAATTCACCCGCAAACTTCCCTGTCAGGTGGTCGTGGTGGACAACGATTCCGGCGATGCGTCGCTGGACTATCTGCGTTCGCTCTCTTGGATCAAGCTGATCGAACGGCCCGGAACGGTTCCCGACAACGGTTCGCTGGCGCATAGTTCCGGCGTCGATCTGGCACTGGCGCAGGCCGATACCGAATTTTTCGTCTCGCTGCACTCCGACACCATCGTGCACCATCCCGGCTGGCTGGAATTTCTGTTGCAGGCCTGCCCCGTCGACACCGCTTGCGCCGGATGCGGCAAACTGGAACTGAAACCGGCCTGGGAAGTAACGTTGAAGCGGTTCACCGACGTCCGGGAATGGCTGCGGAAACTCAACCCCAACCGGACCCGCAACGAATTCTACATCCGAACCATCTGCGCCGTTTACCGGACGGAGATTCTCAACCGCGAAAAGTTGCGGTTTTCGCTGAAAGTGGGCGATGGCGTCACCTGCGGCAAACAGCTTTATTACGAATTGGTCGATCGCGGCTACCGGACCCGACCGATCGCCGCTTACACGATGGCCACCTATGCCCATCATCTGGCTCATGCCACGATGGTGCTCAACCCGGAATTCACGGTGCGCAGTCGTACGGAAAAGAAGTGCCGTCAACAGTTGGAAAAGTTGTTCGCTTCCCCGCTGGTGCGGGAAATCATGAACGATTCCGATCTGGACCGCTGAGCCCGGATTCGGACACGAGGTTTTATGGCGGAAGAAGAAAATAAAGCAGTCGGCTGGATCAAGAGTTTTCTGGCCCGGACCGATTTTATGCAAGTGCTGGCCTTTGTGTTGCTGATTGCCGCCGGAGTCATGTTTATTTACGGCACCGGACAGCAGATCGGCGGCGAATTGGCGTCCACTTTCTGGATCCGTCAACTGCAATGGGTGGTGTTCGGAGTGCTCTGCTGGCTGTTTCTGGGCATGATCGATTACCGTTACTGCCGCAATCTTTCCTGGATTTTTTATCTGCTCTCGCTGATTCTGCTGGTGCTGGTGCTGGTGGCAGGCGTCAAAGTCTACGGGGCCAAGCGCTGGCTGCAACTCGGACCGATGCGCATTCAGCCCTCGGAGTTCGCCAAACTGGCCACGCTGCTCACGGTGGCGCAAGTAATGAGTCTGCCGGGTTTCGACATCAACAAGCTGAAAGATTTTCTGAAAATCATGGTGATTGTCGGCATTCCGTTCCTGCTGATCGTGGTCGAACCGGACTTGGGGACCGGCTTGATTCTGGTGCCGATGACGGTCATTATGATCTTCATCGCCGGACTGCGCTGGCGCTATATCGTGATCGGCGGCACGGTGGTGATTTCGCTGCTGGCGCTGGAAGGCGTCAACGAATATTATCAAATCAAACCGTTGCTGAAAGGATATCAGCGCGACCGCATTGCCGTCTTCATCCATCCGGAAAAGGACCCGCAATACCGGGGCTGGAATCAGTTTCAGGCCAAACTGGCGATCGGCAGCGGCGGCGTTTCCGGCAAAGGTTTCATGCAAGGGACGCAGAATGAACTCGGCTTTTTGCCGCAGACGGTTTCGCATACCGACTTTATTTTTTCGGTGATCGCGGAGGAAACCGGTTTTACGGGAGCGGCGTTGCTGATCTGCTGCTATGGACTGTTGGTCTTCTCGATGCTGCGAACCGCGGTACTGGCGGCGGACAAGTTCGGGCAATATCTGGCGGCCGGGGCGGCCGGAGTAATTTTCATGCATACGTTCGTCAATATGGGCATGAATGTGGGTGTCTTGCCGGTGACGGGCGTACCGTTGCCGCTGGTCAGTTACGGGGGGTCGTTTCTGCTGACGATCATGATCTATCTCGGGTTGATTCAGTCGATCTATGCCCGTCGCCGCGTCTTTTCCAGTACCGAAGAACCCCTCTGAATTCATTCAAGCCGGGCACACATGATGAAACCGAACATCCAATGCATTGCTTTCGATGCCGACGATACGCTGTGGGAAAATGAAGATCACTTTCAGACGGTCGAAACGGAATTCCGCACCCTGCTCCGCTCCTACGGCACGAACGCGGAAATCGGCGAACAGCTCTTTCAGACGGAAATGCGAAATCTGGAAATTTACGGCTATGGCACCAAGAGTTTTACGCTGTCGATGCTGGAAACCGCGCTGCGGGTCAGCTCCGGACAGGCGGAAAGCGCTTTGCTGTCAAAGATTATCGCGCTGGGCAAAAGCATCTTGCAGCATCCGGTCGTTTTGCTGCCCCATGTCCGGGAGGTATTGACCAGGCTGTCCCCGGACTTCCGGCTGGCCATCGCCACCAAAGGCGACTTGCAGGAACAACGGCGTAAACTGACGCAATCCGGCTTGCTGGAATATTTCGATCACGTCGAAATCATGAGCGAAAAACACCCGGAAGACTACCGGCGCCTGCTGACCCATCTGGAAATTCCGCCGGACGCCCTGCTGATGGTAGGCAATTCCGTCAAATCGGATATTCTCCCGGTGCTGGAACTGGGCGCCTACGCGGTCCATATTCCCTATCACCTCACCTGGCAGCACGAAATCCACGACGCCGAACTTACCCATCCCCGACTGTACCGGGCGGACGACATTCGGCAGGTTCCGGATTTAGTACTGCCCGCCTGAATTCGATCAGAGCAACAGCAGATGGCGGACAAACAGCGACATCAGCAACGCAAAACACACCGTGACAATCATCGTCAGCTTCGCGGTCCGCCCGCCGATCCGAACCAGCACAAATACGATCAGCAACATCCCCATGGCCACCCAGAAACTGCGGAACGTCCATTGATTTTCCCGTCCCCACCACGAGAGCGCCGGAATTAGACCGGGAAACCAGGTGAACCCAAGCAGCCGATGCGGAACGTCGACAAAATTACACAACGGCAACAGCCAGACAAACGGCAGATAAAGGCACAGAATACTTTTCATCAAAGCGCTTAAATGGCGATGCCATCCGGGTTTCCGAATCGAGGCGGCAGGTGCGTTGGTCATAAAATCGAATTCCTGTCATAAGAGTGATGCAAACTGTTTTCGACAACGGCCAACTGGCGTTCGAGATCGCCGACCTCGCGCTGCCAGAAGGCTTCCGTACCCCAGCCCGGGAAATGGCCGGCAAAATTGTAGTCTTCCGCCTGACGGGAAATCCAGGCCAGAAAATAGATCATACGCATGGCTCGCAGCGGCTCGATCAGCCGCAACGTCCAAGTGTCGAAATCGCGCAACATGGTGTAGCCTTTTAAAAACGTCCGAATTTCTTCGGGACAGTCCTCGGCGTATTCCGGCAACAGCAGCCAGAGATCCTGAACCGGCGGCCCCACCATCATGTCGTCGAAGTCGATCAGCAGCAGCCCCTCGCCCGGCCGTTCCAGAATGTTCGCCCGGTGGAGATCGCCGTGAATGCGGATGTATTCGATATCGTTGAACAACGGAATAATCTGTTTGAGCAGTCGTCGACAGAGCGTCTCGAACGACGTCAGATAGCGCGGCGTAATATAGTGTCCGTCCAGCAGCCAGCGGATATTGGCGGCGGTGGACTCCATCGGATGCTGCATGATCCGGGCGTTGGCCGGCTCGTCGTCGCCCACGTTATGAAGCCGGGCCACCAGGGAGCCAAGACGCTCCCACTCCTCGCCGCCGTTCAGTTCGAATTCCCGTCCGGACCGCTTGGGATAGAGCGCGAAAAAGATGCCGTCCACGTTGCCCAGCGTATCGCCGGAACGTTGCGGCAACGGCGCCACCACGGGAATTTCGGCGGCGGCACAGGCCAGGACAAAGCGATGTTCGTCCCGCAACGCCGCTTCCGGCCAGCGCCCGGGACGGTAGAATTTGGCAATCAGCCGTTCGTTGCCGGTGGTGGCGAATTCGTAAACCCGGTTGATATAGCTGGGCAACGGCGCCGCCAGACCGCTCAGTTGAACGTCCAGCGCCTTTTCCACGGCAGTCATCATGACTTCCGGCGATAAATCTTCGAAACCCGGCATAGCATTCCTTTATCAAAAAAATGAAACGCTATACCATAAAATAAAAACGGCAGGGATTCAACCTGCCGTTACGATTTCGTTCGTTTTTACGTTGTTCAGTCTACGGTGCCGGAGCCACGTAGTCGGCCATCAGTCCTTTCGGTCCCTGCACCAGGTTATAAACTACCGGTTGCCCCTCCTCCAGCGTACGGAAACCTTCCATCTTGATCGCAGTATAGTGGACAAATACGTCCTTCCCCTCCTTGGACTCAATGAAACCATAACCCTTCGGCGCATTGAACCATTTGACCCGACCCTGTTCGAGATTTTCCATACCTCCACTCCCCTAATGATTAGTTACTTCGTTCTCCGCGATGGTGTTAGCATCGCATTAAAGAATATTTTATTAGCATACTGAAATAAAAGCAACACCTTAACCTGCCGGAAAATGAAAAAAAATGACAAAATCTTCATTTTCAAGTACAAAAAAATGACGTTAATGTCAAAAAATAAGAATAAAATATAATAAAATACCAACAAAAAGTATAAGTATTAAAATATCTATTCCTATAAAAAGACATTTTTTTCATTTTTTATCGATTTTGTTCATGCCGAAATTGAAAAACCCCATTATAATCATTAGACGGGGAATGTTTTGGTCCGATATTTTCACCAGACAACAGGGGGATGAATATGCTTGGACACAATCACGGCAGTATTGTCACCGGACTGGCCGCCATCGACCGGCAACACTTGAAATATTTTAAACTGGTCGACCGCATCATGCAGGATCTGGCCCAGAATTTGCCTGCCGGAAAATGGTTCCGGGCTCTCAACGCTCATGTCATTACCCATTTGCAAAGCGAAGAAAGACTGATGCTCCAAGCCGGGTATCCCCGGGCGGTCATCCAGGCCCACCGCCAACAACATCTCTGGTTTCGCCAACAACTCAATATCTTGATGCACAGAGCCTCGACGCTTAAAAACATTCGTCATTCCGATCTGTTCGACAAGACCAGCGAACTGTTGATCGTCTGGACGGCCGGTCACATCCGGCAACAGGACCACACGGTCGGGCGAAAGTTAAGCGCGGCATCACGAGCTCAGCAGGAAAATTGTCTCAGCCATTGAGCCGAACGCCATGGCAGAAAGGGTGGTCCGGCCGACAACGGGCATTGCCGACGATACGAATAAAACGAAAATGAAAATGCGGAGCGAGAAAAAGACTGCGGTTTTCCCGCGATCATTTTCCACCCCGCATCCTGACCGTAAACGGCCGTTCTGCGAAAGACGAACCGGTTATTGAATCGCTAGCGGATTGAATCCGCCGCCGGCGCTTTTTTCATCCCAGGTCAACGCCGCATCCACCACCCGCTGATTTTTCTCGTTGGCAACGATGATGGCCAGCCGGGCCGGATAGCTGCCGGCGCAACTGACTTTGACGAGTACCTGAATCCGCGTTTCCGTAAAGTTCCGAGCCGGAAATTCCGCGCAACGGTGCGGCGACGGCGCAAAATCCGTAGCCCCGCGTTCGCCGGCCGGAATACCGTTCAGCCACATTTTCACCGGCGCCGCCGACATGGCCAGAATCCGGTACTTGCCGGGTTCCGGCAACCGAACTTCCGTCAACACATAAGTCGAATTCCATTTCCGATAGAGTTCGAGATTGATGATTTCCCGGTCGAGTTCAACCGTCGCAAACGTTTCCAGTTTTCCGGCGGCCACCCGGGCAAGCACTTCATTTTCCTGGTCGCTCCGGCCGTCAATCAACACGCGGGCGCTATAGCGCTGCGCCGGAGCCGGAAGTTGGGGAGCCGGCAACTCATAGGCTTTCGGCAACGCCGGTTTCTTCGTCATTTTCTGAAACTGGTCGTTGAGTTTGAGAATCTGTTCGGTCATTTCGGTAATCGTGGCCGGGGCCTGAATATCCTGCGCGCCCCACCCCACCATGACCTTTTCATCGAACTTCAACTGATACTGTTTTTGAATGGCCTTAAACCCGCGGATAATCCCGACGATCGCCCCGGAAGTCGCCCCGGTGCAGTCCGTGTCAAACCCCAGTTCGACCGCCATTACCATCGATTTCAGAAAATCCATTTCGGCATACAGCATCCCCGCGATCGTAAAAGCGATGTTGATTACCGCATGCGAGAAATTGGCATCGGCATAACGCCGGATCAGTTCTTCGCGCAACACGGCCAGCGAACCGCCGGCCTGATAGCGTTCGAGCGTCAGTAAAACCGCTTCCCGCACTTTCGAGACCGGCGGCAGATATTCGCATGCCTGCCGGATGATCTTCACAATGTCGTCTTCCCCGAACGCAATGCTTTCGGCGGCGGCAAAGAAAATTTCGCCGTAAACGCCTTCGTCATAGTGGTCGAGTTGCGCATCCTGCAACGCATACCAGGCGGCGGCGGCGGGGTCGTCGGGACAGAGGCATCCCCAGATTTCGCTGCGGATCGGCGAGCCCATGCAATCTTTGAAATAATTGTTGTAATACCCGGTCTGCGGCGGCAGCAGACCGCGCTTCAGATTGGCCACGCAGATGCCGTATTCGTCGAACGGATAGACGATATGATTCAGCCAGCCGTCGGCAAAATCCCGGGCGTCGATATCCACCCCTTTCCGGTTGAGGATATCGAGCCAGACCAGTTGCAGATCGAGGTCGTCGTTCGGTTCGTTTTTATCGGGAAATTTCAGCGGCAGCGGCGCCGGATTGCGGTTGCCTTCGACCGGCGCGCCGATCGTTCCGCCAATGTTTTTTCCCAGCCAGCACCCCATCATTTTATCAAAATAGACATCCCGGTTCATAAGCTTTCTCCTGGTTGATAATGAAAGATATTATGATGCTTCCAGACGCTTTTTTCTTGTACCGGAACCCGAAAAAGTTGTATGATTCAAGGATTTTTAACCGGAGTCGCATTGCTTGCCGGATGATCGGAGAGCTTATCCTCGGAGATCAACTTCCGATAAAGGTTCGCATCGATCTTCCGGGGACCGCCCGGCGGCGGTTCCCCGCTATTTCCGACGCTGTTTTTATCCGCCCCGGCGGTCGTCGCCTTTTCCTGCAACAGTTGCTGGAAACGCTGTCCGGCGGCATTGAGCGTGGCGGCAATCGCCCGGGACGAATAAGTCGCCCCGGTCACGGCCTCGCCCTGAAAAGCCGCCTTGCCCTGAAAAATGTCCTGATTTTTCAATTCTTCCCGATGCATCATGACCCGGGCCAGAAATTTGGGCGTTTCCTGCGAAGCAATGACCGTAAAACCGCGCAATTTTCCGGCCCCCCCTACATAGGCAAGGAGCGCAATCGGGGCTTGATAGCCTTTCGGACCGACCACCAGGTCCGAAGTTCTGAACAGATATCCGCCCGGCGCGGCGGCAGTTCCCACCCGATAATACATCACGTTTTTGCCGTCGGTCGTAGTTGCCGTTACGGCCGTCAGTCCACCGCGATCGATTTTGAACTGGGTTAACTGGCGGTCGGAAAGCGACCAGTCCGCCCCCCGGACTGGAATCGCGGCCAAGACCAGCACGGCACAACCGCCCAACACGAGTTTGCGATGATCCGACCATACCAGCAACGCCACGCCCAGCCAGACCAATGCCGCCAATATCAGTCCCAGTGTTCCCGTTTCAAAGACCAGCGGCAACAACACCAGCGGCGGCAACAAAGCGCCGCACATTCCGCCCCAATTGTCGGCGGCGACCAGTTGACCGGCCACGGTTGTTTTCTCGTCGCCGTCCCGTTCCCGCCAGCCGGCCACGATCGGCACCCAGACGCCGCCGGCCACCCCCAGCAAGCCGAATTCGATGCCGTAAACCCACAGCGGCCACGTCTGCCCGGCAGTCACCAGCAAAATCCCGGCCAGCAACGCTAACCCGGCCGTCGTCCACCCCAGCGCGCGCCGCGACCAGGATCGTTTGACCGCCTCATAGCCGCCCCAGGCCAAGCCGGCCATGAAGACGGCATTGGCCAGGCCGAAATACAAAAAGATGCTGCCGTGATCGAATTGAAAACGCAACAGGGAAAGGATGTCCAGCGCCATGACGGTTGCCGCCGCCATGGCCACCAGCAACCAGCGGCCGACCCGCCGTCCCCGGCCAGACGCGCCAACGCCCAGCAAACCGGCCAGGCCGAGTCCGAACGCGGCCGTGCCGACGCCTAGAATTCCCTTGCGAATGGTAGTTAGATTTTTCATGATTGCCCCCGTCATGTTGATTCCCCCGTTTTTTTTCCAATAAAACAACATCGAATAAAGAAACAGCGCCGGACAGCGCCGGTCCTGCCATTGCCAAACCGCCGCGTCCGCCGTTTGTGCCCGACGATAAGCCGCCATTTGAAAACCGGTCCGAAAACGGTCATACAGCAACGCCAGCCATCCCGACCGCCCCTCCCGTCCCAGCGAAGTCGATTCCAGCCGCTGCCGCAACTGCCGGAGATCAAGCGTCACCCTGCCCTGGTCGCCGCACCAGAAACAGGCCGTCTCGCCGGACTGCAACACCACGGCGGGAAACTGCCGTTCCAATGTATTCAACAGCGTCGCCCCGATCATCGCCAGTTCGGGCCCGATGAAATTCTCGCCGCCGGGAAAACCGACTCCCAGAATGCCGTCCGAGTTCAACCGCTGCCGCAACTGCGCATAAAAATCGGCGCTGAACCAGCGGGTTGCCGCCAGGCTGACCGGCGCCGTCAGCCGGACCAGAACCAGATCGAATTTTTCTTTGTGATTCCGTAAATAAGCGGTAATGTCGACGCCGGGCACCGTCAGTTTTCCGGCTGGCGGGTGCCAGTCGCCCGCCAGCCGCGACAACGCCGCCGCCGGATATTCCGGGTCCGGCGCCAGCCAAACCACCTCCCGCACCTCCGGCAATCCGGTCAACTCCTGAACCAGCGCCGTTTCGCCGGTTCCGATCAACAATACCCGTCCCGGCTTCGGCTGTTGCGCGAGCGCCGCCACCGCCGCCCGCTGACTGTCCTCCCGATCCGGCAGACATTCGATCGTCGTCCCGCCGGAAATGACCAGCCGACTGCCCTGATATTCGCCGTAACTGTAAACCGCTTGCGCCGTCATCCAACTGCCGTCATAGCAGCCGCCCGGCAGTTGCCGCTGCCACTGCGCCGCCGCCCCCGGCCACGGACAGTCGCGGCCGGTCAACAGCAAGAACCCCGCCGTAATGACCAGCGCCCCGATCATACTGCCGATCGCTTCGACGACATAAGCATTGCCGACTACCGGTCCGGCGGTTTTATCCCGCCAGCCGACCGCCAGCGTAAATAGCGCTCCCGCAATCAACGCCGTCGGCGCATTGGCCAGCCAAGTCAAACCGACCAGCGTCCCCACCGGCAACGCGGCGAAATACGGCAATCCGGCCCACTCTCGCAAGTGTTGAAATAAAATCAACTGTCCGGCCAGAACCGGCAGCAATACCACCAGCATACCATAGCCCGGACGCCACCGGCGAAACCAGCGCACCCCGCATGCCGCCCCCAGCGCCAGCCAGAACAACCACGAAGCCAGAAAAATTCCGACCGTCAGTTCGTTGCCGTCGAAAACCGTCAGCAGTTCCCGAAACAGCCAGGTCTGCGCCATCAGCGCCACCAACCCGATGCCGACGACGGCCAGCCGCCAGTTTCGGTTGCCGGACGGGTCTGGGGTCATGGCTTGGACGCCGCCGGAGCGGAATTCATCTTCAAACTTTTTTCGCCGAACACGTCAGCCTGAAAAACCATGAAGCCGTTTTTGTCCCGCCATGCATCCTGACTGAACCCGCCTTTGACCGCCAGATGATTGAGCGTCGTTTCCAAATCCCATTTCTGTTCCGTCGGCACCTGCGGCAGAAAAACGCACCGCTGCCCGGACTTTTCCATAATGATCCCGTCGCGTCCCAGCACAATATCGGTCCATTTGACCACCGGCGACGGCGGCGTCAACACGGAAATCTCGATATCGAGCGACGGCAGTTCCGCCGCCGTGACCGGAGCAAAACGGTAATCGTTCACGGCCGCGTCAATGGCCCGCCGCATCACCGCCATATACAGCGGACGGCTGGGATAAATTTCTCCGATGCAGCCGCGCAGATCGCCGTTTTTATGCAACGTTACAAAAACGGCGCGGTCCAGTTTCAAGTTCGGCGTCGCCGTAATGTTCAAATCTTTCAGATCGGGATAGTCGTTTTTCGTCAAATACCATTCCAACGTCTTCCGGGCCAGATCCGTCAACGTCCGCCGGTCGTTGTCATCGAGTTTGCCCACATCCGGATCGTCCGTACTCTGCCCGCGCCGCCCCCAGGCGCCGGTAACGGCAAAAGCGGCATAACTCACCGACATCTCATAATTTCCGCTCTGCCGTCCCGACGTATCGTATTTCAACAACTGGACCGTCGCCGAAGTCGGCAGCATGGCCAGCAGAATCCGAATGGCATCCTCGCCGCAGATCGTATCGCCGGTCTGATCGATAAAATCGCTGAACCCGCTCAAGTCTTTTTTCTGAATCAGGTTAAACGCCTGATGGTCGAGTTTGTCCAGTTCCAGCGCCGTCTTCGCATTTACCGGAAACGGCAAATAGTGGTAATTGGCGCCGTAGTGCGTAAAATCGGAACTGACCAACACCAGCGTGTGATCGTCGATAATCGACCGGATCGCATTGCCGGCGGCAATCACCGCATCGCCCGACAGCGGTCCCACCATGATTGGTACCACCTGGAAATTTTTCAGCACCACCTGCAACATCGGCAAATGAATCTGGTCGCTGTGCTCGAGTTTATGCAATTTCGAGTAATCGTGCACCAGTCGACATCCGCGCAACTTCCTCACCGCCGCCAAATCCAGCGGCACCTTGCCCAACGGCGTCTGAATCTGGGTAAACGACGGTACGCTGATGATATCGGCCGGCAATCCGTAATGGCTGGGACCGATGATGATGACACGGGAATAGGATTTGCCGGCAATCGCCTTCAGGCCATATCCCGCCACCGGGCCGGAATATTGATATCCGGCATGGGGCAGAATCAGCGCAATGACCGGTTTGTCCACCTGGACCTTGGCCGCTTTCAGATAGCCTTGAATATCCTGCCGCAACGCGGTCGGATCGGCTTTGTACCACTTGCCCGGCAGTTGGGAAATCATGATCTTCTCTTCCGTTGCCGTGCCGCTCCATGCGGTCAATCCGCAGATTGCCGCCGCCAGTCCCGCCCAATATCGTAATGTGCTCATCCCTGCCATCTCCCTTGCTGTTTGATGGTTTTTCGATTCAAAGGTAGAACGGGACCGGGATATCCCCGACTGCCGCCGGTCCCCGCCCGTTGTATCCAGTTACTCATCATGCCACTCCGGCCCCAGCGCCACCAACCCGCCGCCCCGATGGAAGCAAGTGCCGTCCACTGTAAAAATTGCCGTCGGTCAATAGTCGTCATTCCCACACTCCCGCGATGGCGGTCCCGCAATCCGGACACTTGCCCCGGCGCAGAAAATTGTGCTGCAAACTGTACCCGCTGCGCTCGATGACCGGCCGATGACAGTGCGGACAGCGCGTCACGCCGGCGTCCGCGTCCGCCAGATTGCCGATATAAACATACTTCATTCCTTCCGCCTGCGCGATCTCCCGGGCGCGCCGCAGCGTTGCTTCCGGGGTCGGCGGCAGTTCCCGCATCCGGTAGCGCGGAAAAAAACGCAGAAAATGCAGCGGCGTTTCCGGTCCGAGATTGGTTTTCATCCAGGCGGACAGATGTTTGAAATCTTCATCGTGATCATTCATCGTCGGCAGCACCAGATTGGAAACCTCCAGCCAAACCCCGCAACGCTTATACGTGACCAACGCTTCCAGCACCGGTTTCAGGGTTCCGCCGCACACCTCCCGATAAAACTTATCGGACATGGCTTTGACGTCGATAGTAGCGGCATCGATTACATTGCAGAGTTCTTCCAGCGGCCGCCGATTGATATACCCGGCGCTGACCGCCAGATTTTTCAGTCCGGCTTTCCGCGCCGTCCGGGCGCTGTCATAAGTATATTCGTAAAATACCACCGGATCGGTATAGGTGTAGGCGATGGAACGGCATTGCTGTTCCTGCGCCAATTCCGTAAGTTGAGCCGGAGAGACCGGACTGGCCGCCACCGTTTCGGGATCGGCCTGGGAGATTTCCCAATTCTGGCAGTTCAGACAATGCAGGTTGCAGCCGGCCGTGGCCAGCGACAGCGCCAGCGTCCCCGGCTGAAAATGATAGAGCGGTTTCTTTTCCACCGGATCGACATGAATGGCGCAGGGAAACCCGTAAGTTACCGCCGTCATCCGGCCGTCGAGATTGACCCTGACCCGACAGTCGCCGCTTTCGCCGGGCGCCAGCAGACAGGCCTTGGGACACAATTCGCATTGTACGGAATTCATCCTTTGCCGTCTCCCCCACGTTCGTACCGAGGTTCGTTGCCCGGCAGCCGGCCGGTTCTGCTATGGATTCGTCGTCGACGAAGACGAAGACTGCCGCGTCTCGCTGCCGTCGACCGTCCCGCCGCGCTCGCCGGACGGAGTACCGTGCGGCTGTTGTTCCTGCTGGGCAATGGCAGCCCGATAGCGATTCAACAGGCGGCCGGATTCCGGAGTTTCCAGCTCGGCGTCTTCTGCTCGCAACTGAGTTTTGGCATCTTCGAAAATACCCTGATACGGACGGAAGACCCAGCTCCACAAACCAGGCAGACATTTTACCCCGTTGAACGTTTGCAGCCAGGGATTGAGCCGTTCGTTGATCTGCGTCAACTTGCCGAAAATTGCCAGAAAAATAAAAAACAGGCAATAGACCAGCGACACCAGCAAAGACCAGAGCAGCAACAGCACACTGGCCACCAACCCGACCGGCGTTCGAATGATCACCACGAAAAAGCCCATATTTTTTTCACCTGAATCTTGATTCAGCAGGTTTGCATCATGAATTCATGAAATTGCTCTATTTAATATTAATATCGAGTTTCCTACAATCAAGTATCCGCCATCATTTTTCCCGGTTTTGGCAGCGCCGCCGCAGTCTCCCAACAAGTCTCAGGGGAGAAAACCCGAAAACTTTGAGAAGTTTTCAAGGTTTCTCCCCGGAGACGCCCGTCCGGAAATCAAACCTTGTCGTAAGGCAGAGTTTTTTATTCTGATTCCATTTGCATTTAATTCTGACTATGATTATTGTGGACGGTGTTCAATATTCCAAGGGGAAACTATGGATCGCATCAGTTGCATTACCGCCGCCGAAAGTGCGTTTCAACGTACCGGGGAGATGCTGTTCAAACCGTTCCGCTTTCGGTACTGGCTGCTGCTCGGGCTGGGGGCATGGCTGACGCTGCTGGGAGAAAATCCCGTCCCGTTGCCGACGACGCAAGGCCATGCCCATGTCGACTGGCTGGCCCTGAAAAATGCCGTCAGCGACGGCAACTGGCATCAGTTGCTCCCGGCGCTGGGCCTGGGGCTCAGTCTGAAAATGTTACTGGTGCTGGGGCTCGGCATTGTCCTGCTCGTGCTGTGCGTTACCCTGATTCTCCATTGGGTCAAGGCGCAGGGAAACTTTCTCTACCTCGAACAGATTCTCCGACGCAGCCCGACCGTCAAGGATAGCTTCAAGCGCAATTTGGCCTTAGGCAACTCCGCGTTTCTCTGGCATCTGGCGCTGATCGTTATTTCCGGTCTGGTGACGCTGACGGCCTTTCTGTTGCCGCTACTGCTGACGTGGCATTGGATCAAGAGTTGTCTGGCCGCGACCGCGCTGTCCTGGCCGGACACGCCGGCGCTGTGCGGTCTGGTTCTGTCCGGATGCGGCAGTTTGACCGTAATCATTCTGGACAAGGTGATCAAATTTTACTTCTACCAGTTCATTATTCCGCTGATGTATCTGAAACGGCAGCAATCGTGGTCCGCCACGCTTGAACTGCTGAAACTTTTCAGTCGGAATCCGCTGGTGTTTCTAAAGTATCTGCTGCTGATCGTGGTCTTGAAAAGTTGTCTGGCGTTTGCCGTGGTGATGGCCGTTATGGCCCTGATCGTAGTCACCTGCTGTCTGGCGCTGATTCCGCTGGGACTGCTCTATCTGCTGCTGATTATTCCTTACGTCTGGGCGGTAGCGGCCTTGCCGGTGCTGCTGTTCTTCCGGCTCTGCGGATTGGAATTGCTGAATCAGATGAATCGGCAGCAATTGTTTACGGTCAAGGCTCCGGAACCAAGCTCCGACGTACCGGGTACCGAACCGGAAACTCCGACCGAGCCGCCGCCGCCAACACCGGCCAACGGCTGACCGGCCGGTCATTTGCGTTTCAACGGATACGTGTAAAAACGCAACCGTCCGTACTCCTGAAAGCCCAGTTTATCGTAGATCACGCGACCGGCATCGGTGGCATGCAACGCCAGCATCCGATGACCGTGTTCCCCGGCATATTGCATGGCGGCCTGGGTGATTTGCCGTCCCAGCCCCATTTTCCGATAATTGGAATCGACCGCCACATAGTAAATTCCCGCCGAATTCCGGCCGAGAAAGACCATGGCCGTCGCCACCATCCGGTCGCCCAGAATTCCGGCGAAAACGGCAAACTGCTTGTGGTCCAGAATCTTCACCAGCAAATCGCGAAAATCGGCACAACTGTGCAACGGCCCCCGCAACAAATTAACCACCACCAACTCCGCCCAGGTCATCATCTGCGCGGCCTCGGGACGGATAATGGTCATTTCGCCGGTCCGCGCCTCCGGCAACCGGGTCGTATCGGCATCGAACACCATCGCCGCGTCGGATTTCCGCAGTTCGAATCCCTGCATCAGCAATACTTCCTCCAGAATATCCGGACGGCTTCCGGCCCCGGCAATCCAATGGGCCGGCAACTGATTATTCCGGATATCGTTCATCATTTCCGGAATCAGCGGTTCCAACAGCTTGAGCGGGATATTGGCGCGGAAAATAGCGTTCGGCCAGCAGGACGGAGAAGCGTCAACCCAGGAAAAGTGTTTTCCTTTATAGCATTTCCGCTGCGCGGCAGCCGCCAGCGTCAAATAAAACTCCGCCTGATTCTCTTCCGGAATCACGGCGTATTGTTGAAAATTCATTCAGCCTCCCCGCTACCTTTCTTCAAAGCATAATATATCACAAGCCTCAAAATACAAGCCGGACAATTCCGAAATCGATATCCCGCCACAACCCTTACGGCAACAAATCGGCATCGTCCCGCCGCACCCGGAACGTCCGCGGCGCCACGCCGACCGCCTGCTTAAACACGCGGGAGAGATGGAAGGCATCGCAAAAACCGCATTTTTCCGCCACCGTGTTCAGCGAGTCCGCCGTATGTTCCAGCAATTTTCGGGCTTTGGCCACCCGCTGCAACGTAATCCATCGCGCCGGCGGCATCCCGGTAACCTCGCGGAACAGATGATGGCAACTCACCTTGCTGACGGTCAGCAACGCGGCCAGTTCTTCCACCGTCCAATGCCGTTCCGGCTCGGCCGCAATCCGTTCCAACACCGGCTGAAGCAGTTCCCGGCGATAGTCGTAAGGATTGCTCAATTCCGGCGGATACGCCTGCAAAAAACGGGCGGTCATTTCATACAGCCAGGCCAATGCCCGGCACCGCTCCGCCAGTCCCGCCGACAACAGTTGTCCGGGCAATTCCCGAAACCGCTCCTCCCAACCTGCTTCGGACGGCAACACCATCACCCCCGGATGCCAGCGGGCAAACAGATTCGAGCCCGACGTCAGCTCCGGACGGTAGCGACACCAACACCACGTCAACGCCTCCCCGCAGCCATAGCGAAATTCTTCGCCGCCCGGCGCCAGATACAGCTGACCGGACCGCAACTCCTGACGGTTGCGCCGTCCGGATATTTCGCCATGACCGGACAGCGGCAACAACAGTCGAGCCCAGCCGTCGCCGGGACATTCGCCCAAACGCCCCGCCGCCAGCCGTCCCACCGCCGCCCGGTCCGGAACAATAATCAGATTTTCCCTGTTGCCCGCCATAGAGGAGCTTGTCCGTCGCGTTTAACGTTTGAACCAGAACATATAGGCCAGCAGCAGGATGGCCAACAGATACGTCAGCCAGCCGATCTTCCGCCCCTGCCCGCTCAGCAATTTGACAATCGGGTAAACGATGAAGCCCAGCAACATCCCGTCGGCAATGCTGTTGGTAAACGGAATGCCGATAATAATCAGAAACGCCGGGATCGCTTCGCTGTAGTCGTCCCAAGTCACCTTGGCTGCGCTTTTCAGCATCATTGCGCCGACCACGATCAGCGCCGGCGCGGTAATCGGCATATACTTGGCCACCGCCCCCACCAGCGGCGAGAAAAACATGGCCACCAGAAATCCGATCCCGACCACGATCGCGGTTACTCCGGTCCGACCGCCGGCTTCTACCCCGGTCGCGCTTTCGATGTACGCCGTTACCGTGCTGTGCCCGGCCACCGCGCCCACCATGGTGGCGGTGGAGTCGGCGGCAAAAATACGGGTGGAATTCGGGAGTTCGTCGCCTTTCATCAGACCGGACTGCGTGGCCACGCCGATCACGGTCCCCAGCGTATCGAACAGGGCCATAAACGTAAAAATCACGATCAGCGGCAACAGCAAATGAAAATGTCCGAATACGCCGGCAAGATCGGCATGTCCGATCAACGGCAGCGGATTGGCCGGCAGTCCCACCGGATTGACCAGCTTGATCTCGCCGCAGCACAGCGCCGCCACCGCCGCCACCAGAATCCCGATCAAAATCCCGCCGCGAATCTTATACATATGCAGCACCACGATCGTCACCAGACCCGCCAGAAAAACCCAGATGGCCGGATTGTGCAGGTTGGCGCACATGGTGAAATGTCCGCTTTCAATCTTGATGATCTGACTGTTTTCCAGTCCCAGCAATGCAATGAACAAGCCGATCCCGGCGGCAATCGCATATTTCAGACTGGGACTGATGGCATTCATGATGAACCGGCGGACGTTCAGAAACGAAATAATTGCAAAAAGCACCCCGGACACCAGAATCACCCCCAGACCGAGCTGCCAGGCGGCAACATCTCCGACCTTGCCACCGGTCGCCGCGGCGCACAGCGGCAACAGACTCAGCACAAACAAGAAATTTTCGCCCATCCCCGGCGCCAGCCCGACCGGGAAATTCGCCACCAGCCCCATCAGCAGACAGCCGAACGCCGACGCCAGACAAGTCGTCGTGACCAGCATGCCGAAATCCATGCCGGTCTGAAAATTGAACATCTGGCCCGACATGATTGCCGGTTGCAGAAAAATAATGTAGGACATGGCGGCAAACGTCGTAATCCCGCCGCAAACTTCCAGCCGCCAAGTCGCGCCGCAGGAGGAAAAATCAAAAAACCGTTCCAGTTTCGACCACATTTTATCGTCACTACCTTTCTCGTTTGAATTTCCGATAAAATCAAACGCTCATAAAATAGAACGATATCCCGCCGATGCCAATCCGGTTGAGATTGAAATCGAATCTTTTGCCTCTATATTGTCGAGTTCGGCGGGAGTCTTGGAGCGAAGAAGACACGGGGCGCTTTGGAAACAGCCCGAATACAGCAGGAAAAAAGGATGAACAAAGCAGTAAAACCGCGGCGCGTGTTGCTGGAAATCGCCTACGACGGCACCGACTATCACGGCTGGCAGATGCAGCCGAACGGCACGACCGTTCAGGAAGTATTGCAGCAGCGCCTGGCCAAGCTGTTCGCCCTCCCCGATATCCGGGTTCACGGGAGCAGCCGGACCGACACCGGCGTTCACGCGCTGGGTTTTGCCGCGCATGTCACGCTGCCGGAAAGCCCCTATATACCCTTTGCCAATCTGCAAAAGGCCCTGAACCGGAGTCTCCCGGTCGACATCCGCATCCGGTCGGTTACGGAAGTAGCGGACGATTTTCACGCCCGTTTCGATGCGCAGGGAAAGGCCTATACCTACGTGATCAACCGCGGCGAACAGACGCCGTTCAACGCCCGTTACAGCTGGCATCTGCCGGAATTTTCCGATCTGCCGGCCGCCCGCGCCGCACTGGACCAGCTGACCGGCACCTATGACTTCAGCGCCTTTGCCGCCGAAGCCGATACCTATGAAAACACGGTCCGCACCATCTACCGGATCGATTTGCAGGAGTTCGGATCCTACCTCTGCGTCACTTTCGTCGGCAACGGCTTCATGTATAAAATGGTCCGCAGCATCATGGGCGGCATCGCCGCCGTCGGCATGGGCAAAATTCCGGTCGAGGAAATCGTCGCCATCCGGGAAAGCCGACACCGTACCGCCCGCATTGAAACCTGTCCGCCGCAAGGCCTCTTTCTGATGAAAGTATTTTATCGGGAGGCCGATCTCCACGCGTTCCGGCTCGAACAGTTGCCCCTGCTCCATTGACGGTATCGAAAAGTTGAAAAATCGCTTTCGACCGGCTATCTTAATCCAATACCCAAATCAATTGGCGGAGATGCAGACGGTGGTTACCGACGACGATGACGAAGCGGCCATGAGCAAGTTTGAAATGGATCTGGCATTCCTCGGACGGGAAGTGGAAAAAAACAGCAAATTCATGTTCGAATTGCAAAAACAGATCGACACTCTGCGCGATTCCCTGCGGGAAATCAAAGCGCAACTCGACCAGGATGGCGAACCCGTAACGGATCGGAAGCCGCCGCATTACTGACATCGGCACTATCACATCAGGTTTATCATGAATCAGCAGTTTCTCGACATTACGCAACCGCAGGACATCCGACAGGTCGCCGTACTGGCCGCCGCCATCTGGCCGCACTGTTACGGTTCCATTCTCGCCCCCGGCCAGATCGAATACATGATCGCCGAGATGTACAGCGAAAAAACCGTCCGGGCGGAACTTCAGGAAGGCATCGTCTACCGTTTGTTGCAGGTGGACGGCGTTCCCTCCGGCTTTATTTCCTATGGTCCGGTGGAACCGGGAATTCTGAAAGTGCACAAACTTTACCTGCTGCCGAAACTTCACCGCCGCGGTCTGGGCCGACTGATGATGGACGATGCCGCCGCGTACGGTCGCGCCCATGGGTTCAAGCAACTCCATTTGAACGTGAACCGGAACAATGCGCCGGCCATTCAGTTTTACCGCCATTACGGTTTTACGGTGGCGGAAGAAAAGAAACAAGATATCGGCCACGGTTATTTCATGGACGATTTCATTATGAGTTATTCGTTATAAGTGTAAAAAGTAAGGTAAAGAATCATGATTTACGACTGTCTTGAAAATTTGTCGCTGATGCCGTTGCCGACCCCGATCCGCAAAAAAATCGCGGCGTTCCTCCGGAAAGCCGCCGAACTCCCGGACGGCAAGCATGAAATCGACGGCAGCAAAGTCTATGTCAATCTTTCCCATATCACCACCAAACCGCTGGAAGAAGGCGTGTTCGAAGCCCATCGGAAATATGCCGATATCCAGATTGTACTGGAAGGCGCCGAACAAATCGGCATAACCCAGTATCCCGAGTTGGATGTCAAAACGCCTTACAGCGAACCCAAGGATGTAGTGTTCTACGAACCCCGGACGCCGGAATATTCCGAAGTGGCCATGCGTCCGGGCTATTTCGTGCTGCTGTTGCCGCAGGACATTCATATGCCCTGCCTCGCGGTAAAGGATCCGCAGCCGGTCCGGAAAGCCGTCGTCAAAGTGGCGGTCGAACTTTTCGGATAACCTGATCGGAGGGAGAAAAAACTGCCGGAGAAAAGCAAACTAAACTCCGGCAGTCCGTCTGGGAAATCTTTATTGCATCAATTGCCGTAACAATTCAACACCATCGGAGGGATGAGACCCGGAATCGGAAGCAGCAACAGCAGTGGTGGAAGTTGTGCCTGCGTCATTCAGCAACGAAGCAAAATCGACATAGTCATGCCCTTCCCGAGCCAGCAAATCCATTTTTCGGCATGACTGCACATTCACCGTTTGAACGGCATTACCCGCGTTCAGAAAACTGACCATATTGACAACTCCTTTTGTCAATTATCATTCTTCATTCTCTGTTATCGGCAGCCGTCGGAAAAAATTTAGACGTGATGTCAAAACGTCATCACGCGACTGAGAATCTGGCCGTCGTCAATACACCCCAGCAAACTATCTTTTTCATCCACCACGTACACGCAGGGAAACTTCTGCACCGACAGCGCGAACAGCACCTCCAGCAACGTAGCTCCGGCCGGAAGTCGGCAAAAACGATCCGTCATCACGTCCCGCGCCGTCATCCGATCCTCGGTGGTAAAATATTTTTCGAACGGATCGGAATCGTAGCCGAACCCGACATTTTGCGTTCGGTTGCAATATTCCGGAAGGCCGAAGCGAAAAAGTGTTTCGCCGGAAATTTCGCCCAGAATCCGCCCCGCCCCATCAACTACCGGGACCGAATTTAAATTCCGGGATACCATCAACTGCGTCACTTCGCTCACCGGCAAGTCCGGTTCGACCACCCACGCTGGTTTCCGCATCACATCCCGCGCCGTCAGTCCGCCGGCCGCCGCCCCTTCCTCCCGGCAGAGAATCGCCAGGACCTGATCGCCGTCAGTCGCTCGACGCAAAGCCGCAGCCGCCTCCGGTTTGGCAAATACCCGGGCAATCTGCGCCACGGCTTTCAGCGCCAGCGTCGGTTTCTTTTCCGGAGCCAGCACCAGACAGGCCACCGTCACCGGCCGGTGATCGAAACTGCCATAATCCAGCGCTTCGGACAACAGCGCCAACCCGATGACGATCGTATCCAATTCAGCCAGACGGGCATGGGGAAAAGCAAAACCATCGCCGATCCCGGTATTGCCCAGGCGTTCGCGTTCCGTGATCGCCTGATAGACTTTTTCGGCATCGAAACCAATGGCACGGAGAGCGGGATGAACGGACACCGCCCGCGCCAAGTGCTGAAACAAATCATCTTTAGCGGACGGCCGCAGGCCAATAAGAATCGCTTCCGGAAGCAAATCAGCTGCGAGAGACATGATGCCACCTCATGTTGAATAACTTGAGAAATAGCATATCACCGAATCGCCGGAAGCGCCAGACTGAAAAGCGGTTATTTCGTCTTGATTTTGACGTCCAGTTCGCGGAACCGTTCGATCAGTTCGCCGCGCAACGGTTCGCTCAGCAGGAAATCCAACAACGGCTTTTCCTTGCCCAGATAAGCGATTTTCATCAGCAGATTCAAGTGCGAACGCATGTTCGGGCAGCAGGGCAGAAAAACCACCTGAACCGGCTTGGCGTCAATGGCGCCCCAGTTCAACGGCCGGCTCAGAAAACCCAGCGTAACCTGTGATTTTTCCATTTGCGGATACGGAAAGCGCATATGCGGCACCGCAATGCTTTCGCCGATGCCGGTCGGCGCCAGGGATTCCCGGACCGTTACCGCTTCCAGAATATAGTTCCGATCGACATTGTCGGGAATCGGCATGAACGCCACCAGGTTGCGAATCACTTCCACCGGCGTATTGCCTTCCACTTTATAAAAAATGCCCCCGCGTTCAATCGCCGAAGCCAGCATGTTGTCGCCTTCGCTGGTTTCCGATTCCTTCAGCAGTTCCGGAGAAATCTTCAAACGCGACGCCCCCGCCCATTGCAGCAGTTCGTGGCGGAAAAAGCGATATTGCCCGCCCACTTTATGAAACGGAATGTTATTCGACGCTATCCAACGATAAATCGTCTTTTCCGATACCGATAACAAATCCGAAGCTTCTTTAACTGAAAGGCTCATGGTTCCATTTCCCGTTTGTCTTAAATTATCTCATATAGTAGACAACTTTAGACATAAGATAATTTATTGAACAACAATGTCAATAGACCATGTCCGATATTTTCCGAAAAATTTATTTCTTCTCCTCAAAAAAATACCCTGAAAAAAAGGAAGACGGAAATCACACGTCTTGGAAAACGGGGGAAAACACGGAACACGTTGGAAACCGCGTCCGCTTTTCCCCGCTACGTGTTGTAGAACTTTCTACTCAGAAGGGGAAACCGTTGTCTTTGACCTGTACGGGCGCAGTTTGCACCGGCGGTTTCGCCTGCCCCTGCCGGGAGAGACCTTCCACCACGATGGATCGCAACGGACGCACCGGGCAGACATGCTCGCAGGCCCCGCAGCCGACGCAAAGCGACACGTCGGTCACCGGAATCCGCAGTCCGTCCCTCCACGGTTTCATGACCACCGCGCCGGTCGGACAGTGTTCCGCGCAGGCGCCGCAGTCGGCCTGACATTGAGTCACCACGCACCGGTCGGCAAAATACTTGACCCGGCCGATCTGCGTCACGTGCTTCTGCGCCACGGTCAACGGACGGAGCGCGCCGGTCGGACAGGTATTCGAACACGCCGTACAATCAAACTCGCACTTGCTGGCGCCAAAGTCAAGATGAGGCAACATAATTCCGCCCGCGCCATACTGCAACAGCGCCGGACGAATCACCTTGCTGGGACAATTTTCCACGCACAAATAACATCCCACACAAGCCGCCGCCAACCGGTTGAAATCGCCCGCGCCGGGAGGCATGATCGGAAACTCCGCCGGAGGCTTCTGCTGTTGAAAATGCAGCGACGGCAACAACACCGTCCCGGCTGCAACCGTCCCCGCCGCCGCCAGAAATTGACGCCGTCCCGGACTGATGGGCACCGTCTCCGCCGGCGAATTTTCCGGCCGGCGTTCCGGCAAGTCCAGATGCGGACGGAAGTAGCGCCGGGTCCAGTGCAGACCGTTGAACTTGCAGAAAGCGGCGCAGTTGCCGCACAATACGCAACGGTCGAAATCCAACGTTCGGGTGGCCGCGTCGATGCAGCCGGCATTGCAGTGATTCAGACACTGCCGACAGTGTTTGCACGCGGCGGGCGCAAACTCCAGTTTATACCAGGAGATCCGGCTCAACAGACTCAAAAACGCCCCGACCGGACACAGCGAATTGCAATAAATCCGGCCCCAGCGCCAAACCGCCAACGCCAGCAGCAACAACATCCCGGCCGCCACCGCCGTCACCCCCCAGACCGGCAGCACATACGCCACCGGAAACAGTGCGCTGAAACGGCCGTCGCCCGCCGTCTGCACTGCCAGATTGTTGCCGGCCACCAGCCCCGGTTTGAACAGCAAAGACAACGTCCGCCCGGTGATGGCATACGGATCCAGCAGCAGCAACGGAAGCGCCACGCCCAGCGCCACGCCGCCGATCACTATCATCAGCACCGCATAGCGCACCATCCGCAGGGACGGCAGCGGACGGGATTCCCGTTTCCGCAACCGAAGCTTCTGCAAAATCCACCCCAGCAGATCCTGACCAATGCCCAGCGGACAGAACATGGAGCAATAGACGCGTCCGAATAACAAAGTCACCAGAATCACGATCCCGGCAACTACGGCCGTCAGTCCCGCCGGATGACCAAGAAAACGCAGCACCAGCGGTCCGGCCTGGCCGGAAGCCGGCCACGCCGGCCAATGCGGCAGCCAGCCGAAATCGCGGCCGATAAAAATGATGACGGTACTCAGCAATACCGCCGCCCCAATCCAGATTCGCAAACTTCGCCAGCGTTGAAAAAATGGTTTTTTCACCCGCCGCCTCCCTTTTTAAACGGTCACTCGTTTAATCGGCAGTTTGGCCGGATCGATCACGCCCAGGCCCATGGCCGCCGCACACCGCAAATGCGAAATCCGTTCCGGCTGAAGGCCGAGAATCCGGGCCGCCACCGCATCGATGCCGACAATATCCGTAGAAAGCAGCTGGTATTTGACCAAACGCACATCGCCGGGGCCCACCCCGCGCGGCCCGTGCGACGGCATAATCCGATAGGCGTCGACAATATTCAGCGCCGGGCGGATTTTCGTGATAAAGTCGGCAATGCACTGGCCGAGATCGTTCTTGTGCCAATATCCCCGGTCCCAGTTGACGCCCATCATATTTTTCATCGCGCAAGTCATCGTGGCGCCGCCATGAGATTTCAGAATCGGCACGTTGATGAAAACGTCGCTGTCGAGAATCAGCTCATGAACCTTGTCCTGACGCAGCCGCTTGCCGTCGGGAATTTCAATTTCCCGATAACTGCCGGCGCTGTTGCCGGAAACCATGGTCGCGCCGGCCGCCTTGGCAGCTTCGGCAATGCCGCTGTGTTCATAACAGTTTTTCCAGTTGTCGCAGGTATGATCGAAAACCGAAACTTTGGCGGCGCCGGCCCGGAAGCAGTCTTCGACAATCGCTTTCACCAGGTCCGGGTTGGTATTGGCGGCCAGTTCCGGCGGTTTGTCCCAGCCGATATTCGGCTTCACCACCACGCTTTGCCCCGGGTGGACGAAGTGCCCCATGCCGCCCAGCAACGCAATGCCCTTCCGATACATGGTGGCCGGATCGCCGCCTTTCACCGCAATGATCTCGGCTCCGGCGGCCTCGCCGGCACCTTCCGTCGCCGCCTGCAAATGAGGTAAACCGATCCCGGCGGCAACGCCGGCCAACATCGAAGTCTTCAGAAAATCCCGTCTTTCCATAACTGACTGATCCTCCTGCGCTAAGCGCGAATGTTCCGGAGTCGCGGTTTACTGAAAAATACCGTATTCTTGATTAAAAGCAATGTGCCGAATATATTTTTTTTCACCGGATTTCCGCTACGGTTTTTTTTCGCCGGTAATCGCCGTCACCAGCACGGTTGCACCATGAGCGCTGACCAGATCCAGCGTCTTCACGACACCCGCACGGCGTAATGTCAATGTCTTGTGAAACAACGTCACCCGATCCCGGCACGGCGAAGGCACCGTAACGCCGATTGGCGATTGCTTCGGAGTCCGCAGATCGGCCAGGTCGGACAAATCCTCCTGATACTTCAAGACGAAAGACTCACTGCTGCCGTCGCCGTAATGCACATTCACCGTCAACACCGGCGTACCCGGCGGCAAGCGGGTCCCCGGCGCACAGCCCAGCAACAAATGAATCTGCTTCCATTCGTCCGTGCTTCCCGTTTCCAAATCTTTCAGCTCCGCCGGAAATTGTCCGTGATCGCGCAAAACGATCAGCCCGCACTGGTTGTTCTGGGCCGGATCGAGAATCCGAAACGGCGTCCGGTCGGACAGCAGGTCGCCCGGCGGCAGCATCCGCAGATCGCAGCCGCCGCGATCCTGAAACGCCCCGTCATGGTCGCCCATGCCGTCGTCGCTGAATCCGAAATTGACGACCGTGTGCAAGTCCACCGGCGCAAAATGCTGCCAGTCGACCGCGGCGGCCGGTTGCAATTCCGGCAAGAGGGATATCTCGATTTTCCGCTCGGCCCCGATCGTCAACGCGCCTTCGCGCAGCGACTGCATCCATTCGGCATCGGTCAGTTGACCGCTGAAATGGATGTATTGCGGAACGCCGGTAAACGTCAGCATGGAAAGATTTCCCGTCCCCGGATTGCCGTAGAGATCGAAACTGCGGTTGTTCCGCAATTCTTTCACCAGCATCAGATCCGCCGTTTCCCCGCCGCGCAGCTGTTCCAACCAGCCCACGGCAACAACCGACGATTCGCTGCGCCGGAATAAATAAAGGTGAAGCCGGGGATGAATTTCCGGATTGCCGAAGTAAACGGCATTTTCCAGCATCTGCCGACCGGCCGCCAGCGCCGCCACCGCGGCCGTCGGCGTACCGTCGAACTCAAACGGCGCGGGACCGTAGTTGACGCCGCCCGGCGTCAACGGCAAGAAGACCTTGACGTTCCAGACATTGTGCAACGTCAGCACCCGGGCAGCCACCGCGGCCTGTTCCTGAGGGGACGGCACCGGCAGGTCATGATAATGGATCCGGTCCGGATACGCGGCCGCCGTATACATGGTGGCTGCCGGAATGAACGAGGCATCCGTATTCCAGATCGGAATATCGATCCGGTCGCACTCCTGAAGCAGATTCCGCAACGTGGCAAACCAACTGTCGAACCGTTTTTCCGGATTGGCCGCCGTCCGATTTCCGGTACAAGGCATATGCAGCGACATGACGTCCATATATTCGACCGCCCCCAGCCGCAAAACCTCCCGGTAAAAACGATCGCCGTCCAGTTCGGACGGCCCGCAGACCCCGACGATCTGCGCATCCGCATCGAGTTCGCGAATCGCCGTCGCCGTATCTTTCAGCAGCTCGAAATACTTCTGCGGCTCGTTGCCGAATACCCGAGACGCGTCATCGTAGATTTCCCAATAGTGAATATGGTCCTTCGTCGCCCGGACCAGCGGCACGACGTAACTTTCCAGCCACCACTTTTTCCAGGCGGAAAACCCGGCATCCGTCAACTGCGCCGGACGAATCGGTGCCCACAGACACCCCAGCGGATTCAAATGCAGTCGACGTTCGAAATCCCGCGCCGCCCGCAAGGCGTCCACATTGGGTTTGCCGTCTTTAAATGCATACGGATAACGAGTATCGCCGAGCCCTCCGGCGCGCCGGCGCCAACTGACGCCCGCCCCGGTCAGCAATTCCGGACACTGTTCGCCGCCGGTCGCCCCCAGCATCCCGTCGCCGGTCGTTTCGATGACCGGCGGCAGAACACACCAGACGGTTTCGCCCCAGGCATTGTTGAACCGGTCGGTAACATCCAACCGGTAGGCCCCGGCGTTTTGCAGATAAACCAGATCGTGCGGCATCAGAATGCCCCCGACGCTGTGGAAATCTTCCCACACCAGACGTCCGAAAGCATCGAATAACCGGGCATCCGCTTTGCGGGCAATCACCTGAAGCCGGTACGCCTGACCGGCCGCCACCCAGGTCAACGGGCGATGATTCTGTTCCGGACGCTGCAACGTCAACCGGACTCGCCCCGCCGCCGGAACTTCAGACCGAGGGACAACCTCGGAAGATAGCGGTAGAATCACATCCGGATTGTATACTGCGGCGGAGAGCAAGTCTCCGGCCAATAGTAAGCCGACGGCAGTCAACAACCTCAGGCTCCAGCAGCCTTTCATACCGTCTACTCCCGAATTATTCAGCAAGAAGAAATTACTATAAACGTTTTCCGGCGTTATTTCCAGCCGCAATGGGAAGTTTCGTTCCGCAGTCTCGATCAGCGTTCAAACCATCAAAACGTTATTCGGCGCTTTCCGTTCGTTGAAACGGTCCGCCATCCAGGTCGCCATAAATTCTTTGATCCCGCTCAACGCGAATTCATCGGGATTCCATTCTTTTTCCAGCAACATCGGAGCATAGGCTTCTTTGAACGCATAAAATACCGACGGCACCTTTACCCCGCCGTCCAACACCACCTGTTCGTCGGTCCGAATATAATAATCGCCTTCGAACTGGTCGAGCAATGCCATATCCGCCGGATTGATATTGAAATACAGCACCCCGCGAACACGCCCCTTCCCTTTCACCGCCGCCGGAAAGGTTTCGCCCCGAATCTGCAACCGGCGATATCCGTCCAATTGCGCCCGGCAGGAAATATAATGCCCGCTTACCACCTTTTCCCAGACAGTCGGATACATCAGCGAGCCATAGGCGAATACATTCAAATTTGTCATCTTTTCGTCGACCTTTACAATTTTGCCACCCATCTCCAACCCCGTCCCTACCTCAGTTACTGCATTCGAACCGGAACTCCGATGCAGTTAACCTGCCAGGACTTGGCTACAGACTGCGACAAAACATCTTATCGGAGCGATTCTAATGTAATGGGCATTTCGAAAAATGCAATTGTCAATCGCGAGGAAAGTCTATTATCGATAAGAAGTTAGTCGTTCTGAATTCCCCATTTTCCAGACGTACTTCCGGAACGAGCCCCGCCAACATGGGAAAGTTTTTACATCTCTTTTCCGCCGTCCTGATTTTGCGTGCCCCGCTCCCATGAAAAATCCGCCGGAACAACGTTGCATTTTCGCATCCGACGACATATATTGTCTCTCCTCAAAACCAGATGACATAAGGGAATATGAAGAACAAGTCCGAAAAAAATCGTCATTTCGTCTACACCGTCAGTCTGGGATGTCCCAAAAATTTCGTCGATACCGAAGTGATTGCCGGCAGTATGGTCGTGGCCGGATTCGGGTTGACTTCCGATCTGGATGAGGCCGATCTCTATCTGCTCAACACCTGCGCTTTTCTGCCTTCGGCCCGCGCCGAAGCGGAAGAATATCTGGCGGATGCTTCCGCTTGGAAAGCCAAGGCCCCCAAGCACCGGAAAATTGTGGTTTCCGGTTGTTTGAATCAGTGGGACACCGACCGGATTTATCCGGCCCGCTATCCGCAAGTGGATCTCTGGGCCGGTATCAACGATGTCGCCAAACTCGGGGAACGGCTGGCCGTCCTCTTCCAGACTCCGGCCACTCCCGGGCCCGTGGAAATTCCGGACTATCTTTATGATGAGACCACGCCCCGGCTGCAATTGACGCCGTCGCATTACGCCTATATCAAAATCAGCGAAGGTTGCGACAACCGGTGCAGTTATTGCAGTATTCCCAAGATCCGCGGTCGACTGCGTAGCCGCGGCTGCGATTCCGTTGTCAAGGAAGCGGAAAATCTGCTGGCCGGCGGCGTCAAGGAATTGATCGTGATCGGACAGGATATTACCGCGTTCGGGCATGATCGCGGCCATGCGGAACTGTCCGCGCTGCTCCGGCGGCTGGACGCCCTCCCCGGCGATTTCCGGTTGCGGCTGCTCTATACCCATCCGGCCCATTTTACGCCGGAACTGGTCGACGTGTTCGCGTCCGGAAAACATCTGCTCCCGTATTTGGATATGCCCCTGCAACACATTGCCGACCGCATTCTCAAGGTCATGGGCCGAAAAGTCGGCCGTCCGGAAATCGAAAAACTGTTGCGCGAACTGCGCGCCAAAATTCCCGGGTTGGGACTTCGAACCACGTTCATTACCGGTTTTCCCGGCGAAACCGACGCGGAATTTCAGGAACTTTATGATTTTGTCCAGGCCCAGCGGTTTGAACGAATGGGCGTTTTCACCTATTGTCCCGAACCGGAAACCGCCGCTGCCCGCATGGCGGACCAGGTGCCGCAGGAGCTCGCCGCCAGCCGACGGGACCGGCTGATGGAATTGCAGGCCAAGCTCTCGCTGAAGTTCAATCAAGCCCAGATCGGCAAAGTCTGGCAAGTCATGATCGATGCGCCCGCCGACTCCGAGGGCTATCTGGGGAGGACTTATCTCGATACGCCGGAAATCGACAACTGCGTCATGGTCCGGACCCGTTCGAAACTGGAACCCGGCGCCGTTATTCCGGTGACCATCACCGCCGCCGACGAGTACGATTTAACCGGCAAACCCGCCACGACAGCATAGGAAAGGCAATCGCACGATGAATCTCGCCAATCAAATCACCATCGCCAGAATCGTCATGGTCTTCATTTTCCTGTTGCTGGCCAACGTGGAACCCAATCGCCTGTTCTCCGTCGAAGCCACCCGCTGGGCGCATCTGATTGCCTACGGGTTCGGCATCCTGGCCGGACTGACCGACCTGATCGACGGCTGGATCGCCCGCCGGTTCAACATGATTACCGACTTCGGAAAACTGCTGGATCCGCTGGCCGACAAAATCTTCATTACCGCCACCTTCATCATGTGCGTGGAACAAAATCTGATGCCGGCCTGGATCGCCGTCGTCGTGATCTCCCGCGAATTTCTCGTGACCGGTCTGCGGACGCTGGCTTTGCAGCACAACCAGGTCATTTCGGCCGACCGCTGGGGCAAATTAAAAACGCTGTCGCAAATGCTGATGCTGCTGATTGCCGGTGCGTCGTGGAACGACTTTCTCAATCTCAAGACCGACACTTTCCTCGGCTATCGTTACTGGACGCTGTGGACGGTGTTTCTGTGGGCCATCGTGTTGGTGACGGTCTTTTCCGGCGTTCGGTATTTCTATTGCCACCGGGCCTTGCTGACCAAACGCCAGATTTGAAAAAGACGGCAAAATTTGCCGGGTCCCTAACTTGCTTTGTCGCGTTGACGCTTATATATTTTGAAACGAGATGACTTTAACGGCTGGACAAAGAACGTATGGAAGAATTCTGGGACCAGGAAGAAGTATTGGCGGACCTCCCCGAAAACGACGGTACCGAGCATCTCGATTCGCTCAAAATCTATCTCCGGCAAATCAGCCAGAATAAATTATTGACCCAGGACGAGCAGCTGGAACTGACCGCGTTTATCGGCGATGCCTCCTTGGAATTGCGTCGCCATGTCTACCAGTTCGGCTTCGTGCTGCTGGAACATCTCAAACTGCTGAGCGAATGCGACGAAGAAAATCTCAACGATTATTTTCCGCCGTCTTCCCTGCTGGGCGATCACGACAACCTGCTGTCGCCGGAAGTGTTTCTCACCAAAATTCCCGTCTGGGCCCAAGAAATCAAACAAGCGTACGAAACGCTGTCCAAGGCATGGAACGCACACTCGCCGGAAGTGAACGCCTGCCGGGAGCGCGCCGCCGCTCTGATGCTGCGCTATCCGATCACCAATGACTTTGTCCGGGAATGGTATGACGTGGCCATCGAATATTCCCATCTGACCCGGGAGCAGATCAATCGGCTGATCGCCGGAGAAGCGTTCCAAATGTCGGACGGACAGAAAGAACTGCTGGAGAAAAAACTGTTGATGCCGGCCGATGCGTTTCTGGCGCTTCTCCAGAATACCGAAGAACACCGGAGAAAAGTGGAAGCCGCGCGGAAACAGATGCTGGAAGCCAACTTGCGGCTGGTCGTCAGCATCGCCAAAAAATATCAGAACCGGGGGCTCCCGCTGATCGACCTGATTCAGGAAGGCAATATCGGACTGATGAAAGCGCTGGACAAATTCGACTACCGGCTGGGGCATAAGTTCTGTACCTATGCCACCTGGTGGATCAAACAGTCGGTCAATCGCTCCATCGCCGATCAGTCGCGGGTGATCCGCATTCCCATTCATATGATCAATACCATTAACGCCATCAATGCCGCCGAACAGCGTTTCATTCAGGAAAACGGCCGCGAACCCGGCGTGGAGGAACTGGCCGCCAAACTGGATATGCCGGTATCCCGCGTCAGCGCCATCCGCAAAATGGCCCGGCAGCCGCTGTCGCTTCAGGCCCCGATCAGCAACAGCGAAGAGGAGTCGGCAACGCTGGAAAACGTCATCAGCGATCAGGCCAACGACCCGATTGAAGACATCTCCGCCAAAGTCATCCGGGAAAAACTGTACGAGGCGCTCGGCACCCTGTCGGAACGCGAGCAGCAGATTATCATCATGCGCTTCGGATTGAACGGCGAAACGCCGAAAACGCTGGTGGAAGTCAGCAAACATTTCGAGCTGACCCGGGAACGCATTCGCCAGATCGAATCCAAAACGCTGGAAAAACTCCGTGCTCCTGCCCGCCTCAAATTCTTCGACAACATCTTTTCGCTTAAATAACGTCCCCGGCTTCAATCATCCGGGACCTTAAACGGAGAACCGCATGGAACTCGACTTCATTTACCGCCGCCGGAGCATCCGCAAATTTCATCCGAACCAAAAAATCAGCAATGCCGATTTTCAGGAACTCCTGACCGCCGCCATGAGCGCCCCGTCCGCCTGCGCCAAAGATCCCTGGCGCTTTTACGTCGTCCGCCAGCCCGCCATGCTGGAACAAATCGCGGCGGCGCTGCCCAACGGCAAATTTCTGCCGCAGGCCGGTAACGGGATTGTCGTCTGCGGCGACCTCGACCGGGCGCACGGCAACGAACTTTCCTATATGTTGCAGGATTGCAGCGCCGCCATCGAAAATCTGTTGCTGGCGGCCGGCGTCAAAGGGTTCGGCGCCTGCTGGCTGGGCGTTCATCCTCGCGAAGAACGGGTTGCCGCCCTCAGCCGAATTCTGAAGCTGTCTGACAAAGTCATTCCGCTGGCGGTCATTGCCATCGGCGTTCCGGCGGAACATCAGCCGCCGCGCAACCGCTATCGCGCCGAGGCCGTACAGTTCATCGATTAAACTCAAGATCCGACCGAGAGGGGAAGATGGCGAAGGAAATTCGCGGCGGTCATTATGTCCGGATTGTCGCCAGCATCGCGCTGCCCTCGTTCATGGCTAAACTGGATATCGATATCGTCAACGTGTCCATGCCGGCCATTGTGACTTATTTCCATGCCGACGCCAGTACGGCGTCCTGGGTGGTGTAGGCTATCTGCTGTTCAACTGCGGCGCCATTCTGCTGGCGGGAAAACTGGCCGACCGCCGCCGTCCCGCCGTGATCTGCCGGATCGCCATCGCCACCGCCTTACCGGATGAGATAAAATAAGGTGGCCGGCAACGCGGGGTAAACGCTGCCGGCCGATTGGGGGAGGTAAGAGGTTAAATCCGTCATGCCGCCGCAGATGGCATCGGTGGCATGACGGTGTGGAGAAGCTTATTTTCCGTAATAGGCTTTGAGATACAACTCCTTGATTTCGCTGATCAGCGGATAGCGAGGATTGGCGCCGGTGCACTGGTCGTCGAAGGCTTTTTCGCTGAGCACGTCCAACTGGGCGAGGAATTCTTTTTCATCCACGCCGGCTTCCTTGATGCTGTTCGGAATGTTGAGACGTTTCTTCAAAGCGGCGATCGCTTCGATCAGTTTTTCCACCTTTTCTTCTTCCGTTTTGCCGCCGAGGTTCAGGAAATCGGCCACCCGGGCATACCGGTAAATGGCATCCGGATGTTTATATTGAGAGAACGTTCCCTGCTTGGTCGGTTTGTTGGTCGCGTTGTAGCGGATCACGTGTTCCAGCAGCAATGCGTTGGCCAGACCGTGCGGCACATGGAAAGCCGCCCCGAGTTTGTGGGCCATCGAGTGGCAGACGCCGAGGAAGGCATTGGCGAACGCCATTCCGGCCATCGTCGCCGCGTGGTGAACCTTTTCCCGGGCGATTTCGTCCTTGGCGCCCATTTCATAGGCTCGCGGCAAATACTTGAACAGCAGCCGGGTCGCTTCCATCGCCATGGCGTTGCTGTATTCGCTGGCGACAATCGAAACGCGGGCTTCCAGACAGTGGCTGAGGGCGTCGATCCCGCCGAAGGCGGTCAGGCTCTTCGGCATATTCATCACCAGCTCGGCGTCGCAGATGGCGATGTCGGGGGTAAGTTCGTAGTCGGCCAGCGGATATTTATTGCCGGTGCGTTCGTCGGTGATCACTGCGAACGGCGTCACTTCGGAACCGGTCCCGGAGGTGGTCGGAATCGCCACCATCAGAGCCTTTTTACCGAGTTCCGGGAACTTGAACACGCGCTTGCGGATGTCCATGAACCGCATCGCCACGTCTTCAAAACTCACTTCCGGATGTTCATACATCAGCCACATGATCTTGGCCGCGTCCATCGGCGAACCGCCGCCGAGCGAGATGATCACATCGGGCTGGAACGCATTCATCCGTTCCACGCCTTTTCTGGCCGTTGCCAGCGTCGGATCGGGTTCCACGTCGGAGAAAGCTTCGATTTTGATGCCAAGGTCTTCCAGTGCCTGGATCGTGGTATCGGCGTGGCCGTTGTCTTTCAGAAAACGGTCGGTCACCAGGAAAGCGCGCTTCCGGCCTTTCAGGTCGCCCAGCGCTTCCTGGAGGCATCCGAACTTGAAATACACCTTCGGCGGAACGCGGAACCACAGCATATTTTCTCTCCTTTGCGCGACGGTCTTGATGTTGAGCAGGTGTTTCGGATTGACGTTCTGGCTGATCGAGTTGCCGCCCCAGGAGCCGCAACCCAGCGTCATGGACGGATCGAGGCGGAAGTTGAACACGTCCCCGATGGCTCCCTGGCTGGACGGCATATTCACCAGAATGCGGCTGGTTTTCAGCTTGGCGCCAAACATTTCGATCCGGTCGTTGTTGCGCGGATTGGTGTACAGCACGCTGGTATGGCCCCGGCCGCCGAATTCCACCAGATGCAAAGCCTTTTCCAGTGCGTCGTTGAAGTCCGCCGCGCAGTAGATGGCCAGCACCGGCGACAATTTTTCGTAGGAGAACGGTTCGTTGACCCCGATGTCCTTGGTTTCGCCGAGCAACACTTTGGCTTCTTTCGGCACGTCGAATCCGGCGAGTTTGGCAATCTTGTAGGCCGGCTGCCCGACAATGGCCGCGTTCAGATGGCCGTCGATCAACAGAATCTTTTCCACTTTCTTCATTTCCGCCGGCGACAGAATGTACGCGCCGCGCTTGATGAATTCGGCCTTCACGTCGTCATAGATGGCTTTCACCACCACCACCGACTGTTCGGAGGCGCAGATCATCCCGTTGTCGAACGTCTTGGACATCAACACCGAGCAGACGGCCGTTTCGATGTCGCAGGTTTCGTCCATAATCGCCGGCGTGTTCCCGGCGCCGACGCCCAGCGCCGGAGAACCGGAAGAATACGCAGCTTTCACCATCCCCGGACCGCCGGTCGCCAGAATCAGGCTGATGTCTTTGTGACTCATCAGCCGTTTGGAGAGGTCCACGGTCGGATTTTCGATCCACCCGATGATGTTTTCCGGTGCGCCGGCCTTGACCGCCGCGTCCCGCATCAGTTTGGCGGCGAGAATGGTGCATTTCTTGGCCCGCGGATGGGGAGAGAAAATGATCCCGTTCCGGGTCTTCAGCGCCAGCAGCGATTTGAAGATCGCGGTGGACGTCGGATTGGTGGTCGGAATGATCCCGGCGATCAGTCCCACCGGTTCGGCGACCTTGATAATCCCGAAGGCTTCATCGTGTTCGATGTCGCCGCAGGTCTTCATGTCTTTATATTTGTTGTAGACGTATTCGGATGCGAAGTGGTTCTTGATCACTTTATCTTCCACCACGCCCATGCCGGTTTCTTCGACGGCGATTTTCGCCAGCGGAATACGGTGGTTGTTGGCGGCCAGCGCGGCGCAACGGAAAATGTAGTCGACTTTTTCCTGCGGGAACGTGGCATAAATCTGTTGAGCGGCTTTGACCTTCGCTACCATCGCTTCGAATTCGGCAATTGCTTTTTCAGCGGCAGTGGGGTCAACCTCTTTGGCGGCAGTCGTATTTTTTGCAGCAGTCATTTCACACCTCCGGATATTTAATATTTTTCAACCGTCTTATTCGTAGCATGTCTCCCATGGTCGGAGCATTGCGGCAAATAGTCTTCCTGTTAAATTTCTTTGATGCACCATTGACGTTGAGTTGATTGTTTTGAGCGCGTCTCTCCGGCGCTCCGCCCCATTATTCTTCCGAACACCCGGTTGCCAGTCTGACCATAAAAACCGCCAGACCCGACACCAGGTTTTCATTCTGCACCACCATTCCCGCCGGAACCTTCAGTTTCAGCTGGGAAAAATTCCAGATTCCGCGAATACCGCACTTGGCCAGCCGGTCCGCCACTTCCTGAGCGGCAAACGCCGGAATCGTCAGGACGGCCACTTCGATATGATTATCTTCGATATACCGTTCCAGATCCGTCAGCGCATACACTTTGCGACCGTGAATCTCCTGTCCCACCTTGGCCGGATTGTTATCGAAAGCCGCCACAAAATTCAGTCCGCGCTTGGCAAACCCCGGAAACCCCATCAACGCGCTGCCCAGATTCCCGGCGCCGATCAACACCGCCGGCGCATTGCGGTCCCAACCGATGATGGCTCGGATGCCATTGATCAACTCTTGAATCTGATACCCGACGCGTGGCTTACCGGTCACCTGCGTATAAGCCAGATCCTTGCGCACCTTGATCGAATCGAAATTCAGCGCATTGGCAATGTCGGTGGCCGAGACGGCAGTTCGGCCTTTTTCCGCCATTTCCCGGATCACCCGTAAGTACAGCGGCAACCGCCGAATGGTCGGTACCGGATATTTCTTGACTCCGTCCATGGCTGCCTCCGGTTGATTGTTGCTATTTTTTTAAATATTTTTATATCGATATGTTTTTATCTATTTCACTATTCTATCTCGTTTTTCCCGAATGTCAATCACCATTAAGTAAAAAATTATCGATATTTTTATATCTTGTCTCAAAATGAAAAAATATTTTACGGCGGAACGAACTGCGGAAAATACTTGAAATCCCCCTCGGACGCCGGAAATTCTTGAGCGAACGGCGTCATCCTTCCAATATTTTAAGGCCGCCCACAAAATTTGCAAGCACCATGAATGCCTTCCGTGCTCGACTTCGCCCGACAACTTGTTTAGAGCCTCCACTAAAACTTGACTTGCGGCAGCCGATCAATATATTTGACGTCGGCAGTAAAAACTCATACGGAAACAGGAAGATGGACTCCAATCCACTGGCGACTGCGCCGGAAGCGGCTCGAACATGTTATGAGCGGCAGACGGCGCGTCTGCGCGACAACGGATATACCGGCATCCTGCCGGAGTGGACGGCTTTGCCGTGGCATCCGGTTCCGTTGCCGGACGCCCCCTCCGGTTACGGCAAGCGGAAAACGGGGTCGGACAACTTCCTTCCGCCTTCCCCGCCGCCATCCATCAACCAGTCGGCCGAGACTTTTTCCGATTATCTGATCGAAACGGACGGTGATCCCGTCCCCTGGCTGCCGCTCGTTGCGGAAGCCGCCGCCGCCGGACGGCATTGTTACTGGCTGGTCCGGGAAAATCCAGACTGGCCGGCGTTTCTGCAATTACCTATGGCCGAAGTGTTTTTTACCGGAACCACGGTATTGTTTTCTCGCGAGGAACTGGCCGGATATCTGCAACAATCCGGAGCCTATCTGCCCTGGCATCGAGCGGCCGGAACAACCGCAGAAGTCGATGATCTGGGCAACTGGTTGGAAACCCTGCACCAGCAACGACTGCGGCGTGACGTCCGCCGGGGCAACCGGGTCTTGCTGACCATTGCCATTCCGTCGTTCAATCGCGGTCACCGGGCATATCAGGGCGTTCTCCGCGGTCTGGCCTGCCGGTTCGATGAAGAGATCGAGATTCTGGTATCGGACAACGCCAGTGAAAAATATCAAACCGAATATCGGCGGATCGCCGCCATCGCCGACAGCCGGGTCACCTACCGCCGCAATCCGGAAAACCGCCTGTTCGACGGCAACCTCATGACCGTCATGACCGAGGCGGCCGGAAAGTTCGTCCTGCTGGTGAGCGACGAAGACGCGGTCAACGGCGGCGACCTGGAATATCTGCTGGAGCAACTGCGCGGACAGGAAAACCGGCTGGCGTTTTTACGGACTTCGGTTTCGGCAATCCGTTATTCCCGTCAAGTTTTCCGGCGGGGCGCCGAAGCGGCGACGCACGGCATTCTCCAGAACAATTACCTGTCGGGCGCGGTCTACAACCAAGCCATGTATGGGAACGGCGGCGTGGCCGATTATCTGCGTCGCCATACCGACAACGAAGTTTGTCGGGCCTATCCCCATCTGGTCATGGACCTGCTGATGTCCCAGCTGGGCGATGTGGAGTTCAGCGATCTGGTGACGTGTACCCACGGCGAACCGGAGCCGGACGTGGACGTGAGCACCTATCAGACTCCGGAAAAACGGCTGAAACAACATCAAGCTTGGATCGCAATTTTCGGCGACGTGATTGAGCAGTACCGGCTGGATCGGGAAACGGTGGCGGCCATGCTGGTGCTGCTGATTCAGAAAAACTGCTATCTGCTTCAGGTAAATCGCTATTGCGATAAGGAATACCATACCGAAGCATGTTATTTTGACAGTCTGATGGCGTTATATCAACTCGTCGTCACGGATAATTTGCCGCGTTATCGGAAATGGTTCGGCGAAGAACTCCCGGCGGAAGTTCGCCAGCGGATTCGGCTTGAATTCATGCGTGCGTTGCGCAAGGTCAATTTTTGAACAGCGATAACAACAGAAAAGTGGAATAACTATGGGAAATCAGGGGACGGCTGCGGTTCGCGCCGCATTGCGGGAAATCAACGACTTGCGGCGTCAACAGCAATGGCCGGAAGCGGTCGCCGCGTTCGAACGGCTGTTGTCTCAATGGCCGGAGGCGGAAACGGAGTCGACTCCCGGCTTGCGGGCCGATGTCTGTCTGAAAAGTGCCGGACTTTTCCGCCAGTTGGGACATTACGATGCCTGCATCGGCCGTCTGCTGGAAGCGTGTCGGGCCGGACTGGAAGTTCCGCGGCTTCATGAATTTCTGCTCTCGCTGCAAACGGAAGATCAAATTCAACAGGCGCGAACCTGTTATGAAGAACAGAGCAACCGGTGGCGGGACCAGGGATGTTCCCTGGCGTTTCCACCGTTCGACGAACTGCCCTTTACCGTGCTTCCGCTGCGGTCCGGCGAAAACACCTACCTGGTTTTCGACCGGGAACATGGACTGATCGAAGGAACGCCGGAATGGCTCGTCCCAACCGGGGAAAACGTTTTTTCCGATTATCTGGTCCAGACGGCCTGGAACCTGCCCCGAGTGGCGGAACTGGCGGAGAGCGCGGCCAAGCACCGCCGTCGGATTTACCTGCTGGCCGACGACTGGCCGCGTTTTTGTTCTTTTCTCCAGTTGCCGCAAAAACCGGTTTTCTGGACTACGGTCCAGGCCTTTGCCGATCAGGCGGAACTGTCCGACTACTTAATCCGTACCGGAAGCTATCTGCCCCGGCGGATTCTGGCGGAAAATAACGCGGTCGCCGCAACCTTGGGAACGAGGCTGCAACAGCTCCACGAACAACGTCTGCGGCGAGACGGACGGAACGGCCGGAACGTATTGCTGACCATTGCCATTCCCACTTGGAACCGGGGCCATCGGGCATTACCCGGCGTCCGGCAATGCCTCGAAACGGATTTCGACGAAGAAGTGGAATTTCTGATCTCGGACAACGCCAGCGACAAGTACACGGAAGAATACGGACAGATCGCCGCGATGACCGATGCCCGCGTAACCTATCACCGCAACCCGGAAAACCGTCAGTTTATCGGCAACATCATGACTGTCATGCGTCTGGCCCAGGGCAAGTTTACGATGCTCGTCAGCGATGAAGACACGGTTCAGGTAAAACATCTGGGCTCGCTGCTGGCCCAGTTGAAAGGCGAAGAACGGCGTACCGCGCTGCTGCGAACTTCCCTACCTTCCCTGCACTATGGGGAATCGCGCCATTCCCGGGGGCATTGTGCCGTTGTCAGCGGAATTCTGCAGAACAACTACCTGACGGGCGCGGTCTACAATACCGCCATGTTTGCCGAATCCGGCGTGGAATCCTATATTCTCAATCACCTCGACAATGCCGCGTGTTTTTTCTATGCGCATATGGTGGTGGATATTTTCATGGCCCAGCACGGCGATATTGCTTTTACGTCTCTGACCTCCTGCAATATGGGCCAAAACGAGGAAGACGTCAGCAAGGAAAATCTGGCGGCATATCAAACCGCGGCCTCCCGAATCGACCAACATCAGGGTTATGTGGAAGTGTTTGCGGATGTGATCCGCAAATATCACCTGCCCCCCGATACCGGGGCCGGAATGCTGCTGATGCTGCTCCAGAAAACCAACGCGCTGCTGATGTTGAACATTTCGCTGGACCCCCAATGCGTCTACTGGCGGGACTACTTCGACTACCTGATGAAACTCTACCGGCTGATCGAAGATGACAACCTGCCGCTCTATCGGAAACTGTTCGACCGCGAATTTCCGCCGGAATTCCACGATCTGATCCGGGAGTTTTTTCTCACCTGCATGCAACGGATCGACTGGCAAAAAAAAGACGCGAACAACCCGGCAACCGCCCCGGCGGTTTTCACGGGCGACAACAAGTAACGCTATGCCGGCGGACGGAGATTAATTCGTTTCCGCCGCCGGAGCCGCGAGAATGGTATCGATCTCGGCCAGTTCTTCTTTGCTGAAAGTCAGGTTGTTCAACGCCGCCACATTTTCTTCGATATGTTCCGGACGGCTGGCTCCCAACAGCGCCGACGTGACGACCGGTTGCCGCAGCACCCACGCCAGCGCCATCTGGGACAGCGACTGCCCGCGGGCCTGAGCCAGCCGGTGGAGTGCCTGAATCTTATCCTGATGCTGCTGGACCTGCTCCGGTTTCAAAAATACGCTGGTCCCCGCCGCCCGGGAATCGGACGGAATGCCGTGGAGATACCGCGAGGTCAGCAAGCCCTGAGCCAGCGGACAAAAAGCGATCAGCCCGATTTTTTCTTTTTTCACCGTTGGAAACAGTGCCGTTTCCGGGTCGCGATGAAACATGCTGTAGCGCTGCTGATGAATCAGACAGGGCGTTCCCTGTTTGCGCAGCAGAGCGCAGGCTTGCGCCGTGGCCTCCGCCGGATAGTTGGAGATGCCGACGTAAAGCGCCTTGCCCTGCCGGACCGCCTGCGTCAGTGCGCCCATGGTTTCTTCCAGCGGCGTCTCGGGGTCGTAACGGTGGGAATAAAAGATATCCACATAGTCCAGCCCCAACCGTTTGAGACTCTGGTCCAGACTGGACAGCAGATACTTCCGGGAACCCCATTCGCCGTAGGGACCGGGCCACATCAGGTAGCCGGCTTTGGTGGAAATAATCAGTTCGTCGCGATACGGCGCCAACTCGCGGGAAAAAACTTTTCCGAACGTGGTTTCGGCGGAACCCGGCGGCGGACCGTAGTTGTTGGCCAGGTCGAAATGGGTAATGCCGAGATCGAAAGCCCGGCAGATCATGTCCCGTTGCGGTTTGCTCTGATCCATGGCGCCGAAGTTGTGCCACAGGCCAAGCGCCAGAGCCGGAAGTCGCAGCCCGCTGTGGCCGCACCGGCGGTAAAGCATATCGTTATAGCGATCGGCGGAAGGGGTATAACTCATCATCCAGTCCTTTCGGTTTAATGGCCGGTATCAGAAAGAAATGTACCGGCCTTGACGCCAGAAGTCAAGTTGGGGAAAAATAGCCTCACCCAACGTCAAATTAGAAAAACCGAGACAAAATCGACGGAAAATCGGCTGGCGTTTTGGCGTCCGCGTAGTATAGTAATCTGTTTCATGCGAAGTCCGGAAGCGGCTGTCGATTCGCGGATCGGACAAGATAACTTTAGCTGGCACAAGCAGAAAATTTATGGAAGAAGAAGACGTAAAACCAACACCGGTCTATGACGAGAGCAAAATCCAGACGCTGAGTTCGCTGGAACATATCCGCATCCGTCCCGGTATGTATATCGGCCGGATCGGGACCGGATCGCATCCCGATGACGGGGTCTATATCCTGCTCAAGGAAATCATCGACAACAGCGTCGACGAATTCATCATGGGGTCCGGACGCCGGATCGACGTCAAGATCGAAAACAATGCCATCAGCGTCCGCGACTACGGACGCGGCATTCCGCTCGGAAAACTGGTGGAATGCGTGTCCGTCATCAATACCGGCGGCAAGTATAACGACGATGTTTTTCAGTTCTCAGTCGGTCTCAACGGGGTCGGTACCAAAGCCGTCAACGCGCTGTCGGAAAAATTCACGGCCACCTCGGTCCGCGACGGTACTTTCCGGCGCGTTGAATTCTGCCGCGGCCGGTTACAGAAAGACGAGTCGGGCGAAACCAGCGAACCCAACGGAACTTCCGTCACGTTCGTTCCCGACGCCCAGATTTTTCCCCGCTATGCAATTCAGAACGAATATATCGAAAAACGGCTGTGGATGTACGCCTATCTGAACAGCGGCCTGTCGCTCTATCTCAACGGCACCCGCTACTATTCGCGCAACGGCCTCTGCGACCTGGTCGAAGGCGAAGTCTCCGACGAAAAACTGTACGATATTATCCACTATAAAGACAAGAGCATCGAATTCGCGTTCTGCCATACCTCCAATTACGGCGAAAACTATTTCTCGTTTGTCAACGGCCAGTATACCAACGACGGCGGCACCCACCTGTCGGCGTTCCGCGAAGGCATTCTGAAAGCGATCAACGAATTTTCCGGCAAGGCGTTCGATGCCAACGACGTCCGCGACGGGATCGTCGGCGCGGTCGCAATCAAACTCAAAGACCCGATTTTCGAATCGCAGACCAAAAACAAACTCGGCAACACCGATATCCGCGGCGACATTGTCAACGCCGTCCGCAAACAGGTTGTCGACTACCTGCACCGCAATTTGGAACTCGCCGAGATCCTGATCGGCAAGATCGAGCAGAATGAAAAAGTCCGCAAGGAAGTTCAGGCCATCCAGAAACAGTCGCGCGACAAAGCCAAGCGGATGAACCTGAAAATCCCGAACCTGAAAGACTGCAAATGTCACCTCGGCGACAACAGCAAACTAGGCGACCAGACGATGATCTTTTTGACCGAAGGCCAATCGGCCGCCGGTTCCATGGTCAGCTGCCGCAGTGTGATGACTCAAGCCATCTTTTCGTTGCGCGGCAAGCCGCTGAACGTTCAAGGCGCCAAAATCGACCGTCTTTATCAGAACGAAGAACTGTTTTACATCATGAAAGCGCTGGACATCGAAGAAAGTACGGAAAATCTGCGCTATAACAAAGTCGTCATCGCCACCGACTCCGACGTGGACGGGTTGCACATCCGCAACCTGCTGATTACGTTCTTTCTGACTTTTTACGAACGGCTGGTTCTGGCCAAACATCTGTTCATTCTGGAAACGCCGCTGTTCCGCGCCCGGAACAAGAAGGAAACCGTTTACTGTTACGATGAAGACGAACGCGACCACGCGGTAGTTCAGTTGGGCGGCGCCCGGCAGGGCGTGGAAGTCACCCGGTTTAAAGGTCTGGGCGAAATCTCCCCGGACGAGTTCGGCCAGTTCATCGGCAAAGATATCCGGCTGGTCGAAGTGACCGTCGATCACATGCGCAACGTCTCCGCCATGCTCGAATTCTATATGGGTGACAATACCCCGGAACGCCGCGAACATATCATGAAGAATCTGGTCTGAAGCAGGAACGCCAACACACTATGGTCAGCAATAATAAAAAGAACAAGAAAAAAGTCGCCGCCCGGGAAGAAGTGGAAAAATTCGACCCCGAAGCGCCGGAAAACGATACCGTGTTCGAACCGGAAGCCCTCGCCGAAGGCGAGCAGGAAGCCGACCGCAACCGCGGCGACAACTTCTTCCTGCGCCGGCTCATGGACACCAATTTCATCGAATACGCCTCCTATGTCATCAAGGAACGCGCCATCCCCGACGTGGATGATGGGTTGAAGCCGGTCCAACGCCGCATTTTGTGGTCGCTCCACCGGATGGACGACGGCAAGTTCCACAAGGCGGCCAATGTAATCGGCCATACCATGCAGTTTCATCCGCACGGCGACGCTTCCATCGGCGACGCGCTGGTCGTGCTGGCCAACAAAGAATATTTCATCGACAAGCAGGGGAACTTCGGGAACATCTTCACCGGCGACCGCGCCGCCGCCGCCCGTTATATCGAATGCCGCCTGTCGCCGCTGGGCCGCGAAGTGCTGTTCAACAACGACATCACCGAATTCGTCCCCTCCTACGACGGCCGCAATCAGGAACCGGTAACGTTGCCGGTCAAGATTCCGTCGCTGCTGATGCTCGGGTCCGACGGTATTGCCGTCGGCATGTCCACCCGAATCATGCCGCACAACTTCAACGAACTGCTGGAAGCCCAGATTGCCTGTCTGCGCGGTGAAGAATTCGAGTTGTACCCCGATTTCCAGACCGGCGGGTTGATGGATGTCTCCAAATACGAAGGCGGCAATGGCAAAATTACCCTCCGCGCCAAGATCGAAATCGACGGCCGGCGGTTGGTGGTTCGCGAAATTCCGGCGTTCACCAATTCCGAACACCTGATCGGCACCATCGAAGCGGCGGCGGAAAAGGGTAAACTGAAACTCACGTCCATCCACGACTACACCACCGACCGGATTGAAATCGAAATCGTGCCGATGCGCGGCTACGACCCGGAAAAGGCGTTGCAGGCGCTCTACACTTATACCGAATGCGAAATGGCGGTCAACGTCAACATGATGGTGATCTGCGAGAACAGGCCGGTCCAGATGTCGGTGCCGGAAGTGCTCCGCCGCAATACCGCCCGACTGCTCGACTATCTCAAGCGCGAACTCGATCTCGAACTCGGCAAGCAGGAAGAACTGCTCCATGGCAAAACCCTGGCGCGCATCTTCATCGAAAACCGGATTTACAAACGCATCGAGAAATGCGAAACCCAGGAAGCCGTGATGGCGGAAATCCGCAAGGGACTCCTGCCGTTCCGGAAGGAATTGCTGCGCGACGTGACCGATGACGATATCGAAAAGCTGCTGGCCCTCCCGATCCGCCGGATTTCCACTTTCGATATCAGGAAGAATCAGGAAGAAATCGAAGCCATCCGGGATATCATCGCGCAAGTCAAAAAGAATCTCGCGCACTTGAAGAAATATGCCATCGACTATCTCAAGGCGCTCCTGGTCAAATACGGCAAGGCTTTTCCGCGCAAAACCGAAATCGAAACCTTTGAAAAGATCGACCGCCACGCCGTGGCGCTCAATAATATCAAAGTCGGCTGGGACCGCGGCGAAAGCTATATCGGCACGGCGGTAAAAAGCGATGACATGATTACCTGTAACGAATTCGACCACCTGCTCTGCGTCGACCGTTCCGGGACCTATAAAATTATCAACATTCCGGAAAAGCTCTTTATCGGCAAACTCTACGATTTCCGCAAATACGACAAAGGGGTGGAATTCGGCGTGATTTATTCCGACAAAAAGAGCGGCAAGTCATATATTAAACGCTGCTATATTGCCAAGTTCATCACCGAGCGCGAATATCAGCTCTGCCCGGACGGTTGTAAACTGGAACTCTTTACGCCGCGAACCGATGCCGTCTACGAATTGCAGTTCGATACCCGCTTCAAGGATAAAAAACTGCGCGAAATCAATCTGATGGAAGCTCCGCTTCGCGGCGCCAAGGCACGAGGCGTTCTGCTCGACAGCAAAAAACTGTTGAAAGTTACCCATATCCGGTGGCTCGAACAGGAAGAAATTGAAGCCGCCAAACTGGTGGCCGACGGTGTCGAGCCCGATCCCGACGACAATCACGAGGATGACGACGACGACAACGATTCCGCCGCGCCGGTAATTTCCGTCGCGTCCGAATCGGAACCGCCCCAACCTTCGCGGCGGAAAAAAGCGGCCGAAACCGAAAATACGCCGTTGTTGCCGGACCTCGAATCCCCGCATGACGACGAACCGGCAAAACCCTCAACCGAACGCGGCAGGAAACGTCGTCAGGATGATGAAAGTTCCACCGCCGGGTCCGATAAAAAGCGTCGAAAAGCCAAGGATCGGAAAGATAATGATGATGACGACGATCTTGGCATTGAACAGCCGACATTGGGTTTTTAAAACGTAATCCGATACTCCGGCTTTGATCTGCCGCCGGAAAATACCACCCGAAACAGGGAGGGCCGTTATGAATACCGCAGTTTTGAAACGGATTCAGGCCATTGTGGCAACGCAGGCCGCCGCCATCCGACCGGTGGCCGACTTTATCGGCCAGCATCCGGAAATCGGCTATCAGGAGCAGCAGGCCGCCGCGCAATTGACGGAGTGGACCCGGCAACAGGGTTTTGCAGTCACCGCTCCGGCTTCCCAGCTGCCGACTTCCTGGGTTGCGACCGGCGGTAACGGAAAACCGGAAATCGCCATTCTCGCGGAATTCGACGCCCTGCCGGAAATCGGTCACGCCTGCGGTCATCAGTTGATTACAGCCGCCGCGCTTGCCGCCGGTATTGTCCTGAAACAACTCATCGCCGAAGACGGTCTCTCCGGCACCGTCAAAATCGTCGGCACGCCGGGCGAAGAAGGTATCGGCGGCAAAGTGGATATGCTGCGCGACGGTGTTTTTGCCGCGACCGATTTTGCGTTGATCTGCCATCCGTTTGCCGCCACCCTGCCCGATCAGGGCACGCTGGCGGTCTCGCGTTTCGACGTCAGTTTTCACGGCCTGGCCGCCCATGCCGCCACCTCGCCGTATCTGGGCCGGAACGCGCTCGACGCCATGACGCTGCTCTTCAACGGCGTCAATGCCTGGCGGCAGCAGTTGCCGCCGCTCGGTATGGTTCATGGCGTCATTACGCAGGGCGGAACGGCGCCCAATATTATTCCGGATCATACGGCGGCCTTTTTCTATGTCCGTGCCGCCGAACTGAAAACCCAGCAACAACTGGAAGAACGCTTTGCCCGGATCGTGCAGGGGGCCGCGCTGATGACCGATACGGAATGCCGGATCGAACGCCGCGACAACCCTTATCAGCCGATTCTGGTCAATCGGACGCTGAACCGTTATTTTTCCGAAATCGCCCCGGAATTTGAGTTGCCGCCGGCGGAACGCAATGAATACGGTCTGATTTCCACCGATTTCGGCAATGTTTCGCAAGTCATCCCCGGCTGCAACTGGTTTTTCCAGATCTGCGACAACGGCGCCTCGCTGCATTCCGAAGCGTTCAAAGCGGCTGCAACCACGAATTTCGCTTTTTCACAAGCCATGAAGATCGGCGGAGTAATGGCCGCCGCCGGATTGCGGCTGTTGACCGATGCCCCCTTCCGAGATGCCGTCACCGCCGAATTTCACGCAGCGGCAGCCAAGCGATAATACGCAACGGAGTCCCCGTCGCCGGGCGCACGAAGTGCGAAAGGAACTCAACCGATTGGGGAGAGACAGGACACTAACATTCTTCCTGGAGCCGATTGTATTCCGCCATAAAAATTTCGAGCCGTCCCGCATAGTCTTCCCAACCGGCAGTAGCTCTGGTCTCAATCTGGTCGAGTTCTTTGAGTCGACGGCTGAGCGCGGCAAAGTCAACGGTCGGACCGCCGCTTTCCATCTGTTTGACCAGTTCGCGACGTTCGCCAGCCGCCGCATCGATTTGACGTTCGAATTCCGCCACTTTATTTTCCAGCGGCTTCTTCTGCTTCTGCAATTCCTGCCGCAACCGGGCGCGTTCTTTCCGCTTTTCCCGAGGATCGACAACGGCCGTTTCGGCTGCTTCCGCTTTTTTGTTTTCCGAGGGGTTGACCGCGGCGGCGGCTTCCGCATCCGCTTTCTGCCGGAAATAGTCGTAATTGCCGTAATAACGCCGGACCCCCTGAGGAATCATGGCAAAAATTGTGGTCGCCACATTGCGGACAAATTCAATATCGTGGCTGACCAGACAAACCGTCCCCTGATATTCATGCAGCGCCTGTTGGAGCGCTTCGCAGGCATTGATGTCCAAGTGAGTGGTCGGTTCGTCGAGCAGCAGCAGGTTGGGCGGATTGACAAACAGCCGGGCAAACAGCAGCCGGATTTTTTCTCCGCCGCTGAGCACCTTGCAGGGTTTGCCGGTCATTTCGCCGGAAAAACCGAAACTGCCCAGAATATTCATCAGTTGGCGGGTGTCGCCGTCCGCCGGCAACGCGGCGCGGACAATATCGTAAACCGACATTTCCGGTTCCAGCAGTTCCGCAAATTCCTGCGCCTGATAACCGACCACCGCGTTATGGCCCGGCACCCGGGCGCCCCGCGTCGGTTTCAGTCGACCTGCCAGCAACCGCAGCAAAGTCGTCTTGCCCATGCCGTTATACCCGACGATGGCAATCTTGTCGCCCCGGTTGATCTGCAGATTGATATCGTGCAGAATCTCGTCCTTGCCGTTGTAACTGAAGTCGACCTGTTCCAGCCGGACGAGTTCGGCGCCGCACGGAGGCGGTTCGGGAATCCGGATCATGCCGTGATAGTGCAGTTCGTCGGGCAGATTGATATCTTCCATCTTGTCGAGCGCGCGAATCCAGTTCTGCACCTGAACGGCTTTGGACGCTTTATAGCGGAAGCGGTCGATCGATTTTTCCAGTTGATCGCGGAAACGGTCCTGATTTTTCTTGGCGGCCTGAAGCAGTTCCGCCCGGCTGTCGCGCTCCCGGACATAGTAATCATAGTCGCCGGAATAGCGGGTAACGATGCCGCCGTTGATCTCCAGCGTAATCGTGGTCAGCGCTTTCAGCAGGAACCGGTCGTGCGAAATCAGCAGCAGCGTCCCGCGAAACGATTTCAAGAAGCGGTAGAGCCATTCCACCGCCGGAATATCGAGGTAGTTGGACGGTTCGTCGAGCAGCAACACGTCCGGATCGGAAATCAGCACCCGGGCCAGCGCGGCTCGCATCTGCCAGCCGCCGGAAAACGATTTCAGCCGCCGCGAAAAGTCAGTCTCGTGAAATCCCAGCCCGGACAGCGCCGCTTCGGCGGTATGCCGCAAACGATATCCGCCCAGCTGTTCGAAACGAGTCTGTAATTCGCCCTGTTCGTTGAGACTTTTGGCGCGTTGTTCGGCGTTCAAAACCCCATCGTGAAGCTGCTGTTCCAGTTCGGCCAGTCGAGCGGCAATCACACTCACTTCCGGCAGCGCGTTGCTGGTAAAGTCCAGCAGCGACACGCCGTCGTCGAAAAAATTCAATTGCTGGTGCAGCAGCGCAATCCGCAGATTGGCGGGCACCAGCACCTTGCCTTTATCCGGTTCCAGTTCGCCGGTGATGATATTGAAGACCGTACTTTTGCCGGCGCCGTTGGGTCCGACTACGCCGACCCGTTCGCCCGGATTGATCCGGAACGTAGCCTCGACCAGCACATCCTGGCCGGGAAAACTTTTACAGACATTCTGAAAATCGATCATAAGGCATGGCACATGCAGTCGTCTTCTTATTCTTCCGGCTTACAGACTGGCCGCTTCATCCTTTTCCTTGGTCTTACGGGTATGTTCGTGCCGGCGGTCGATTTCCTTGAGCAACCATTTGCGCAGCCGGATATGATGCGGCGTAACTTCCACCAGTTCGTCGTCGGCGATGTATTCCAAGGCCTGTTCCAGACTGAGGATCGTGGCCGGGTAAATCTTCAAGGCGCGGTCGGAACTGGCGGCGCGGACGTTGGTCAGCTGTTTTTCCCGCTGCATGTTGCACATGATGTCGCCTTCCTTGCTGTTTTCCCCTACGATCATGCCTTCGTAAGAAGTATCGTTGGGTTCGACAAAGAAGATACCCCGCTGCTGGAGTCCGTCGATCGCGTAGGCTGCGATCCGGCCCTGAGCCATGCTGATCAGCACACCGTTGGTCCGTTGCGGAATTTCGCCTTTGAACGGCGCATATTTCAAAAACCGGTGCGAAACAATGGCTTCGCCGGCGCTGGCCGTCAATGCCTTGCTGCGGAAGCCGATCAAGCCGCGGGTCGGAATTTCGAATTCCAGCATCTGACGATTGCCATGGGCTTCCATATGGACCATTTCGCCGCGGCGAATGCCGACCATTTCGATAATTTTCCCGGCGTATTCGTCGGGGACGTCGACCGCCAGAATTTCGATCGGTTCATTGAGCACATCGTTGATCCGCTTCAGAATCACATGCGGCTGAGAAACGGTCATTTCGTAACCTTCGCGGCGCATGTTTTCAATCAGAACGGAAATGTGCAGAACTCCGCGGCCGCTGACTTTGAAACAGTCGCCCAGATCTTCCACCCGCAACGCCACGTCGCGCTGCACTTCTTTCATCAAACGTTCGCGCAGATGGCGGCTGCTGATATATTTGCCGTCCTGTCCGAACAGCGGTGAATCGTTCACGCGGAACATCATGGACAGCGTCGGTTCGTCAAGGACGATCGGCGGCATGGCTTCGGGATGTTCGGCATCGCAGAGCGTATCGCCGATGCCCACGTCGGCCATGCCGACCACGGCGCAAAGGTCGCCGCAATTTACTTCGGTAACTTCCTTGCGTTCGATCCCGGAATAGACGAATACCTGACGCAATTCGGCGTTTTCCACCGTGCCGTTATTCTTGATCAGGACCAATTTATCCTTGGTGCTGAGCGTACCGCGATAAACGCGGCCGATACCGATCCGGCCCACATAGTCGTTGTAGTCAAGCGTGGCCACCTGCATCTGTACGGGGCCTTCCAGCACTTTCGGCGCCGGAATATATTGAATGATGGCATCCATCAGCGGTTCGATGGAAGTGCGGGGAGCTTCCAGCGTCGTGGCCGCCCAGCCGCTGCGGCCGCTGGCGTAAAGCAGCGGAAAGTCGAGCTGATCGTCATTGGCTTCGAGTTCGCAGAACAGGTCGAAAACTTTTTCATGAACTTCTTTGGGCCGGGCGTCGGGCTTGTCGATCTTGTTGATGACCACAATCGGCTTCAACCCGAGTTTCAACGCTTTGTCCAGCACGAAACGGGTCTGCGGCATCGGACCTTCGGCCGCATCGACCAGCAGCAACACGCCGTCGGCCAGTTTCAGCACGCGTTCAACCTGACCGCCGAAGTCGCTGTGTCCCGGGGTGTCCAGAACATTGATCTTGACGCCTTTATGAATCACGCTGATATTTTTGGCCAGGATCGTGATTCCTCGTTCGCGTTCCAGATCGTTGCTGTCCATAAAGCATTCCTGAATTTCCTGATTGTCCCGGAATACTTTCGTTTGTTTGATAATCTGATCCACCAGGGTAGTCTTGCCGTGGTCAACGTGGGCGATAATCGCGATATTTCTGATTTCCTGCATAAAAACCTGTTTCGTACCCGAACTTTTTAAGGGTTAATAATTGCAAAGCCTTTAATATAGCATGATAGGCTGATTTTGATATCGCATCGAAGCGGTTTTTTTGAAAAAAAATACCGTCCGAGTCAGGCGAGGCTCATTTCAAACCGAAATTCCAAGTAAAATCCCATATTTCGAACTTTCAAACTTCGCGGCGCAGACTCAAAAAAAAGGCGACCCGATGAACCGGGCCGCCTGAAAAAACCTGAAAGGATCGCAGGCGCTTAGTCCTGCATATCTTTCAACGCCGCTTTGCGGCTCAGACGCACTTTGCCGGACGGATCGATGTCGATCACTTTCACGGTGACCTTATCGCCGACCTTGCAAATGTCGCCCACTTCTTTGACGCGGTAATCCGCCATTTCGGAAATATGGAGCAGACCTTCAATGCCCGGCATGAATTCCACGAACGCGCCGAATTCACGAGTGGCCTTGACAATGCCGTGATAGACTTTGCCGATTTCCGGTTCCGCGGTAACGGATTCGATCCGGTATTTGACGTCGTCCAGCACTTCTTTGTTGGCGGCCAGAATCTTGACCTGACCGTCGTCGTTGATGTCGATGCTGGCGCCGGTGGCTTCCGTGATCGACTTGATCATTTTGCCTCCGGGGCCGATCAACGCGCCGATCTTTTCCGGATTGATCCGGATGATTTCCATCCGCGGCGCCCGTTCGCTGACTTGCGGACGCGGAGCCGGGATGCAGGCGGTAATCGTATCGAGAATCTTGGACCGGGCGGCTTTGTTCTGTTCCATAGCGCGGCTGAGCACATCGATCGGAATGCCCGGCAGCTTGAGGTCGAGCTGGAACCCGGTAATGCCTTCGCGGGTACCGCAGACTTTAAAGTCCATATCGCCGTAGTGGTCTTCCGCGCCGATGATATCGGTGAGAATCAACCGTTCGCCATCGTCACCGGTCACCAGACCGCAGGAAATTCCGGCCACCGGAGCCTTGATCGGCACCCCGGCATCCATCAGCGACAACGTCGCGCCGCAGACGCTGGCCATCGACGTGGAACCGTTGGACGACATCACTTCGGAAACGCAGCGGATGGCATACGGAAAATCGGGCGGAATCACTTTGCTGACCGAACGTTCCGCCAGGTTGCCATGGCCGATTTCGCGCCGTCCCGGACCGGTGATCCGGCCGACTTCGCCAACGCTGAAATTCGGGAAATTGTAATGGAGGTAGAAACGTTTTTCACATTCGCCGCCGGTTACGCTGTCCATGATCTGCGCGTCTTTGTCGCTGCCGAGCGTAGTCAACACCAGCGCCTGGGTTTCGCCGCGGGCAAACAAGCCGCTACCGTGTACAACCGGAAGAATTCCGACTTCGCAGCTCAACGGACGAATGTCTTCAATGCCGCGGCCGTCGGGACGGTAATGTTTCTGGAGAATGGCCTTGCGGATGGTTTTTTCCACCAGCAGGTCGAAGCCTTTATTGATTTCCAGAAACAGTTGAGCTTCGGTCAGATCGGTGATCTTGGCTTTCAACGCCGTCTTGACTTCATCTTTCAGAACGTCAAGGGCATTGCAGCGGGCTTCTTTGCCCGGAATAAGGCAGGTTTCTTCGATCCGGCTGTCGCAGATTTCATGAATTCCGGCCGTCACCGCATCGGGAACCAGATGCAGCACCGGAGTCTTCTTGGTCCGGCCGGCGGAAGCGAGTTCCACCTGGGCGGCAATCTGACGTTTGACCACTTCGTTGGCGAATTCCATCGCCTGAGTCAGCATCGATTCCGGAATTTCGGAAGCTTCGCCTTCGATCATGATGACTTGGTCGGCCGAACCGGAGTAGACCAGTTCGAGCGTGCTCTTGGCCATTTCTTCATGGCTCGGATTGGCGATGAATTTGCCGTCGACATAGCCGACGCGAAGACCGCCGATCGGGCCCCGGAACGGCAGATCGGAGAGCACCAGCGCGGCGGAAGCTCCCAGCATGCAAAGCACATCGGGATCGTATTTGCCGTCGGCGCTGAGCACCAGGCCGTGAACCTGAACTTCATCGTAGAAACCGTCGGGGAACAGCGGCCGGATCGGCCGGTCGGTCAACCGGCAGGTCAGAATTTCTTTGTCGGTGGGACGGCCTTCGCGCTTGACGAAGCCGCCGGGGAACTTCCCGGCCGCACTGTATTTTTCACGATAGTCGACCTGGAGCGGCAGGAAATCCGCATCTTCTCTGGCGGAACCGGAACAGACGGCGACCAGAATCGAGGTATCGCCCTGACGGACGATGCAGGAGCCATTGGCGAGATTGGCCATTTTGCCGGTGGAGATTTCTACCATCCGGCCGTCGCCGAGATCAAAAGACACTTTTTTTTCGATTGCCATAATCAGCAATTCCTTTTCGTTGCCGTTCGACCGTAGCGAACGGCGTTTTGGGGCGGCTACAGCCGCCCGATCCTGTTGCGAATTGAGGTTATTCACGACCGGACCAGGAAAGGGAAATCACATGCGGAATAGCTGATATCAACGTCCGAAACAGACTCGGGCTCTGATAGCGGCTGTTCCACGGCTGATTTCTTTTCCCTGCCGGCGAGAACGGCCCCACAAACTAAAAAACTTCCCAATACTATAGTTCTGTCGGAAGGGAAATACAAAGGCGGGTTGAACTTTATCCTGTCGATTTTATTGTAAAAAGGGTAAGGTTGGAAGCGTTGGTCTTGTGTTTGCCGAAAGGCGCGGTTATATTATCGCAGCAACTGCCATCAGAGCAGATAAAAGAGATAAAATTACAACATTCCGGATGGCGTATGAAGAATCTTTTATGGACATTGGTTATGATCGGATTGCTGTGCTCGATTTCGGCCCCGGCTGCCCCCAAAAAAGCTGCTCATGCCACCAAAACGGCAGAGACCGATCAGTATAAAGTCGACGACAGTGAAAAACCGTATGAATCGCTTCCCCGGTTCCGGCTGGGGCGAATTGTCGATGCCGGAATTTCGCTGTCTCCGGTCAGTGTGGCCGCCGGTGACAAAATGGTGCCGTTGCCGGAATACAATAAAAAGGCTTACGTCATCATCCGGGTCCTGCTGGACCCCAAACGCAGTCTCAGCATTCATGATTTTTCCGTGGTTTATAATAATCAAGCTTTCAATTGCATTGCCATCCGGCCTTACCAGGAAAACTTTTCCGCGGACAAGCGAGTGTTTACCCCCAGTGATCGTGGCGTGACGTACGATATGTTGTTCCTCACCGATATGCCGGACTTCAATCCCTCGGGCGAGGTCCGCGTGACCTTGCACTACCGGCTGTCCGGCGGCGGCTTAACCGATATTGAATTGAAACTGAAGAACTACGATACGGCCCCCATTCAACTGGCGGCGCCGCCGGTCGAGGATAATTCCGGAGCAGGCAATGGCGCTCATACAACCTGAGTTCATTCCGCTGTCGCGCCGGGAAGCGGAACAGCTGGGCTGGTCGGAAATCGATGTGCTCCTCGTCACCGGTGACGCCTATGTGGACCATCCCTCTTTCGGCATCGCCATCGTCGGACGGTTGCTGATCGATGCCGGGTTTCGGGTTGGACTCATTGCCCAGCCCGACTGGAAAAATCCGGAGGCGCTGAAAGAATTCGGCCGTCCCCTGGTGGCTTGCGGCGTCACTTCCGGCAATCTCGATTCCATGCTGGATCTCTATACCGTGGGCCGTCGCCTCCGCCATCAGGATGTCTATTCCGAAAACGGCGAACCGGGCAAACGCCCGCCGCATGCGACAGTGGTTTATGCGCAACTGGTCCGACAGGCGTTTCCGCAGTTGCCGGTGATTCTGGGCGGACTGGAAGCCAGTCTGCGCCGGATCGTCCATTACGACTATTGGCAGGATAAACTGCGTCCCGGCATTCTGGTGGACAGCAAAGCCGATCTGGTGTTGTACGGCATGGGCGAAAAGACCGTGCCGGAAACGTACCGGCGCATTGCGGACGGCAAGTCGCTGGCCGGACAGCGCGGTTCGGCGCGGCTGCTCGGCAAGAAGGAAGCCGAAGCCTTTGCCATCGACGATTCCTGTATCGAACTGCCGTCGTGGGAAGAACACTTGAAAAACCCCGATGCGTTGATGACCAGTACCGTTACGCTGGAACGGGAAATGAATCCGTGGAGCGGCAAGCGATTGGTTCAACGCTATGGCGACCGGCTGTTGGTCATCGAACCGCCGCCGGAACCGCCGACCCCGGCGGAAATGGATCGCGTCTATGCGTTTCCGTTCAGCAACCGCCCTCACCCGTCCTATCAAGGCCGGATTCCAGCCTATGAAACCATCCGCGATTCGATTCAGGCCATCCGGGGCTGCCCGGGCGGCTGTGCGTTCTGTGGTCTGGTGGCGCACCAGGGACGGCAGATCATCAGCCGCAGCGCCCATTCGATTCTCAATTAAGTGGAACGGCTGAAACGGACGCCGGGATTCAAGGGAATCATCAGCGACGTGGGCGGACCGGCGGGGAATATGTGGGGGTGTCATTCCGCCGATTTGAATCTATGCCGGCGCTGTCGCCGGGTTTCGTGTCTGCATCCGAAGATTTGCCCGAATTTTGTGATCGAAGAAAAACCGCTGATCGACCTGTTCCGTCGGATTCGCAATACCAGCGGCATCCGGCAGGTGCATATCAGTTCCGGCATCCGGCTGGGGCTCGCGGTGCGGCAACGGGAATTGATGAAAGACATTATCCGTTACCACGTGCCGGGACAGATCAAAGTGGCGCCGGAACACCTCCATCCCCACGTGCTCGACCTGATGCGCAAGGACCCGCCGGAAGACTTTTATAACTTCATGAAATTTTTCGAAGAAGAGAGCAAAAAAGCGGGCAAGGAACAGTATTTGATTCCATTGTTCATCTCCAATTTTCCGGGATGTACGGCCGAGGAGATGAAAACGGTGGATGAGTTTTTGAACCGGCATCATTGGAGTCCGCAGCAGGTTCAGGACTTTATTCCGCTGCCGATGACGACCGCGGCCGCCATGTATTATACCGGCAAGACGCCGGACGGAACGCCGCTCGTGGTCAACCGGGGTCTGGCGGAACGCCGTCCGCAGTTAAACGTCCTGAAAAAGAAGCGGATCGGCTCGCGGGCGCTGGAACCGAAACCGGAATTTCACCATGATGATCGTTCCCGCAACGCCCAAACCGCGCCGCGGCATGGCTCCCGACCGGAGGCGCGTCCTCCCGACCGGGACAAACATGGCAACCGCGATCGCTTTCATCGTCCGTAATCATCGCCGCAACGAGCCGCCGGAAATGGTTTGACCTTTCCTCTGGCCGGAAGTATTGTCATAAAATTGCGTTAACCGGAGACGAAACAAATTTATGAACGACTATACCGATATGCTGGAAACTGATCCGGATACCACCGTCGTATTCGGAGAAACCGCGTTCACCCAGTTTGAAACCTTGCTTTTCGAACTGAAGCCTACTCGAATCCTGCTGTGTACCGGTCGCGGCTCGATTCAGCGGCACGACGGCTTGAAACTGTTTTGCCGTTCGCTGGATTATCTGGGAATTGACTGGGACCGGTTCAGCGAAATCGAGCCGGAGCCGACCGTGGACACCGTCCTGAAACTAGCGGACCGGATCAAGGAATTTCAGCCGGAAATGGTGGCCGCCATGGGCGGCGGCAGCATCATGGATGCCGCCAAGGCCGCTTATCTGCTGGCGCAGGCAGGCGGCACGCTGGATGACTACTGGGGTGTCAACCGCTGGTCGGACGCCCATCCCGAGGCCCGCTTGAAAACCGTGGTCTGCTTCCCGACCACCGCCGGTACCGGCTCGGAAGTAACCCCGTATTCCAACATCGTCGACGAAGCCCGCAACGTCAAAAAATTGATTGCCGAAACCCGGATTATCCCGGAATATTCGTTTGTCGCGCCGGAGTTGACGCTATCCGCGCCGGAACCGGTGGTCCGCGCCACCGGCTGCGATGCGCTGGCCCATTTGATCGAAGGTTTTCTGAATGTCAACCGCGATGCCGCCCATCCCGAGGCCAATGCGTGGGCGAAGGAAGGCATTCGGCTGGTGGTGGAAAACCTGCCGCTCCGACTGACCCGGCCGAACGCCCCGGCTCCGGCCACCGCAATGGCCGCCGCCGCCACGCTGGGCGGCATGGTGATCCGCTATAAACCCACCGGGCTCCCCCATCTGTGCAGTTTCTCCTGGTTTGGCAAAATCGCCCACGGCCTGGCGGTGGCCATGTTGCTGCCGGCCTCCTGGCGCTATTATCTGGCCAATCCGGCGGTTGCCGCCCGGACCATGGAACTGGCCGACCTCTTCGGCGGCAGCGAACCGGAAGCGGTGATTGCCGGATACCGGGCGTTTCTGACCCGTTGCGGCGTGCCGGCGGCGTTGAAAGACATTCCGGAATTGAGCCGGGAGTTGATGGAGCAGACCGCACGGAGCGGGGCGGAAAACCGCATGAAACTGGAAACGGCCCCCTGCCCGGTGCCGCTGGAACGCAGTCGGGAAATTTTATCGCAAGTACTGGATCAAGCCTGGAACGGCACCTTTTGAATGAGGAAAATCATAAACGATACGACGAGTGAAAAGATGGAAAATGAATGGGAAATGGGGCCGCAGCCCATCGGCCGGATTATGGACGAACTCACGCTCAAGCCGCATGATCTGGTGGCCGCTTCCGAAGACCAGATTACCCATAAAATGATCGCCAAAGCCTGTAAGGGCAGACGTTTGACCATGCGGGTGCGGCTGAAAATTCAGACTGCCATCAATAAGGTTACCGGCAAGGAATATCCGCTGGCGTCCCTGTTCAATTACCGGTAGCAATTCGCCGGTCTTGCAAAAAATTGACCAAGGTTGCGCCGGCGCCGGACGGCAACTCCATACCGTCCGACGCCAGTCGCAACGAGAGGGCAGAAACTAAAGACGAACCGGTTGACCGCCGTTTTTCGCCGAGGCGTGTGCGGCGGCAATCAATTCCAGATTGTGGAGACCGTCGCGGCCATCCAGCGGCTTGCCGTCGAGAATCGACTGCGCATGATGCCGGATCACCTGCTGATAGAGGTTCGCCGGATGGTCGACTTTAACGTCGTAACGTTCGGTAAAACGGTCGATTTCGAGCCGTACCGGCACCGGTTCGTCCGGGTAGCCGGAGAGCTGAAACAGCGTCCCGTGGCCGCGCATCACGCCCTGAGTCCCGAAAATCTCGTAGCCCAGGTTGTCGAGCGTGGATTGCAGTCCGCCGCGCAGTTCGCTGAACGCCACCCGGACCGAGCCGGACAGGCCGTTTGCCAACTGGAACTTGAGGTATGCGCCGTCTTCCGCCACGATCTTCATCAGTTTCGGATAGTAGACGCAGGCCAGCTCCGTCACCGGACTGTCGAACAGAAATTCCGCCACGTACAGACAGTGACTCGCCACGTCGCCGATCGGGCCGCCGAGTTCTTCGACTTTCGAACAACGCCAGGTGGCCGCTTCCTCGGGCGTGGCGCCGTAGCTGAATTCCATGTGGAAACAGCTGTCGTTGACCTCGCCGATGACCTTGTTTTGCAGCAGTTCTTTCGCCTTGCGATTGTAGACGTTGCCGATCATCATGTGGTCGACGGTCAGGCTGCGCTGCCGTTCCTGCGCCAGATCGCACAGGGTGCGGGCCTCGGCCACGGCGGCGGCGATCGGTTTTTCCACAATCACGTGTTTGCCGGCCAGCAACGCCTGAATCCCGATTTGGGCATGGGTCAGGTTGTTGGTGGCCACAAACACCGCTTCAAGAGCCGGATCGGCCAGCAGGGTACCGGCATCGTCGTACCATTTCAGACCGAGTTTTTCGACGGCGGCGCGGCGGGCCGGATTGAGGTCGGTCGCCCCGACCAGTTCGGCTTCCGCCAGCGGCGCGAAACGTTTCCGGTCGAGGGCGAATCCTTCCTTCGCCAGCCGGTTTTCGGCAATGCCGCCGAACCCGATCATTCCGTATTTGATTTTACGCATATTGGTTGCTCCGGGATGCTTATTTCATAGAGAATTCGGCGACTTTCTTGAAGGCGTCGATCATCGCCTGGATATGGCGTTCGCCGTAGACCGGATGGGTGAAGAACGAAATGGTTCGTTCGGTCAGCCAGTGGGCCGTTTCGCAATTGAACTTGGTGTAGTCGATGAAACTGGCCTTGGGATCGTCGAACGGATAGTTCGCCGTGCCGAAACCGTTGCGTTCGACGTAGGCCTTTTCCTTGTACATTTCCGGCCACAACACGCTGTAGACCGGCACCCCTTCCGCGCCGACCGCCTTGATGAATTCCTTGGTGGTGCACTTCAGTTTCGCGGTGTCGAGCACGAGCGGCGCCCACCAGAAAGCGTTCTGGCGTTCTTCCGAATCCACCGGACAATGCAGCACCAGCGGATGATTCTTCAAGCCGGCGATCAGCATTTTGCCGTTGCGGCGGCGATTTTTCAGGTTCCAGGAATCGAACCGGGAAAGTTCGCAGAGGCCGATCTGCGACTGCATTTCGGTCATCCGGAAATTAAAGCCCACACGCTTGTGGATGTACATCAGTTTGCCTTCGAGTTCGAGCAAATTGAGCCGTTCCTTCACGTCGTAGCCGTGGTCGCGGAACGAGCGGCATTCCCAGGCCAGATCGTCGTTGTTGGTCACGACCATGCCGCCTTCGCCGCCGGTGGTGAAATGCTTGCTCTGGCAGAAACTGAAACAGCCGGCGTCGCCGATGGTCCCGGCTTTTTTGCCTTTGTAGACGCCGCCGAAACACTGGGCGCAGTCTTCAATCACTTTCAGGTGATGCTTTTTGGCGATGTCCATGATCGGGTCCATGTCGGCCACGATGCCGTAGAGGTGAACCACCACGATGGCCTTGGTCTTGGAGGTGATCCGGGCTTCGATCGCTTTCGGGTCGAGGGTGTGGTCGGTGGTGACGTCGGCGAAGACCGGCATCGCCCCCGCCTGCAGTACGCAGAACGACGAGGCAATGAACGAATAGGACGTGCAGATCACTTCATCGCCGGGGCCGATGTTCAGCGCGCCGAGCGCGGTATGCAGCGCGGCGGTGCCGTTGGACACGCTGATGGCATTTTTCACGCCGAGCCATTCGGCCCAAGACCGTTCGAACTGCTTGCCGATGTCGCCGGTCCAGTAATTGACTTTGCCGCTGCGCAGCACGTCGGCCGCTTTCTGAATGGTGGATTCTTCAAAACAAGGCCAGCCGGGAAACGGTTCTTTAAAGGTTTTTTCGCCGCCGTTGATTGCCAGAGTAGTCATTTTTCATCCTCTTGATTTTTTTGTAATAAATTACTTTACATTTTCGGACGCTGGATATATTGTAATTCCAGTACATGCTTAATCGCAACAACGTTTGCTTGTTAAAAACAACTAAATAATTGTAAAAAATTACTATCATGAATTTATTGAAAAACATTCCGATTGTCCGGCAGCGCCATCCCGGCCTGGGGCTCCAACAGCCGTTCGAAGTGGTCTGGGAGTCGCATACCGGCAGCGAAAAAAACTGGCACGGCGACATGCATTACGCCCTGCAATTCTGCCTGATTCTGCACGGCGAAGTGGAAGTCCGGTTCAGCGATTTTCAGCGCCGCTATCAGGAAGGTGAAATCTGGTGGACGATGTTCTGGGAGCCGCACGCGTTCCGTTTTCTCGGCAAACACAATTTCATTCTGGCCGCCAATCTGGACTTCGACCATATCGGCAACTGCGATCCGTTCGGCAGCAACAACTGGCTGCTGCCGTTCGTCACCGCGCCCGCCCTACGCTACTGTCCGGACACCCCGGACGAGCGGCAAGAGGTGCTCCGGATCGGTCAAACCCTGCTCCATCACTGGAACAAGCGGCCGACCAACTGGAAGCTACGGGACTGGCTGACCATTCACGAACTGTTGTTGACCGCCATCGACCGGCTGAATACCCAGTCGGACACCGTACCGGCCACCGCGTCCGCCGAGCGTTTCCGGAAGATTTCGCCCGCCGTCAATCTGGTTCGTTCCAGTTCGGGCAGACCGCCGGAACTGGCCGCCGCCGCCGCGGAATGCCGACTCAGCGTCAGCCGTTTTTCCGAGCTGTTCCGCCAGACGTTCAGTCTGAGTTACGGCAAGTTCGCCGCCCGGTCGCGTCTGGCCGCCGCCGCCCGCGACCTCAAAAGCAATAATCTGGACATCGAGGAAGTGGCCAACAAGTGGGGTTTTTACGACAGCAGTCACTTTTACCACGCATTTCAGGAACTTTACGGCTGTACGCCCAAACAATATCAACAAAGTCATTAATCGAGGATCGATCATCATGTTGCAAGCAGGATTTGCCCGGGAAATCATCACCCCCGCCCGCGGAGTCGGACTGGACGGCTATTTCAATGCCCGTCCCAACACCGGAGTACTCGATGATATCAGCGTCAAAGCGGCCTTGTTCCGCGACGGCGACACCATCGGCGGCATCGTCACGTTCGAGCTGGAAGCCTTGACCGAAGAATTCTATCGCACCTTGGAAACCCGCCTGCGGCAGGATGGCTGCGAGTATGCGTCCAACCTGATTTACCACGCCATTCATTCCCACACCGCGCCCGGCTGCGGACTCGATCCGCAAACGCCGTATTTCCATTCCCTGCTGGAACGCGCCTGTGCCTGTATCCGGAACGCCGTCGCCAATCTGCGCGAAGCCCGGCTGGAATACGCATCGCAGCAGGGCAATCCGTTCGCGTTCAACCGCCGGTATTTCATGAAGAACGGCGGCGTCAAGACCAATCCCGGCAAGCTCAATCCCGACATCGTCAAGCCGGAAGGTCCGGTCGACGACACCATTGCCGTGCTGGCCGTGACCGACGTTGCCGATCACCGTCTCATGGGCGTACTCGCCAATCTCTGTAATCACAGCGACACCATCGGCGGCACGCTGGTCTCCGCCGACTGGCCCGGCCGCCTCGAACGTTGCGTGCCGAACGTACTCGGGGAATACATTCCGGACGTGGACATGGTGGGCATCGACGGCGACCTACACACTTACGACGTTAGCAGCG
>Ga0183095_10045_pt2 | contig 75151 bp, 59 predicted proteins | sample BioMet4_FD_130346 | JGI IMG/M metagenome (GOLD analysis project Ga0183095, IMG submission 130346) | Microbial communities from bioreactor (seeded with sewage sludge) at LBNL, California, USA - Biofuel metagenome 4 (v2) (version 3) | ecosystem: Engineered > Bioreactor > Anaerobic > Unclassified ... | reverse complement strand
TCACAGATTGGCACGTGCCGGCCCCAAGAACGGCAAATACAATAAACCAGCCGCTACCCGTTCCCCTGCCGCGAACATTTGACGATCTGACCACAACAAGCCTCCGTAATGACCTAGCATCCCCGCCGCTCTCCGTTCCCCCTTGGCTCTCCTTCGCAAGGAGAGCTGGCGCGCAGCGCCTAAGAGGTCGAGACCAAAAGGTGTCGCGCTGACGAATACATAACAACAAATCGCTGCCTAACGGCTCGACCTCTCCGCCCTTCGGGCACCTCTCCTGACCCAGGAGAGGCAAGCGTACAACGAGTCGCGCCGTCACAGATTGTCACATTCCGCACCAAGAATGACACATACAATAAACCAGCCGCTACCCGTTCCCCTGCCGCGAACATTTGACGATCTGACCACAAGAAGCCTCCGCTCCACAACCACCTAACATCCCCCGTTGCTCCACGTATCCCCTTGGCTCTCCTTCGAAAGGAGAGCTGGCGCGCAGCGCCTGAGAGGTCGATGCCGGAAGGTGCCGCACCGCCGAACACATAACAGCAAGCCGCTGCTGAACGGCTCGACCGCACCGCCCTTCGGGCACCTCTCCTGACCCAGGAGAGGCAAGCATACCGCAGCGTTTCGACAAAGGAGGCGGCACATATCCTGGCGATATGTGCCGCCTCCTTTGTTTCTTATTTACTGCGCTATTTTCTCTTTCATGACATCGATCGCTTTCAGCAGCTGTACATCTTTCTGCGCCGATGGATCCATATCCACTTTGACATCCGGCTCAATCCCCGTCCCATCAATGCTGCGTCCGCTCGGAGTGTAATACTTGGCAATGGTCAGTTTCAGCGCATCGTTTTCATTCATCGGAATTACGACCTGCACCGATCCTTTACCATATGATTTCGTCCCCACCAGCGTTGCCGCCTGCGTATCCTGCAAAGCGCCCGCCAAAATTTCGGAAGCGCTGGCGCTATTGCCGTCAATCAAGACCACAATCGGATACTTGGAGGCCTCCAGCTTCGAATCATGTTCCTCCCGGGTGCCATCCCGCTGTACTACCGATACAATCGGCCCCTTAGGCACAACCATATTAGCAATTTCCACACAGCTGTTAATCAAACCGCCGGGGTTCCCGCGCAGGTCAATAATCAGGCCTTTCATATCCTGACCTTCCAGTCTCCCGAGACAATCCTTAAATTCCTGTCCCGTCTTTTCACTGAATGACGCTATACGGATATAGCCAATGCCATCGGGCAGCATTTGTTCTGCCGCCGTCTGCAAATGAATGCTGCTGCGCTGAATCGTATAATCCTGGTCGTCTTCGCCCTGCCGATGAATACGCAGCACTACGTTCGTACCAATCTCGCCGCGAATGCGCATAGCCACCTCTTCTGGTTCGATATCTTTTGACAAGACGCCGTCTACGGCCACAATCTCATCTCCCGGCTGAAGCCCGGCTTCCTGACCCGGCGTTCCATCCATAACTGACATGACCGTGACTTTCTGATCTTTAAATCCCATCACGACGCCGATGCCGCCAAAGGATCCCGATGTGTGATCCTGCAGTTTACGATACATCGACGGATCCAGATAAATGGAATGCGGATCCCCCAGTGACTTTACCATACCGGAAATGGCCCCATCCATCAGCTTTCCATCATCCACCGGATTAACATATTGCGACTCAATAAAACGTTTGGTCGCAAAAAAGCGCATCAAATCGACGGTTTTCTGCAGGTTAAGATTCAACAGCAGCGCTAACCCTGCCAAAGTCAGGAAAACAGACAAAATAGCCACGCCAATGACGCCTAAAATACATTTCTTTTTCCCTTTTAACATCTTTAACATCAATTGAATTTCACCAAGTTTCCTGCCCGCTCTCAAAGATAATTAAGCGGACTGACCGGCTCGCCGTTCACGCGAACTTCAAAATGGCAGTGTGGTCCGGTGGAATTACCCGTCGAGCCACAATAAGAAATGACCTGCCCCTGTGCGACGGTCTGCCCTTTGCTGACCGCCAGCGATTGGTTATGGCCGTAAAGCGTGGTAACCCCGCCGCCATGATCGATGATAACCGCATTACCATAGCCGCTGATCCAACCGGCGTAAATGACTGTGCCAGCCGCCGCTGCCCGGATCGGATCGCCATAGTCCCCGGCAATATCGATGCCGCTGTGGAACCGGCTGTCCCCGGTAATCGGATGTACCCGCCAGCCGAAGGGAGAGGTGATCTCCCCCGAAATCGGCCAGATCATCGCGCCGGAACCAGAAGGTGATCCGGCATATTGGTACCGGCTCATGCGAATGAGATTTTCCACTTGCTTAGAAGCCGCGACCAATTCCTGATAAGCACGTTCCGAAGTATCCCGGTCATATTTCATTTTATCCATCAAGCGGTCCTTTGCCCGCTTTTTATCCAGCATTTCATCCCGCTTGCTCTTCGCGTCCGCCACCAGCAGCACCTGCGCCGCTTTGTCTTTTTCCAGCGCGTCCCGGGCCGTCACCACCGTCTGCCGATCCTGCTGCACCTTGCTGACCAGATCATAATCATATTTGATGATACGCTTCAGAAGGTCCATCCGCGTCATAAAATCCGAAAAATCATGCGCGCCGAACAACACATCCAGATAGCTCAATTGTCCATGAATATAAATATCGCGCACACGCCGATCCAAAAGCTTGCTCTTGACTGCCAGCTCCTGTTCCGTCTTTTCCAGCAAAGTCTGATTGTCATCAATCTTCGTCTCCGTAGCGTTCAGCTGATCCCGGACCGTCTGATATGCTGCCGTGGCGTCGTCAGCCTCCGCCTGCAGCTGCCGTAGCTGCTCGGAAATCGTATCCATGCGCGACTGCACTTTATCCGTCTTCTTCTGCTGTTCTGCCGCCTGATTCTGCAGGCTCTCCAATTGATCTTCCAGCGACTCTTCCGCCCATGCCGCCTGTACCGGAGCTAAAAGCAGCAGCAGAGTCAGAACCGCTCCTATCCAACGTTGTCTGTTCAATTTCATCCTGCCACCATCTCCTCAGGCCTTCAAAAAGCGTTTCAGCGAGATTGTGCTGCCCAAAGCGCCGATAATCATTCCGCTGAGCAGAATGGTCAGGCTGATATAATTCAGGAATGGGTATGTCGGGATCAGGGGAAAATATGCCAGCGTATTATAAATCTTTGCCGCGATCATCCCGTAGGCGCTGCGCAGCGCCAGCGCGGCAATAATTCCGCCGCCGCAGCCCAGCACAATACCCTCCAGCAAAAACGGCCAGCGAATAAACCAATCCGTGGCCCCCACATATTTCATAATGGCGATCTCCTTGCGCCGCGCAAAAACCGTCAGCCGGATCGTATTGGAAATAATAAACAGCGTCGCCCCGGCCAGAACCGCCATGAGAGCGAGGCCGAAGATACGGATCAGGCGGGTAATGTCGAAAAGATGTTCCACGACATCCTGCCCGTATTTTGCCGATTCTACCCCGCTGTAATTGCTGATTGCCGCCGCAGCCGTCTTGACAAGCTCCGGCTGCTTGACCGTAACCTCAAAAGAATCGGGCAGCGGATTGGTATCGCCGAGCGCATCCAGTAAAAATTTCTGATCGCCCAGCCGCTCTTTAAACCGTTCCATAGCTTTCTCTTTGCCCACGAACGTCACCGACGCAATCCCCTGCATATTCTGCAGATCCTCCTGCAGATCCTTCACATCTTGTTTCGATATATCTTCTTTAAGATAGACGCTGATTTGCACTTGTGACTCCAGCGAAGACGCCATCCGGTTCATATTCATGACAATGATGAGAAACATGCCCAGAATAAACAACGACACCGCCACCGTGGCAATCGAAGCCACCGACATCCAATTATTGCGCTTGAGAGAAAAAAATACCTCGCGGATAAAATACTCGCTTGTTCTAATTTTCATAACCGTATACCCCCCGCGCTTCATCCCGCACGATACGGCCATCTTCAATCGCAATCACGCGTTTTTTCATCGTATCCACAATCGTCTTATCATGCGTTGCCATGACAATCGTCGTTCCCGCCGTATTAATGCGCTTAAAAATATCCATGATGCCCCAGGAGGTTTCCGGGTCCAGATTGCCGGTGGGTTCATCGGCAATCACGATCGCCGGATCATTGACAATCGCCCTGGCAATCGCTACGCGCTGCTGCTCGCCGCCCGATAGTTGATTGGGAAAGCATTTATACTTTTCCCGCAGTCCGACGACATCAAGCACCGCATTCACACTGCGCTGCAACAACCGACGCGGCGCCTCAATAACCTGCATGGCAAATGCAATATTCTCAAATACGGTTTTATCCGGCAGCAGACGATAATCCTGAAAAATAACGCCGAGTCCGCGCCGAAGATAAGGAACTTCGCCATGCGGCATATGTACTACATCGTGTCCATTAATTTGGAGAACGCCCTCCGACGGCAATACTTCGCGCAGCAACATTTTGATAAAGGTCGATTTACCGGCGCCGCTTGCCCCGACAAGGAATACAAACTCACCCTTCGCGATATCAATACTGACATGATCCAGCGCCACTGCGCCATTTTCATAAGTCTTGCAAACATTCTTCATATGGATCATCGGCCGTATGTTCCTCCCCTCATCCAGCAAATCCTTACGGATTTCTTTATTCTAGTCCCACTTCCTGAAAGAAAGCAGCAATACGCAAAAGAGGCCGCGCTGCGCAGCCATCTTTTACCTTTTCTTTTTCCTGATAATCTCTAACGCCAGCTCGGCATTGTGCGCCGCCAGCACGCGCAGCCCGGAAAGCAGCGCTGCATTCTTTGCCTGAAAATGTTCTTTATCCTGCCATTTCCGGCGTACCTCAGACAAAAGATCCTCCACCGTGATCCCCTGCAGATTGCCAGCTGAATGATCGCCCATCGAATCCATAAAACGATCAATCTTGGGATCATAAGAAATGCCAATCATCGGCACTCCCATCACCCCGGCAAAAATCAAGGCATGCAGCCGGATGGAAATCAATAGATCCAGATTGCCGGCAATCGACAAAAGCTCGCTGGTCGTATACTCATCCTTCAATACCGTCACCGGATGTTTGGTCTGCCCGGCAATCAGCTCCGCCACCTTGACATCTTCCGGATACTGCATCGGCAAAAACACAATGCGCGCCCCGAACTCCTCAGCGATCTGATCGGCGGCCGCGGCAATCACTTGCTTATAGTGCCGCCATTCCCGCCATTCCCGCACGGAAATTCCCACCACCGGTTTCGCGCCGTCGGCATGATAGGCGCGCAGAATCGCCCGGCCAATCCCTTTATCCACCGGATGAATCGCCAGCACGGGATCCGCCGTAACCTCAATATGCGGACGCGTCACCGCCAGACTCTGCAATTCGCCCAGCGACCCCTTATCCCGCACCGTTATCAGCGAAGCCCGGTTACTGATCCAGGTCATCAGGCGACGGGCAAAGCGGCCACAAACCGGACCAACGCCCTGCGCATAAAGCATAACCGGCGTTCCCACCAGCTGCGCTAAAAAGATCACACCCAGATAATAGTACAGGCTACGGCCGCTGGTGACATTCTGCAGCAAACTGCCGCCGCCGGAAATCAGCAGATCAGCCCGCCGGAGCGCCGCCAGAATATCAAAAACACGTATCCAGGAAACTGCCCGAACGCCATGACGCTCCGCTGTATCCTTTGGATTCGCCGAAATCACCGTTATATTCACTTTCGGGTCCAAATCGGATAGAACCTCGATCATTGCTGCCAGCATTGCTTCATCGCCGGCATTTTTTGAGCCGTAATATCCGGACACTACAATATTGCTCATTCCTCTGCTTTATGCTCCTTTGCTGCAGAAATCAAATACTGCCAAACTTCGACCGCAACCATAGCTGCGGCGCCCAGCAAACCGCCCAAAACAATACCGCCGATTCCACGGACAAATGACATGAATACCGGCGTGCGCATATGAGCAAAAGTCTCTACCATGGACCCCTGGCCAATCGTCGCAACCATCACCAGCGCAAATAAAAGCATCGTCGGCCACTTGCGATACCAGGCAAGAGCCGCCAGCATAAACGCCGGATGCCCGATCAAAAGCTCCTTGGAGCGCGGCCGCGCATACATGGCCTGCTCCAAAAAGGCCCGGAACCGCAGTTCCAGACTGGAAACCGGCATACCCATCGTATGCCCGGAACGCGCCACAAAAATAACGCCTGCCACCAGCACCGCAAACAACGCCAGCAGCGTTTTCACCTTGACCGGCAGATTCATCATCTGCTTCAACTGTTCCAGCACGCCGTGAGCATCGTCCATTTTTCCATCAAATACATCAAACCGCTGTAAAAAGGCTACTGCCACCAAAAGGATTGGCAGCAAAAAGGTCAGCTTAATACCGCGGAAAATATTCACTTCCAGCAGATACTCAACATCAGCCAGCGATCCCGAAACATAAGCCGCGCCGACATAAGAAACAGCGCCGGCCACAAATAACGCCAGCAAGGCCGTCACAATAAAACGCGGAACCGACCATTTCGGGCGCACCGCAATCATCCGGATACGATCCAGCTGCCAGATAACCGCCAGCGCCGGAAACAAGTTTGCACTTGCCAATGCCGCCGCCAGACGAATTTTAGCGCCATGTCCCATGAGCACCGGCCCCATAGCAGTCACCGCTAATACCAGTAACAAAACGTACTGATACTTCGGCTTCATCCCTGGCCAGATCAGCGACAAATACAGCACCGCCGCCGCCGCTACGCCGGCCATGATCAGCGCCCGCAAAATGCGATTAGGCACAAAAGGCGCAAACGTCCCCGCCGGACCAAATTGGAACCCCTTTTGCTGCAACAGATCCCTCGTTGCCGCAAAATATTTCATATTCGTCTCCAAAAGCGTCATATTCGTCGCCGGTTTTTCATAAATGCGCAGCAAATCAATGCGAATATTACGCTCTTCATCTGTATTGGCCCAACGCTCCACCGCCGCATCCAACTTCAGCTTTACCTGCTCATCCTTGGGAATCGTATACAAGCGCGCCGCCCGATAGTCCAGCGCTTTAGCCAGTTCCATCAGGCCGGCCTGCTTATAGAACTGCAGCTGCGTCGTATCTTCAATCATGCCCAAAGTAATATTGCGCGCCTTGAACTCACGAACGACCGGTGCCAAATTTTTGGGAGCGCCCAGTACTTCCGATCCGGAAAAAACGATTTCGGATACCCGAATGCCGTCCAGTCGCTGAAACACTGCCTGCACATCGTCATCGGTAACTTCCAGATAATTACTTGGCCGCGCAATGACATAAAACCCAGCGGCGTTCACCGCCTTCATCTCATCGGTAGGCAGGCCTAAATTCATTTTCAAAAACGCTTCATAATTTGCCTTAACAGCAAGAACTTCCTCACCATCCGCTACAAACGGGCGTACTCGATCAGCGCCCAAACGGCGAATGAGATCCGCCTTCACCTCACGGAAGGTCTGCGCATCATGCCCCGTCACATAGACTTCCGTAGCGACGATCTTCCCTTGCTGCACCAGTTCCCGCCACGCAGGACTCGTGAGCGCGCCACTCTGATACCGCTCCAGAATTGCGCTGCCCGGAGTCGCGCTGGCCTTTCCATTGGCATTGAGTTTCTTAAACGTCGTCTCGTAAACCGCCAGAGACGTAATCCCAGCTTCCTTCGCCTGGCGCAAAACTTCTGCCGGCGGCTGCCCCTCGCGTTCCGCCAGCTCGACAAGCCCCTCATAATCAATCGCCAGATCCACAGTCATATTCTGTCTTTCTTCCGTATTACGCTGCACGTTGATGACCAGAGCCGCCAGCAAGCCGACAAAAATCACCAGCACCAGCCAGCGGTTATATTTAAAAACTTTCATTTTGTTTTTCCCACCTTACTCGCATTCAACACCTGCAGCCTCATTTATGACGGCTGGCCGTAATCAGCACTTGTCCGTCCTGCTGCACAACATCATCCAGTTCTACCGGCAATGCCAGTTTGGTAAGATTCACCAACAGAATATCGCCAAAGAAATTTCCCAGCACGGCCTTGCCCAGCAACGAATTTTTCAGGTCCAGCTTTGTCATCCGAAAATAAATGTTGCCATCTTCCTCAAGAACTCTGCCCTCCATATGAATATCCGCCATACGCCCGGCAATCTTAACCTTGCCGTCCACCGTAATCAGCTGCGGCGTAATCGTCACTTCGGCATCCTGCAGTTTATCAACTTTTCGCTGCAGCAGCTCCAGCAGATCATCCGCCGTAACTACGGCGGAAAGATCTAGTTGATCCGCCGCCTTCACTGCCAGCTGCCCATGCACCAACGCATCGGCAGGCAAATTCACATTCCGACCCGACAGCCGCAAAGAATCCACACGCACCTGCCCCAGCATGGCCTGTTCCGCCGTTATATCCAGCTGATCCAGCTGCCCCAGCAAAAGCAAAATAGCCGGCGTTGTCTGCAAATGCACCTGCACCGACTTTGCCTGTGAAGCTGACGTCAGCCGGGACTCCATCGTCCGAACGGCAATCGGCGGCAGCACCACCTGGCTAAACACGATTAATATTATGAGGATTAACGAAAAAATAGTCAAGTCCCTGCGCAAAATATCACCCGGCCTATCAAGCAAGAACAGGGGACCGGTTCGTCTCCTGTCCCCCTGTTCTCTCTGTTATATTTCGTGGTTCGCCTTCGCGGCCAAAAAAGCCTCGATAAACGGGTCCAGCTCGCCGTCCATAACCGCCTGCACATTGCCGGTCTCCGCATTTGTACGATGGTCCTTGACCAACGTATACGGCTGGAATACATAAGAACGGATCTGGCTTCCCCACTCAATTTTCTTCTGCACGCCCTCGAGCTTCAGTTTTTCTTCTTCCTTTTTTTCCAGTTCCAGCTCAAACAGCTTTGCCCGCAGCATCTTGAGACACTGGGCGCGGTTCTGGATCTGAGAGCGCTCGTTCTGGCACTGTACGACGACGCCCGTCGGTATGTGCGTCATGCGCACGGCCGAAGACGTCTTGTTGATATGCTGTCCACCGGCGCCGCTCGAACGATACGTATCGACGCGGACATCATCCATATCAATAGTCACTTCTTGCGCATCATCAATTTCCGGCATAATATCACAAGCCGAAAATGATGTATGCCGACGCGCGTTCGCATCAAATGGCGAAATACGCACCAGCCGGTGAATACCCTTTTCCGACTTTAAATACCCATACGCATTATGCCCGCGGATAAAAAGCGTCGCCGACTTCACGCCGGCCTCATCGCCCGGCAGTAAGTCCATGGTCTCCACGCTAAAGCCATGCCGCTCGGCCCAGCGGCCATACATACGAAGCAGCATTTGCGTCCAATCTTGGGCCTCCGTGCCGCCCGCGCCGGCATGCAGCGTAAGGATGGCGTTATTAACATCATATTCACCTGAAAGCAAAACTTCCAGCTCCAACGCCCGAACCCCGGCCTGCACGTCTTTAATCGTGCTCTTGACCTCGTCCTCCATCCCCGCTTCCGGCTCTTCCATGGCCAGCTCCCAAAGCGCTTCCAGATCATCGGCTTTGGCTACCAACGATTTATATTTATCAACATTAATTTTAATATCATTAAGTTCCTGATTCGTCTGCTGCGCTTTGGCTGCATCATCCCAAAAATCAGGCGCTCCCATTTTATACTCCAGCTCGGCTATTTTTTCTTCTTTTCGAGCGACGTCAAAGGGAAGTCCCCATTTCGTCCAGCTTCTTCTTTAAAGCGGTTATTGGCATCTTCAAATCTTCCAGCATAAACTTCTCACATCCTAAAATATATTTTAATACAGTCCCAAAGGTTCAGCACAGCGGCCGGCCGTCATAGCCATTTTATTTATTCTTGCCGCAGCAGTTCTTGTACTTTTTGCCGCTGCCGCAAGGGCAAGGATCATTACGGCCGACATGAGTTTTGTTGACGACCGGTTTCTTTCTGGCTTCCGCCGCATCGACATCGCCGCCATGAGAGGCCTGCGCATTCTGCAAATGATCCTGCAGCTGCTGCTCTTCCTGTGTGACAATGCTGACCCGGTAAATGAGTTTGGCAATATCCGTCTGAATCGCATTAATCATTTCCTCAAACATATTGAAGCCCTCGATCTTGTACTCAACCAGCGGATTGCGCTGCCCATAAGCACGCAGATTGATACCTTCCCGCAGCATATCCATATGATCCAGATGTTCCATCCACTTATTATCGACCACACGCAGCATGACGACCTTCTCCAGCTCGCGCATAATCGGCTCGGAATATTCCTGTTCCCGGGCGGCATAACGTTCCTCGGCGATCTTCACCAACGTTTCCTCAAGCTCGTCGCGGCTCATAGCCTCCAGCTCTTCCTTTTTCAGCCGTCCTTCCGGCGCATAGATTGCCTCTGCATCCTTGATCAGCCCATCCAGCGTCCACTCTTCCGGATACAGTTTTTCACTTGCATACTGGTTCATTTCCGATGTAATAATCTGATGCACCATATACATGATATTATCCCGCAGATGGTCGCCCATGAGCACTTTACGGCGCTGCGCGTAAATAACCTCACGCTGCTGATTCATAACATCATCATACTCGAGCACATTCTTACGCATATCGAAGTTGCGCGCTTCCACTTTCTTCTGCGCATGTTCAATGGACCGCGTGATGAGTTTATGCTCAATCGGCTCATCCTCTTCCATGCCCAGCTTATCCATGACCGCCGCAATATTATCGGCGGCGAACAAACGCAACAGGTCATCCTCCAGCGACAGATAGAACCGCGAAGACCCCGGATCGCCCTGGCGACCGGCACGACCGCGCAGCTGATTGTCGATACGACGCGACTCATGCCGTTCGGTGCCGAGAATACACAGGCCGCCAAGCGCCTTGACGCCTTCGCCCAGCACAATATCGGTGCCGCGGCCGGCCATATTCGTGGCAATCGTCACCGCATTCAGCTGACCGGCATCTTTAATGATCTCGGCTTCCTTCTCATGGAACTTTGCATTCAGCACGCTATGCGGAATCCCGCGTTTATCCAGCAGGCTGCTGAGTTCCTCCGACTGGGTGATGGAAGTCGTGCCGATCAGAATCGGCTGTCCGGTCGCGTGAATTTCTTCTACGGCATTGGCTACTGCCTTGTATTTAGCCCGTTTCGTCTTATAGATGACATCCGGATAATCCTGACGAATCACCGGTTGATTCGTCGGCACCACGATGACCGGCAGTTTATAGATCTTGAGGAACTCATTCTCCTCCGTCTTCGCCGTGCCCGTCATACCAGACAACTTCTGATACATGCGGAAATAATTCTGGAACGTGATTGTCGCCAGGGTCTGCGACTCCCGCTGAATCTTCACGCCCTCTTTGGCTTCAATCGCCTGATGCAGGCCATCGGAATAACGGCGGCCCATCATCAGCCGGCCGGTGAATTCATCAACAATGATGATTTCCCCATCGCGAACTACATAATCGCGATCGCGCTTCATGAGCGCCTTAGCCCGTAGCGCTGCCGTAAAGCAATGTGACATCTCAATGTTTTCCGGCGCATAGAGGTTTTTCACCCCGATGGCTTTTTCCACTTTCAGCACCGCTTCATCGCTTGGCGCCACCGTCTTCTGCTTCTCATCCAGTTTATAGTCAATATCCTGCTTCAGCGGCGCCACGGCTTTAGCCATGATTGCATACATATCCGTAGATTTTGCGCCCGGACCAGAGATGATCAGCGGCGTTCTGGCTTCATCCACGAGAATACTATCTACCTCGTCGACGATTGCATAGTTCAAATCCCGCTGTACCATCTGCTCCGGCGAAATAACCATATTGTCACGCAAATAGTCAAAACCATATTCATTGTTCGTACCAAACGTTACATCACAACTATAGGCAAATTTGCGCTCAGGAAAATCCATATCATGCGCAATGAGCCCCACCGAAAGTCCGAGGAAATGGTACAAATGCCCCATCCACTCACTATCGCGCTTCGCCAGGTAATCATTGACCGTGACCATGTGAACACCCTTGCCCGTCAGCGCATTCAAATACACCGGCAGCGTCGCCACCAGCGTTTTACCTTCACCTGTGCGCATCTCGGCAATTTTTCCCTCATGCAGACAAATGCCGCCCAGCATCTGCACATCAAAATGCCGCATGCCAAGCACGCGGCGGGAGGCCTCACGCACAACCGCAAACGCCTCCGGCAAAATATCATCCAGTGTTTCGCCGTTTTCCAGCCGTTCCTTGAACTTCGGCGTATGACCGGCCAGCGTGGCATCGCTGACATCCCGCAGGCCCGGTTCCAGCGCATTGATCTTGTCTACAATCAATTGCATGCGTTGTATCTCTTTATCATTATTGTCCCCCAGGAACCTTTTGAGAAAACCCAACAAACGTAACCACTCCCTAAAATTCACATACTAACACTAATTCTATCTTATGATTCTATCAAACTCAGCACTATAAGTCAAAAAAAGTTATAAAATATAAGGAGCGCCGCATTGCGGCGCCCCTGTCTCGTTTCCGTCTTTTATCTTACATCCCCGGTTCAATAAGCCCATAGTTTCCATCCGTACGCCGGTAAACCACATTGACCTCTTCCGTCGTTGAATCCCGGAACACGAAGAAATCATGATTCAGCATGTTCATCTGCATAATCGCTTCCTGCACATCCATCGGCTTCACCGCAAAGCGCTTCGTCTTGACGATCGGGTACTCAGGCGCCTCATCCGCCTTGCTGAGTGCTGTCTTCGCATCAGCCGCCACTACATCGGCCTTGAAGCCGCCGCCACGAAAACGACGTTCCAGCTTGGTCTTATGCTTATGAATCTGACGTTCCAGTTTTTCAACGACCAGATCAATCGAGGTATACATGTCCATGGTTGCTTCTTCACCGCGCAGCAGCACACCGCCCTGCACCGGTACCGTGACCTCTACAATGTGCCTTCCCTTGGAGACCGTAAGGAGTACAGTAATTTCACCAACCTTTTCGAAATACTTCGTAACCTTCCCTACCCGCTTTTCAACATAGTCCCGGAGCGCCGGAGTAATTTCTATGTTTTTGCCTCTTACAGTGAATGTTGCCATAATGACACATCCCCCTTCCTGTATCCTGTAATATATATATTCTGTCTCAAGAAAAAAATACCTTCTTTTTCTGAAAAAAAGCTGTCAGAATATAAAAAATCCGGTTCATCACTGAACCGGATTTCTCTTTGCACGAATCTATTAGGCCGATTTTTTTACTACATTAGCAGCCTGAGGACCACGCGCGCCCTCAACGATCTCGAACTCGACATCCTGACCCTCAGTAAGAGTCTTGAAGCCTTCATCCTGAATCGCGGAGAAATGCACGAATACATCGCCGCCATCTTCTCTTTCAATAAATCCATAACCTTTTTCTGCGCTGAACCATTTTACTTTACCAACCATCTTTGAAACTCCTCCTACATATGAACTGGTTGCCTTCTGCAACCACGACTCATATTATAATCCTCCCGGCAAAGTCTGTCAATCACATCACAGAATCTTCGATAAAAATATTTTTGTCCGTTCTTCCTGCGGGTTCTCGAAAACCTCCTGGGGATTCCCTTGCTCAATAATCCGTCCGTCGTCGACAAAAAGCAGCCGGCTGGCCACTTCGCGCGCAAACCCCATCTCATGAGTCACGACTACCATCGTCATGCCCTCGCGCGCCAGTTCTTTCATAACGTCCAGAACTTCCTTGACCATCTCGGGATCCAGCGCTGAAGTCGGTTCATCAAACAACATAATCTTGGGTTTCATCGCCAACGCCCGAGCAATCGCCACCCGCTGCTGTTGCCCGCCGGAAAGCTGCCCTGGATGGGCGTGGATTTTATCCTCCAGACCAACTTTAGTCAAAAGAGCCTTGGCCGTTGCCAGAGCCTCCGCTTTCGTCGCATGCCGCACCTTCATCGGCGCCAGCATGATATTCTCCAGCACCGTCATATGAGGAAACAAATTGAAACGCTGAAACACCATGCCGACTTCCTCGCGTACTTTATTAATATTCGCCACATTATCAAGCGCGATACCGTCAACGGTGATATTGCCCCGGGTCGGTTCCTCCAAATAGTTAATACAGCGAAGCAGCGTACTCTTCCCCGAACCGCTCGGTCCGATGATGACCACAACCTCCTTCTCGGCGACCTGAAGATCAATGCCCTTCAGCACATCCAGTTTGCCAAACGATTTATGCAAATCCTTAATGTCGATCATCAAACTTGTACCTCCGTTCCAGATACGCCACAAACCGCGAAATTGTAATCGTCATAATCAAATAAATAACCGCTACGCAAGTCCATATCTCAAGCGAGCCATACGTGCGCGCGATAATGAGCTGCCCGCGGCGTGTGAGTTCCTCAAAGCCGATGACCGACACCAGCGAGGAATCCTTCAACAAGGCAATAAACTCATTGCCCAGCGGCGGAATAACTCGTTTAAAAGCCTGCGGCACAATGACATAGCGCATCGTCTGTCCCCAGCTCATCCCCAAAGACCGGCCAGCTTCCATCTGCCCGTCATCAATGGACTGAATGCCGGCGCGAAAAATCTCCGCTACATAAGCGCCGCTGTTGATGCTGCACGAAGCAATCGCCGCCAAAAACGGATCTATGCGCTGGCCGGTAACGACCGGCAACGCAAAGTACATGAGAAAGATTTGAACCAGAAGCGGCGTTCCGCGCAGAAAATCCACGTAAATCGCCGCCAGCACCCGAAGCGGTTTGGAATGACAAATGCGGGCGATGCCCACAAAAAGTCCAATCACAATACCCAAGGCCACCGATATCGCTGTAATCTTCACCGTCACTCCCGCGCCCATTAAAAGCAGCGGCAGCGCGCTCATCACCAGATCCGTGTTAAAACTCATACCATCCACCCAGCCCGTCTGATTCATAATTATTCATGCAAAAAGCACTATGTATTATTATATTTCACCCGTCAGTGCCTGTCAATGTGCAATTGCCTTATATGCATAAAAATACCGCATCCCGGAAGATGCGGTACTTTTATGCATTGCCTTTATTTCTTCTCGCCAAACCACTTGGCAAAAATCTTGTCATACTCACCATTTTCATGCAGCTTCTTCAGCGCGCCGTCAATCTGCTTCGCCAGTTCCGGATTCTTCTTCGACATTGCAATGCCGTAATCCTCAGAGGTCAGCAGTTCGTCCAACGCCCGGACATTCTTTTCGCCGCTCTTCATGATGTAGTAATCATTGACCGGACGGTCGTTAACGACAGCGTCCACGCCCCCGGCTCTGAGTTCCATGAACGTGTCGGCCGAGCTATTAAATTCCTTGACTTCAACATTCGGAATCTTGCTGACTTCCTTAGCGCTCGTCGTACCAATCTGTACCGCTACTTTTTTACCGGAAAGATCAGCAAATTTATTGATCGTCGTATTGTCTTTCTTCACGATGATCGTCAACCCCGATTTATAATATGGCTCTGAGAACAAAACCTTCTGTTTGCGCTCATCATTGATTGTCATGCCGGAAATAATGACATCCAGATTGCCGGACTCCATGGCCGGAATCAGACCGTCAAAATTGATGTTCTGAATATCCGCTTTATAACCCATTTCCTTGGCCACGGCACGGATCAAATCCATATCAAAACCCGCATATTCCTTGCCGTCGACATCCTGAAATTCAAAGGGAGCAAAATCTGCATTGGTTCCGATGCGCAGCACTTTCTCGCTGGAAGCGCCCGAACCCGTATCCTTCTTGGCTGTATCCCCGCCGCAGCCTGCAGCCAGCGCCGCCACTGCCAGCAGTGCCGTCATGCACAACACCATCATCCGCTTGAACATACCAATCTCTCTCCTCTGCTGTTAACATAAAGAAGCCCGGATAGCTCCGGGCTCCCTTGCCTCTGCACATTCAAATTATATCGTATATAAAAATCCCAGTGCTAGCCTCTTCTCGAATTGAAGCAGTCGCGGCAATATACCGGACGATCGTTTTTCGGTTCGAACGGTACCTGCGTCTCTTTCCCACACTCGGCACAAATAACTGTGTACATCTGGCGCGGCTCACGCTCGCCGCCATCGCGGGAACGGCGACGCTTGTCACGGCAATCGCGGCAGCGAACCGGCTCGTTCTCAAAGCCCTTCTCTGCGTAGAATTCCTGCTCTCCTGCACTAAAGATAAATTCCTTGCCACAGTCCTTGCATACCAACGTTTTGTCTTCGAAAGCCATGAAAAATCCCCTCACCTTTTGTGTTTGAACATCCCGATCTGATTCACTAATTCTCTAAAAAATTCAGACAAAAGACATCCTTGTCTCTTAGTATAATTGGGCTCTGCATAAAAAGCAAGAAAAACTTTCGTATCATTAGCCCTTATTCCGTCCTATTTTTTCCCAGACAAAACCAGTAAAGCAAAGTCAGGCTGTTACGTCTACATGCGTGCCTAGATTGGGATCCAGGCTGCCCGTCATGGCTGACAACATTGCTTCTGCGCCCTGCCCGGCCGTATCCATGTCCAGCTTCAGCACCGAGACGCCCAGCATCTCAGTGCTTCTATTCTGGCTGAGGCCAACGCTTAGAGCCGCTATACTCATATCCATGTCCATAAAAGCCCGCATCCTTTCCCGCTGCGCGTAATCCTTTCTTTATTATAAATGCATTTGAAAGAAATAGCAACAACTTTATAACCGCTGCTCTCCCTCAGCCGTGCATTTGCCGACACAGCAAGAACAAAAATCTACCGCGTGCATTACAACGGTCGGCAATAATCCGCCCAAAGACGCCGATACAGCTGCTCCATCTCCCGCATATAAGCGGCGCTGTCCATCAGACGGGACTGCAGCAGCGTATCGCGCAGCCCCGCATGGAAACGGGATAAAAGCTTCGGCGCAGCAGCGATTTGCACCGCTTTGTTCACATATTCCATTTCGCTTTCCGCTACCAGTTCCGGCACGCCGGCATTTTCCAAAATGCTTGCGCCAAAGCGTGCGCCATGCGTCTTGCCCCGCAGGCTCACGACCGGAACGCCCATGATAAGCGCCTCGCAGGTTGTCAGCCCCCCGTTATAAGGCGCTGTATCGAGCGCAATATCAATGTCCCGATACTGCTCCAGATAATCCGGGCTATAGGGCCGCAGCTCCAATCGAGACGAATCAATACCAAAAGCTGCAAAACGTTTGAGCACCCGGGTCCGTCCATCGGAAATACTGGCAATCTTCCCCTTGATCACCAAACGCGACCGCGGCACCTGCTCCAGAATCGCCCGCCACAACAGCAAAGTCTCATCGCTGACTTTGGCAAAATTATTAAAACTGCCAAAAGTCACAAACCCATTGGACTGCGACGGCGGCACAATCCCTGCCGTCGGCAGCCGCTGCATGATATCCGGAGCATAGCACAGCTGACTGTGCGGCAGCCGCGCAATCTGTTCCGTGAAACCCTGCGCCGCTTCGCCCGGCGGCAGGCAGCAGCCATCCGACAGGAAATAATCGACTTCATGCAGGCCCGTCGTATTGACATAGCCAATCCCGGACAGCTGCACCGGCGCCGGCCGGTAAGCCAGCACCGGCAAACAGCTGTCCTGCGAATGTCCGGAAAAATCAACCAGAATATCGATATGATCCTCATAAATACGCGCCGCCGCATCCCGCGCGCTGAGCCCCCGGATATCCCGCCAGGCGGCGGCAAAACGATGAAACCGCTTGGTCACGGCGTCCGACTGCCCGGCCATATAGCAATATACGGTGAAATCAAGCTTGGTATAATCCCGCAGGAACGGCGTCAAAAAGTTCGCCACCGCATGCTGGCGAAAATCCGGCGATATATAGCCAATGCGCAGTTTACGCTCGCCTTCAGAAAGCGCCTGCGCCTCATGCGGCAGCGTCACTTTCGCACCGAAGAACGCATTGTAGCCTTCATGCAGCGCCAGCGAACGCGCTGTAGAAAGCGTATAATAATTCGTCATAAAAAGAGCCTTGCTGTAAAGCGCCGCCTTTCGCGCCGGATCCGCCATACGGCCACTGACGGCAAACATCATGGCCGCCGCCTTCGCCGGCTCGGCCAGCAAAGCATACGCATCGGCCAAATGGCAGCCGCCCCGTTCCAAAACACCCTGCTCATACGCCGGCAGATCATCTTCTTTTGCCTCTCCGAGTTTCCACAGCCGCTCCAAGAGGACAATCTCGCGTTCCAATTGGAACTCATTGGCAGCCAGAATCGCCTCGACCAACAATGCCCGTAAATTTTGCGGCGCACTGGCCTGAATGCGATGCACCAGACGGGTGGCCGGCCCTATTTCCTGCAAATACAAAGATGCCTCGGCTAAAAGAGCCAACCCATCCATATCATCCAGATCCCGGGCCAGAATTTCCCGGGCGCAGGCCCGCATCGCCCGAAAATCTCCCTGTGTCAAAAATCGCTCTGCTGTCTGCATCCATGACACCTTTCCTGTCTGTCCCATATCGCTTTCACCTGCATTTTATTTTATAAGATTGCCTGATATTGTGCATAGAGCCGCGGCGTAACTTGATCTTGGAACGCAGCCGCGACAGAAGCCCTGGCACGAAAAACGCGTTTGCCTTCCCGGTAGGTCGGTGATAACGCCCCCGATCCCGCTTTGCCCTGTTCTTCCAGCAAGCAAAACCACTCCAATTGCTGCCAGATAAAATCATCCGCTGTCCGCACCGTACCAGAAGAACGCAATGTCACCTCGCCAAACACGCCGACAATCGCCTGCGGCAGCACCTGTCCCCACATGGATAAATATAACGGCCGCCCGCCGGCAAACGCCGACTGCAGCCAACCGGTCCGTTCCATCGTCTCACGGCGAAACAAAACCGAGGCTATGCCGCCCGACGGCAGAATGCCGCTCCGCAGCAAATATTGCCAAAGCTCCAGGCCGTTGCCCTTAATAAAAAACTCGCCGTCCAGCGGCAAATCCCCTTCCACACGCAACGGCTCCGGCACAGCGGGCAACGATGCGGCATTTGACAAAACAAACGTCAACTCCGGCTGTCTTTCCAAACTGACCAGCATGCGCTGCACCTTATCCGGCTGCAACCGGTCGCCGGGAAAAACCCATTGAACATATGCGCCCGAAGCCGCCTTTGCCAAACGAGCAAACATCGCCGCGATATCCGCTGTTCCATCCAGCACCGTTACCCCAGCCAACGGCTTTATAAGGCTGCTCAGACAAGCGAAATCCGCGCCGTCCATCGCCAGCACAAAAATCTTTCTGTAGGGATAGGTCTGCTGCAAAACGTTTTGCAGTCGTTCCGACAGCTCTGCTCCATCGCCAAAACAGGGCAGCAACAAGCTTACTTGCTGCTGCCGCTGCAAAACCTGCTGCGCCGCATAGGCATCAGCCAAAGTCTCACCAAAACGCAGCACATTCGCCAGAGCGCCGACTGCAGCCTTTGTATATTGCAAGGTAACTTCCCGGCAGGACGCCGGTATGCTCGCAGCAACAGGCGCTTTTAAGGGCAGCGCTGGCAAACTCTCTCCCGACAAAAGCGCCGTAAAATCACGCCGCCAATGATTCGCGATGTCCGTATACCGCGAATACTTGGCTACATTGGCCAACCAGCCGCAGGCTGCCTTGGATGCGGCCTGCGCCTCGCTGCGCCAGGGAAAATGCGCCAGATGCACGCCGACAACCGGCTCCGCTTCCAACGCCAGCGGACCCGCCGCGCCTGCTATGACCGCCACATGGCTGCCCTGCGATATACGCAGCTGCGTTTGCCTAGCTGCTTCCCGCCCCACCAGCACTTTACGCAGCGGCTCTACCTGCGCCTCACGATGACAGGGACGACGCAGCAAAAAAGCATCTGCTGCCTGCGTTGGCGCGTCGAGCGCATACCGTACCCAGGCCAAACTGTAAACCCGATCCAGCGGCAGTGCCTGTAATACCAAGTGAACATCCGCCGCCTCAGCATCCGGCAGCAAAAATTCATCCGCATCCAGCGGCAGCACCAGATCGGCTGCTTCTTCGCTCACTGCCCGCCGCATCAGCGCCGTCACAACTTCGGACTGCGCCTGCTCCACCATCGCCAGCAGCTCGATCCGAATCGGCAGCCCTTCAGCTTCCAAGGCCTGCAAAATATCCCTCGTGCCGTCCGTACTCTGATGATCCGCCACCAGTAACACATCGGCAAACGTCAATGCATGCCGCACAAAACTTTCAATGATGTCCGCCTCATTTTTAACCATTGAAACAACCGCAATTTTAGCCATTTATCTCGGCCTCCGCCGCATCCAAAGCCGCCCGTATCACCTGATCCATATCATAATAACAGTAACTTCCCAGCCGTCCGCCAAACAGGCCAGTAACCACACCTTGCTCACCCATATAATTCGCAAGACACATCATATACATCAAACTATAAAAGCTCTGTTTACCTAGTCTATCAATAAAAACCAAGCCAAATAAATTAACACCTGTCTCTCGAGACTGCCTCTCCATCCGTTTATACACATCCTAAAAAATGCGGCGTCCCCGACACCGCATCAAAAATTTACAATTACAGGTTTCAACTTCACCGCGGCAACTCTGCCAAAATATCCCTATACGGTCTTCCCCGGTTAAATAGCACCGTTGTCCCCAGAATAAATCCATCTACCCCCTTGGGAGCAAACGTCCGAATCTTGTCCATACCACAAGCGCCATCCCAATAAACTTTTATCTTATACTTATCCTTTAATTCGACTAATCGCTCAACCTTTTGCCCTACATAGGGAAGATAAATCTGTCCGGCATTTCCGGGGTTGACGCTCATGACCAGCACCCGATCGACAATATACAATAATTCCAGAACACTTTCAATAGACGTTCCTGGATTGATAGCAATCCCCGGCGTAATACCGGCTTCAATAATATGCTGCAAAGTGGTTGAAGGATGATAATCAGCCTCAGGATGAATATAGATTACATCTACGTGCCGTTCCGTAAACAAATGCAAGTAACTATCCGGTTTCTTAATCATCAAATGCACATCCAGCGGCTTCTTTGTCGCACTGCGGATATATGACAAATCCTGCAGTCCCATGCCAAAATTTGGCACAAATTGTCCATCCATCATATCAATATGAAAACTATCAATCCCGCCCTCTTCCAGTTTTCCAACCTCGTCCCGAAGGCAGGCATAATCTGCACACATCATAGAAGCACAATACTTGATCCCCATCGGCATGACCTCCTATTCATTAACAAACATTACCTTACAATAAGGTTCCTTTTTTTCCCGCATCAATGAAAATGCTTGTTTATAATCTGCTAACGAAAAAGTATGCGTAATTAAAGATTCCAAATCCAGAACCTTTCCCGCCATAGCCTTCATGGCCTCTTCCCAATCATTTTCCCTAGCATTAAAGCTACTGTTCCATGTTCCCAAAACGGACAATTCCTTACGTAAAATTGTCCAATAGGTCTGCTGTGATAAAGCCATCCCTCCGGCAGGATTCCCCAGCGTAATAACCCGGCCAAAATTCTTTGTACAAAGCAAACACTGTTCCAGTGCTGCTGCACTACCCGTGCCTTCAATACATGCCGCAGGGCCCTCGCCATGCGTCATTTGCTGCACATAGGTAAGCACACTCGTTTCTGCTGCGTTGATCGTATATAAAAAACCCAAGGCCTGGGCAAAATCGACCCTGGCCTGATTTCTAGCTACCAAGATAATTTTTTCTACTCCGGCCTCACGCGCCCATCCCGCCAAAATCAGACCAATCGGTCCGGCGCCAAAAATAACCAAGGTATCGCCCGCACCCGTCTGCGTCTTCCTAAACGCATGCCGAGCCACGGCCGCTGGCTCTGCCATTGCCGCTTCACGATAAGAGACACCGGGCGGCATCAGGACTAAATTCGCCCGTTTGACAGCAATGTATTCACTCATTGCTCCATCGCGCCGCGACCCATAATAATCATAATGCCCACACTGTGCATAATGCCCATCCTGGCATGCTTCACATTGGCCACAAGGCAACAGCGGAAACACCGCTGCCCCACGGCCCAACAATGCTGAATTCTCTGCCTCCACAATCTCTCCGGAAAATTCATGCCCGATAATCGTAGGAAAATGATAGGTTCCCTTCTCGTAAACCCGTGGTAAATCACTGCCACAAATACCACACGCTTTAACTTGCAACAGCACCTCATCTTCCTTACGTATCGGTGCCGGCACCTCATCATAACGCAAATCTCCGATTCCATAGAGATTCAATGCTTTCATTTCAGCCACTCATCCTTTTCGACCTGCAGAACCGCTTTAAAAAGCTCAATATCCTCCACGCGCGTGAGCTTCAGATTCCGCTCGCTTCCCCTAGCAAATGCTACATGCCCGCCCAACGCAACCTGTAACGCGGAAATAGAATCGATCTGCAATCCCTGCTTGTCCGCCGCCGCATACATAGCCCTCATTTTCGCACCGGATACTGCCTCCGGCGTTTGTCCGCGCACCACTCGTCCACGATCAGCATTCTCCGTTGTCCCCGTCGCATCAGAACGCAAATACATCGTATCCACAGAGTCCAGCACAGACATAGCATTGCCCTCTTTACGGCAAACCCCAATGGTATCCGCAATCGACTCAGCTGTTACTAGAGGACGAACCGCATCATGCACAATGATCACATCATCATCCTGCACAGCCCCCAAAGATTCCATCCCACACTTCGTCGAAGCGAAGCGAGTTCCGCCCCCCGGTACAATGTCCGCCAGCTTCGTAATATTGAACTGCTGCGCATATTCGCGCAAAAAAGTTTCCCATCCTGGAACACATACAACCTGTATTTTATCAATCTGCGGATGCTTCTGAAAGGCGACCAGCGTATAAATAATAATTGGACGGTTATTCACATGGATAAACTGCTTCGGTATATCCTGCCCCATTCTGGAACCATGTCCGCCTGCCAGTATCAATGCTATATTCATATTGCTGCTCCTCCACATTACATATTATCTTATATTATCGTTATTTCTACCATTTCCCTAAAATAAAAACAATGATCAGTCGTAAAATATAATGAAATAAATAAACAAAATAGCCTCCATAATGATAAACCTTGTATTAGAATGTAAGCGCTAAAAGGCAATATACAAACGAGCAGATTCCCTTATATATGCTTGTTGATACTTGTTGAAAATCATTATAGATCATAAAAGTCGTTCAATTTCCTATTACAATTTACTTTCTAACTTCATTTGCTTAACTTCAGCCATTCCATGCCATAAAGAAACACGGCTGACCACACTATTACTTTATAAACATTATACCATAGATTTGGTCCACCCAATGAGACAATAGAACATAATCATACGAAACTAGACCAGAGCCATTTTCTGTTCATTTTTTACATAACAGTTCAACTAAACATTCCCTGCATTACATAGGAACGATTACAGAACTCATCCCGTGTGACTTCCTTGCTAAACACACAGTTTTCCACCTGACAATACCTGTTCTGGAGCAATCCGTACATACGATCCGCAAACTCAGCAGAGACAGGCATCGGCTCTGGCCCCAACAAATCAAGAAACTTCGAAAAATAATCCAGAACTCCTTGCTGCACTTGTTGTACATACTCCAGTTCGAATGCTTTGCGCGTCTCGGCAGTATATACAGGCTTTCCTTCAGCAGAAAAGCCCTGCAGCGTTGGTTGACACGAAACGATACTACTTTCCATTGGTAAATAGTTCGTCGATAAATAGCTCCGCAGCGCATATAAGAACCCGGATTCCATAAATGCCTCTGCGGATAGCCGCTGCTTCTTCACATAGTCCTCTGTAAAAAAAATAAAGTAAAACCCCTGCATTGGCTGCTCTAGAATATCCTGCAGACACATTTGGCACGTACCAGAGGAAACAAAATCAAAAAACGCCAAACGCTCCTGTGAAGCAATCCCCAGCGATGCAATATATCGGAAATAATTGCTCCGCAACTCTGCCCCGCGCTGCAAAATAATTTCCGCATGCCGCAAGACATACTCCGCCACTGGCTCTGAAGCCTTGCGTGGCAAAAGCTCATCCTCCCGCAAAAAGAACCGCTGCCGCAGCAAATCTTCTGGCGTGCCGGCAAAACCAATACCAGCCGCATAGCGAATATCATCCAAGGTCTTTAAAGCAGCCGGAATCGCTGCCATCCGGGACGTATAGAAATACGTTGCCGCAGGCAGCTGCTCCTGTGGAAATCGCTGCCGCAGAAGCGCATACATTTTATTAAGAATATAACCATCCCTAGCGGACCAAAGTATCCGGTCATACTTACCCGCGCATGCTGCAAGCATCCAAAACATAAATGCCGTCAAGAGCGGTGCACTAAAGCAATAACCAAAAGCATATCCATTCCCCACCTTTGGCCGCCCCTTTAAAGCATGCAAAGCAAACGGACTGTTAAACACATTTGTCAACAACATACCGAGCATGGTACGCTCCGCAAGATTAGCGGGAAGATCTTCCACATGGCGCATAGATGATACTTCCAGCATATCCAAGGCATTATAGATTTGACAGGTATCCAGCCCATACATGCGCGCATACATGACATCCGCATCGGAATGATCCCCAATATGCAGATAAGACATTCCAGCGACCTGCTGCTTAAAAATCTTATACAACCCTTGTGACTTAAAGCAGCCATATTCAGACGAAACAAACAGCTCCTGATATCCCGCAATCCCCAAATCCGCCAACAGCTTTTTCAGCACATCCCGAGACCAGTACATATCCGAAATGAGATAAACTCGCCTTCCCTCTGCCAGCGCAAAATTCAATAGCTGTACCATATCAGTCCGTACAACCAAAACATCCCGCTCTACAGCCAATTCCATGCCCTGCAAGGCAGCTGCCCTGGCATCGTCTAAAACCATCAGACTCTGCAGCCGCTGATAAATCGCCTCTATCTTAGGCGCACGTCCCAATCGATTGACCTCGCGTTCTGCCTGGATACGATATTTACGAAATCCCACCACCCCGGAACGCCGTTCAACTAAAGAAAAAACATCCTCAAAATATAAAACCCGACGCATCACCAGCGTATCAAAAACATCAAAAGAAATTACCTCATGCGCAAGAATTTCCTGCTGTATCCGCTCTGCTGACATAGCAAAATAAGGATGATCCACGATTGGCTCATCCTTATTTTGCAGCAAGTCTCTCCCCTGCACATCATACAAAGCAATCTGATGCTCCTGACAGAATCGCCCAATACGCCGCGCTATAATCTTCGTAGAATTCGCACGCGCCACAATCACGATACACGCAACCTGTTGTTCAGCCACCTGCGCAAGCGACAAAACCGGCTTCCCGTATACCATGCCGCTCTCCTGAAATCCGTCCAGTAAGCCCACAATCGAATACGCCGGAAACGTTTCAAGAATACTGCGCGTATTAACACTCAGACCATAAAGCACCATTTTACGATTTATAAACCCAGAAAAGTTATCCATAAATACTTGGCAAATATACTCTTGTTCACTCATTGCATTACACCTATAAATTGATTAAATTTTGCATTTCTGCACAACCGCCAATAAATTCTTTTCAAATACCGACATCGAAAAATAGGCATCATATATTTTCCGTGCCTCTCTCCCTATCGACTCTAACTTGTCGGAATGTTCTAATGCACATAGCATTTTATCCTTTAGGCTTTCGACATCCTCGGTTTCACAAATCCAGCCGGTTTTTCCATCCTCGATATACTCAGCTGTACCCGTTGCTCTTGAAACAATACATGGATGATAATGCATCATTGCCTCTGTAGCAACAACCGGCATAGGGTCTTCACGCGACGGTGCTACCAGTACAGAAACTTTCGGATATAAACTCATCATAGCAGCACGCCCACACTCCCCCAAAAAACGAATTTGTGGAATCTGTGCCGCATCCTCATGTACCTTTTGTGCAAATAATGAACTATCATCCCCAATAATCCAGAACTCAGCCAGTTGACGCCAAGATTCAGGCAATCGTTTTACTGCTTTCACAAATAAATCTTGCCCTTTACGCGCTTGAACCAAGCCGATTATGGCAAAAATAAGCTTTTCTGAATTTTGTGGTGCCCTATAACATACATCAGGAATACCATATAGCAATGTATTGACAGAAAGAGCCGGAAGATACTTCTGAACAGCTTTTCTAGGTACTGGTCCAACCGAATAGACGGCTAATTTATCCGAAACAATACTAGATAATATTTTTTTATCCAAGCTATCATAAAAAAGTTCTGAATCATGCAACCACCAGATAAATTGCTGAGATGGATTGCGCATAGATAAAAACTGATAATAATTCATTGTATTACAGATAATAACAGGAAATTGACGAATCCATTCAACATCACAAGCTGTTTCTATCTGTAAATTAGCATCAACGATAACCGGAATATTCAAATCTAAAAGTTCCTGACACACCTCCCCCCCCTCAGAAGTACCAACTACAACACTATATCCCCCATACTGAAGAGCGCGTGCTGCATACAATGACGCCATACTGGCACCATTTAATCGTAAATCATAAGATATGAATAAAATTTTCTGCTTTGAATCATTGCCTAAAGTTAATAATCGATTATCAGAAGAAAAAATATGCAAAGGTTGTTTCCGAAGATGTAACTCTTGTCGTAAATTAAATTGATTATAAATTTTCTCCGAAGGAACGCCTAATTCACATAATTGCTGACGCATTTCTCGATCATACACACTCAAGATATACACCTTATCATATTCAAGCTTTAGCCCATCCTGAGGTGACAATACTATATGCCCATCCAAGTAAGTATGCTGTTTTTCCTCATTATTATCCAGCAGCGCAATGATCGTTTCTGGAACAAACCACTTTTTGTACCGTTGATAATAATCTCCCGTCCCAAAAATCAAGACTCGCATAATGTCCTCCATATCAATGCACAGTATCCATATAATTGACTAACGCATCCATTACTTTCTCTGGTGTAATAGCACGCATACATTCGGGTTCTTCGAGTCCTTTGGCGCATATTGCAAAATTTTCGTTAACATAATAACAACCATTACATTTTTCAGACACAATATTAATATTTTCTTCATACCCAAAAAAGTGTACTGGAGTCGGTCCAAAAAGGACAACACATTTAGTTCCAAGCTGCGTGGCCAAATGCACAAGACCGCCTTCACAATCTATGTGCAGTATAGCTTCTTTTAAAACATATTTTATTACCTCTAATGTTTGTCCTAAAATATAACGATTCACTCCCGGAATCTGATAACATCCAGCTACCCCAACCTGTAAAATACCAATATCCGGAAAACGAGTTTTAAACAAACCAACAAACTTCCCATACGCAGAAATCGGCCAAACCTTATTAGGAAGCTTACCCTTTCCATTTATATTACTTCCCCACCCGAAATTAATCGTAATATAAGGGCGTTCTGATAAATCTAGCCGTTGGTACCCTTTCATTCCGTCTAAAGTCAGAGGAATTTGTACCTGATGATTGGATATAGCAAAAACACCATCATAACGATATCCAGTATAACAATCCAATCCAGCAAACTTCGTTCTAAGAAAATGAACACTAAAATCCGTTGGTCTTTGCAAGCTTAGTCCATAACTACGAATATGTTCTTGCAAACGAGAAAACACATTAGCAAATTCGCAATCTTTTTCTCTTACTATGGCTTCATGAAAAGAGTCTAACGATAAAAAATAAGCGATCTCCAAGGCTACATCATAATGATTACGTTCCTGCAAGTAAGAATTTTTGCCAACAAAACAGCGATTCAAAGCTTTCATTTTCTGAAATACAGACTGAATAAAATCGATATTTCCTGCCGATGCATAAATATCTAATTGACCTTTCCCATGTGCCTTGTCGATAATCTCAGCAATCAGTCGCTTAGCTATAATACAATCTCCAAGTCCACCACCTAGATATACGGCAACAGAAATACCCTCTTTCTGATAAGATAACTTTCCTGTAACCGATTCTGTTGCTTCCATTTTCATCTGCATATCCAGGCGAAACCGGCGTCCGTTCCCATATACAATAGTCTGTAATGACACATGATATCTTTCTTGCAGTTCCAGCGAAATATCATTTGCTACAGCCTGGCTATCGACCGCTATAATAATCTTGTCGAAGCTTAATTCGCTAAGCTTACTTGGTGCGTACAGCGGAACCAATCCCTCTGGATACTTTGCATATGCCTTATCAACAACGCAAATAACATCACAATATCTGGTCATCTTTATTTGCTGTAAATAACACTGCCCCACAGTACCAGCCCCATATAAAACGACCCGACTCCCCGATACGACCTGCTCAAAGGGAAATAAATACATATTATCCATTATACATACTCCAAACATATATCAATAAACGGCTCTACGGCGCATTAAAATCACCTTATTGATTAATTATCAAACTTGTTCGTATTATAGAATCTCTTACAGGTATCATTAACAAATGAACCATATGACAAATACCAAATGGAGGTTTTTCAAGATATATTCCCGATGAACGCAATACTCGAGTAGATGCCCCACGGACTTTATCTAGATTATAAATGACATCCTCACCTTCATAAATATCCTCTGTAACTAAAACAAACGGATACTGACTCGCTTTTACCAAGATATTTTGTACATCATGATTATCTAAATGTTGTAGCACTTGCCGAATTATCAATAAATCGGCTTGCGGTAATTTTGTTTCTGTCTGAGCTGCATCCATACAAACAAAACTTCTACCACTTTGGCCAAACTTTTCAATATTATAATCAATCAAGTCACTAACAACATCAATCCCCGAATAGGTAACCCGATTCATATTTGCAAGAACTTGTCCCATAATATTAAAATCACCACATCCGACTTCACAAATAACATGAATATTATTATTTATTATGAGATTTTGCAATAATTGTATATATGGCCCAATCAATTCCGGTTCATGGGATCCTGGTCCAGAGTAAAATTCAGTCTTTCCCCGTCCCCAAGATTGATGATGATAAATATCAGAAAACACTTCCATATTGTTTTTTCCTTGTACTTGCGCTTTCTCATATTCATCCAAAAATAAAGTATAGGGAATATGTTCCTTGCGTAATTGCGATGCCATTTCTCGAACAAACACACTATTTTGCACGGCGAGGACAACACAATAATCCGTATAAATATTTTTTAACAATGGAAAATCGATTACTTTTTTACCATAGAAAATACTATGCCCATCTGATTGATTGTCACAAAAACAATATACCCGTTCTTTTCCATACCAGTGCAACGCTGTCTTGCCCAGATTCCCTGCCCCAAATATGATAATCTGTTTCATGAAAGTTCCACCTTTTTATTGATACTTTATCTGTTTACTAAATAATATTAAATTTTTAACCTGGATTCCCGGAAACACATAACGAGAAAATCCTTATATCCCTTGAAAATAAAGAGTTTTGACATTTTTCGATTAAAAATTTTCAGCGTTATGTCACGAACACATAACATGATAGCTTTTCAGCGTTTATGCGGCTTTGTGCCAACCTCGTTAGGTGAATCCGAGAATCTAGGTTTTAAGTGTAAATTGCAATAGAAAATTAAGCAAAATTCATAATCTATAATGATTCTAAACAAGCATATACCCTATTCAAGAATGTATCGAAGAAATCTTCGGGTGTGGGGTAGCCAGCCCCCCGTCTTAGATAACTGTTGAGCTCGTCGGCAAAGGACAGAATACCCTCATTGGTGTACCTCTTAATGAATTCGCCTTTTGGAATGTAGTCGCACAACATATTGTTATGATGCTCGTTACGCGACCACTCCCGGAAACTAACTGTATTGATGGGCAAAGTAAATCCTTGTACTGTTTCCGCGGGTACTGTCAATATTTTTTCGCACTTTCATAAATCTCATTATTGTCTTGAATACTTGCGCAAAGCGATTCATTACCTGACTCACGCCAGCGCTATTCATGCCAAGAATCTTAATGGGATAATATAGTGATATGTGATACACTCTACCATGGTGAAGGCAACGCAGTCCTTGCCTTGACGCTTCTCAACTACCATGTCCGTTTCCTAGTGAACGATCTCCTCGTATGCATCGACGATGGTAGGGCATTCATCAACATCAATACTGTGTCTGTTCTGGTCAAGCATTTGTGTAACAGTATCACCTACAATTTTAAAAATAATATTAGGCTTCGTAATGGGGCCGATATTCATTATATAAATGTGGCCTGACATGTTTGTCCCATCCATGCAAATTCTTCAATGGACCCTTTGAACTCTTCGTCTGTATGGGAGCAATGCAGTTCTATAAGCTCCTTTTTCCGGGTGTTGTAATGTAATAACGTTTGTTCTGGTCAAGCATTTTTGGAACAGTACAACCTACATTTTTAAGAATGACATCGAGCTTCATAAGGAGTCTGATAATCATTGTATGAATGTGGCCTGCCATGGTTGTACCAGCCGTAGGCAAATTCTTCAATAGATTTTGTGAGCTCTTCGTCCGTATGGTAGCAATGCAATCCTATAAGCTCATTTTTCAAGGTATTATAATAACGTTCCATTGAGGCGTTATCGTATGGGTAGCCAGCCTTACTCATGCTCTGCTGGATTCCCTGCGCTGCACAGAAATCTATGAACTCCTGCGATGTGTACTGGCTGCCTTGATCACTATGCAGCAAAAGCTGCTGGCATTTCGGCTTCTGCGATTGTATAGCCTTTTGCAAGGTTCGAATTGCCAGGCCACTGGTGATCTTTTTGTCAGTGATGCTTGCAACTACACTGCGATCATGAAGGTCAATAATCGTACAGTTATACCGTTTGCTGCCATTGCTAAGAAATAAATACGTAAAATCCGTGCACCACTTATGGTTGATCTCTTCTGCTGTAAAATTTTGCTGCAACAGGTTTGGAAATACTTTATGGGCATGTCCTTTACAATAATTTGGCTTACGCCGACGAACCACAGCCAGCAGACCAAGCTCTCGATTCATGTACCGATGCACGGTTGGACGGCTGATTCTCATTCCTTCACGCCCCAGGTAGACCCGCATCGTGCGATATCCTGGCACGCCATTATAGGCATGATAGATGTCCTTGATCTTTTGCAAAATTCTTTGTTTTTGTTGCTGATACGCCGCCTTTCGTTGTGCAAGATAGTTGTAATAAGCGTTAGGGTAGATATTCATCCGGCGGAATAACCACCGTAAGCCAAATAGTGGATGATATGTTTGGATAAATCGATAAGCCGTTAATCGATCTCCTTCGCGAAGAATGCTGCAGCTTTTTTTAGGAAAAGCACTTCCTTCTGGGCTTCTTCAAGCTCCTTTCGTAATCAAAGATTTTCTTTCATGTAATCATAGTCAGATTGGGCTTTAGGATTGTCCTGGCATTCATCGCGAAATTGTTTTACCCATTTAGAAATTGCGGCTTTTGAAACTGTATATTCTTTTTGCAGACTGATGATGGTACGGCCTTCTTCTAAGTGCAACCGTACAATCTGTTTTTTAAACTCTGGATCATAATGTTGTGACATAAGGCAAGCTCCTTTTCTAAGATCATTTGATTATATCTTATTAGGTTGCTCTGTTACAATTTTAGTTTACCACAACAGTTCCATCAGTGCGTTATCATAAAGATACCCCGTTTTACTTATACTCTGCTGGATTCCTTGCGCTATACAGAAAGTGATGAATTTCTACGATGTATATGTCGCTCTTAATCGATTACTATGTAGCAAGAGTTGTAGACATTTCGGCTTCTGTTTCTGAAGTACCTTTTGCAAGGTTCAAATCGCTAAATCACCAGTGATTTATTTATCCGTAATGCCATAAATTTAGATAAATCGATAAGCCGTCAATCGACCGACTTCGCAAAGAATGCTGCAATTTGTTGAAGAAAAGTACTTCATTTTAAGCATCTTCAAGTTTCTTACGCAACCGAAAATTTTCTTTTATATAATCATGGTCAGATTGGGTTTTTGAATTGTTTTGGCATTCATTGAGAACTTATCTTACCCATTTAGAAATGGCGTCTTTTGAAACGGCATATCCTTTTTGTAAACTAATAAAGGGATGACCTTCTTCCAATTGCAGCCGTACGACTTATTGCTTGAATTCTGGATGGTAAGGTTATGGCATAAGGCAAGGTTCTTTTATAAAATCATTTGATTATAGCTTATTAGGTTGCCCTGTTACAATTTTAGTTTACCACAACAGAATTCAGCCGCGGTTACTAGTACGTGTAGATATACCGCACCGCAATTCATACGGTAGCATGGGTGCAACCGACTGCATCAGCGATGATTCCCTAAAAATAAGCCACTTTAATAGTTGAATTGCACCGCGCTATTAAGCGTGAAATGTTCACCCTATTTATGAGCAGTCTCATCAATATGAGAATAGAATCAATCTATAATGATGGCTTCTTTGTAGATTGTCTTTTAGCGATTACATGCTAGCACAAGTTCAGCATTATAGATTTTATTTCATTCATTTGTTCAATTTCATATTACAACTAACCAAGCAATTCACCTACTCATAAAACTTTTATTGAACACAATATCCTTCTTCATTTTCCATAAGCAACCAACGCCCATCCACAAAATGCTGTAATTCTAAAAATCCATATTTTTCCAGTTGCTGTTTTATATCTGCATAATAATTGCGAGAAATAACTATTATGTAAACATCAGCTTTGTTTTCTTGTAATAAATAATCTGGTGCATAAATTTTTAATCCCATACTTTCTAAGCCTTGCAAAGATTTTTTATTATCCACGCAATAATCTTGTGCAGGATTTAAAGTTAAATATTGACAAATTCTATCTTGCATAAGTCCATAAGCCCCAAACAAGACTATTTTTTTCCCCCGGCAATTCGCTATTATACTCCGCAAAATATACGCTTGTTTCTCTTTCTCTCTGATCTGCAAAAACAAATACTGTAAAAAGGTCTTTCCTTCACCCCAAGGTGTTTTCAATAAAATTCCAAAAAACAATTGATTGTAACATTCACGCCCATCCATACATGGATGATCACCAGCAAAATGATAAATACCTTTTTCCAGAAAATGATTTCCCCCTTGTAAATATTTCGTAAACATATTATACCGTAAATCTAAAAGTCCAATTTCCCCTTTAAAGATAAAATTCAACGCATCCTGATCAGCAAACATACAATTAGGATATTTTTGAAAAAAGCATTCCGCTTCTTGATATAAATTATGCCATTGACGTATTGCTTTCAAATCAAAAACAATAACCCCAGCATTAATATATTGTTCAACAGACAATATCCCCTGATCAATTAAATTATTTTTTATAAAACCATCTTTTCGAGCCAAGATAAATTTACCTAAAAACGGTTCATTCCATAAATTAAAAATATCTATATTACATAAAATATCCGCATCCAAATAAATCACTTTAGAAATATTTATTGGCAAAATATCCGCAATTTTTAGCCGAAACAAGGTTCCTCGCGTAACATTTTTTAATGATTTCAATGCTAATATATTATTTGACAAATCAACTTTATAAAAAAATATACTTTGATGCCAAAAATCAACCATCGCACGAAAACGCTGTTGATTTTCCTCACTCAACGTCATATCATGCAAAAGATGTATTGAAACAGCTTCTTTCGTATTGGCAAGAATAGACCAAACTGCCACACCTACATATTTGCTATAGGTTGTATCCGGATCATACAGGGAAAAACAAATATGCACCATTTTTTTACTCCATTCATCATAAAAATTTATTTTTTTTACAAACTTGTTGCAGTTGATCTATCATCTCAGAAAAATTCAACCAATCACTATTATGCAGCAAATTCATCTTCTTCAATTGCTGCTCCATGGCCTCCCTATACCCTGCACTGGCAATAAGAATAAACACCTTTTTCTGAAAAACCTTTTCCTGCAAGACTGGGCCTATAACGTATCCATCAATTTTGTGGTTCCATTTATTTTTATCATTATCAATAAATCCCCAAAACGGAATATCTAATTGATCATAAAGCGTCTGCAAAAATATATAAGCACCTATACCGTCATCTCCCGCACCAAAAATGACAATTTCACGCTGATGAAAAACCTTTTTTTCGATCGTATCCAAAATTACAGTTCTAATAGAAGACCGTTGTAGCCTACGTTGCCAAAAAGCTTCTCTCCTTGTTGTCCTTACTTGATTGGTATAAGTTTCAATTTTTGATATTAACGACATGCATTTTCGATACGGGTATTGTTTGGCATGTTCTAAGGCAACATTACGCTGATCGATCATCGTCCTCCACCCTGATATATTACTAATCCCCCCCATACGAAAAACAGCGATATCTTCTTGTAAATAAAAAAAACGTACTCGATGTTCATACAAACGTAATAAAAAATCATAATCAGCTGTTACTTGATAGCGGCATTCAAACCTACCATACATTTCATACATAATGCGACGAACAAAAACACTAGGATGATGAATCATCATATAGCATCGAAGATTGTCCAAAGAACCTGGCGATGTGAACTTACGGTATAAATTATATTTTTCATAATAAGCCCAAATATTTCCATACAAAACCGATATGTCATTTTGTTGAAAACAGTTCACAATTTTAGGAAAAATATCTGGCATATACCAATCATCGCTATTGATTATACCAATAACATCACCAGTTGCCACTTGAATCCCTTTATTCATAGCATCATAAATCCCTTGGTCAGGCTCACTAATCCAATAAGCAATTTTAGATTCATATTTACGAATAATATCTAAAGTTCCATCCGTTGAGCCACCATCTATAATGATATATTCAATGTTATTATAGGATTGATGGATAACACTTTGTATGGTCTGTTCAATCGTGCGTACGCTATTGTAACATACAGTAATAATACTAATTTTGAGCGGATTTTTTTTCATAATTGATTATGCCTTTTCAAAAGCAAAAAGCCCAAAACGTTCTCCTCCCCACTCTAAACAATCATCATATTTGTGTATATCAACATTATATTCTATATCTGCATTATGAGTAACTGAGTACTCACTTAAGCTCAGTGACTTAAAAGCTTTTACAATCGTAGAAGCATAAAACACGCGATGGGCATTATATTCCAAATGTTCCTTACCAACCGGTACTGAAATGTAAACTCGACCACCTCTCCGTATCTTTTTTTGAATTGCAGCAAAACATTTAAAACAAGCTTCCGGATCAATAGGATCACCATAACGCCCTAATCCAAAATGTTCCAAAGAACACAAGGCCGACAGGCTTTCTATACTTTCATCTTGAATTGCATCTAAATTCGTAGCATCACATTGAACAAATTTTACTCCTGGAATCTTTGTTGCTAAAGGCCGAATATCTAATAAATGAACAGTTTGCCCAAACGCACATAAATGCGCAATAAAGCCATCAATTCTAGAACCAATATCGCAGTGAACCCCAGGCTTAGCTGCATAGATTTTTCGTGCAGCCCATAAATCTTGCCAAAAATACGAATTAAGTTTTCCTGCTTCACAAAATCTATCTGTCAGAATTGGATAAGCATATTTTTTTTGATAAGAAAATGTATCCCGTTTATTTTTTTTAGTCCATATCGTAATATCGTTCTGCAGAAATTGCTTATAAACATCTTCCAAAAACAAAAATGATATCTGTTGTTCTCTTAATTGTAATGCAATCTGCGCCATTAATGTACCGCGCGTAGGTGTAATAACCATTATATACGGTACTTGCATTGTATGTACTTCTTGCAGACTAAGCACTATTTTCCCTAAAAGCGTCTGTCCATGTAGTTTATTATCACAAAAACAAATAACATTATCTCCCCCAAGAATCCGTAATGCCTGCTTGCCATTATCCCCGGCACCAAATAATATATATTTGCGTTTTATCATGCAAATCCTCCTCTTAATTAAGCAACCATTGATTATTACGTAAAAAAGCCGCGCCAACTCTAGCATCAGTCCAAAACCAGTTAGTATCTGTGCTACTAAACTCTTGTCTCAATCTACAAAAACGCCCTTGTAATTCTTCATCTTGTTCAGTATATATATATTCTCCTTTGAGCCTTTGTTGCATTTCCTTTCCTAACTCTAAAATTTCTTGAGCAGTATTTTTGACTGGTACAAGATCTATATCATCATAATATTTTTTTAAAATACTCGTTATGCCGCTATATTGAAACGGTTGCCCTTTTGTGCTGGACTCTATTTGTAGCATATCTCGAAAAGAAAGAAATTTATTTTTAGACTTATTCCAATACTTTTGAAATATAACAAGATCTTTTTGAGGCGACAATGGGAAAAAACCATCATGATGTATCAAAACACATGGCATATTAGTTAAAGCGATAGGTTTATTAAAGGATGTATCTAGTAAAACTACACCACTGGAATCACCAATAAAAAACTCGCAATCATATGCTAAAAAAACATCCAAAAAATCCGAATGTGCTTTCATAGCATAATCGATAACACCCTCACAACGAATAATCTTTTCTTGCAATTTACCAACACGAACAGCCTGTAGATTATAATGATGATACATATAGCGTATCAGAGACTGAAATGTATCAATATCTGAATTACGATATTGATCCATAATATCCAATAACGGATCAACTGCTTTAAATTCTTTTTTATAATACACTCCATCGCGTGCAAAAATACAATAAAAGGCTTTTTCAATACCTAACTGCGTCAAACACTGAACCCCATACTTTAAATCTTGCGAGGAAAATTTAAGATACGTTTTTCCTAATTTATAAAAAGTGCCCTGATGCAGTTCAACTCCCTGCCTAGGCATTATTTCGTTAAAGTATGTTTCTTTAGGTTCAATAATAAACCAAGCAGGATATACTTGCATCGCATATTGCCAAAAAGCAATATTTCTTTTACAAAGGCATTCATAATACTTGCCAACAAAGCGTTCTAATACAGCTTCATTTGGATGTTGAAAATCATTAGAACCTGGGATGTTTGTATTGTCTGGATACAAGAGTAAAAAACCATTTAAACTAAAAGTATCATCATAATATTTTTTTGCAAGTAAGCATCCACCGATACTTGTAGATAAATATCGCACTCGAACTTTTTCATATTGCTGTCGTAAATGCACTAAACGTTTTTCAAATTCCATAATATCTTCTTTTGTATTACAGGGCAAGGTTTGTGCATATAAAATACATTGTCGTAATATCTGCTGAGATAAAAAATCTGACCAAATTTGTTTAGGCATAATTAGATCGTTCATCAGAGATTTTCCGACAAAAAATGTATGGTGGATTCCAGTTCGCAATAAATTCTGTTGAATAACCTCATGATATTGCTCTGATACAGCAACTATCATGAGACCATTTGCAAAGTCTAACGGTAACTCCGACAAAAAATAAACCGGCTTGCCTAAAAAGGACTCCTGCTTAACCTTTTCGCCGTCTGATATACAAAAAGCAGCAGTTTCGATCTTATGAAACAACAAAAAATTCGACACTCGTAAAGCAAAAGCCCCTGTGCCATAACAGCATATTTTTTTCTCCCGGCAGGAACATTTCAATAAACGTTGCAACCCCTTCACAAATATCCTCCCCATAGAGCCAAACTTATTCACAAGCGTCAATAATTGTACTTAAACAACATCCTGGCTATATTATGCTTTCAAAAAGGCCCAATACCTCTGTCATATACTATCTATAGCATTAACCGCCTAAAATCTTACTGCTTGATTACACTATAAATTTATCTACTATCGCTAAAGGACCAAGCGATACATACCCCATTTCTAGCGCTCTACTACTATTCAAACAAAATGCCCTACGTATGCTGTCACTCACCAAAATCCTAGACTTGGATTTTGTCAACTTCTTCATCTCTGTCACAATCTCACGCACTGATGTACTTTGTTGACAAGCCAAATTTACTACATCATATTTCCAATTCTTCATCTGAATTAATCTTGCAATAAACTTCGCCAAATCTCCAATCCAAACAAAATTTTTAGTCTGAAAATCAGGCGAATAAATTTTTACATCTTCGTTCCGACGAAACTTTTCCACCGTATCAGGCAGCCAAACGCCACGACTTCCTTTTCCTATAATACCCGGCATTCGCAGGCTGATACCCTCGATCTCTGATTCAGCACGCAGCAGGCATTCAGCCACATATTTTGTAACGCCATAAGCGTCAGGATTAATACGATCAGAATACTCGTCAATAATTTCATCTCGAAATTCTCCATAAACGCCAATCGTAGATAAAAAGATAATCCGTTTTACACCTGTATGTTTAGCAAATGTTACTATATTCTCCATCGCATCAATATTATTCCGCTTAAAATTTCGAAAATCTTTTTCTTTGAACGGTAAACTTCCTGCTGCATGCACAATGACATCAAAATGTTCTTCTAAATTAAGAGACTCGGCTAAATCCGCCACTACTACCGGAAACAAAAACTCCCCATGCTTAGTGTGCAGCAGGCCAGTTACATTATAACCAGCGTTAAAAAGATATTGTGCTATATACCCACCTGCAAAACCGCCAACGCCAGTTACTAAGATTTTTTGCATCAAACCCCTCCTTCTTTTTTTAATATCTGCCAAACCGCTTCATTAATATTTTGCTTCCCTATACCATTTATATCTCTCATTTCCTGTCGGTTTCCACAGCCATGTGCACAACCATTAAGACCTAAACGATATAAGGGAATCCTGCTGCAGTTTTCTGCCATAACCTCAGCGACAGCACTTCCCAGTCCTCCATAAAGGCTATGTTCCTCAATAGTAATAATACCCGTTGTATCTTCCATTGCCTGTAAAATAAGCTTTGTATCGATCGGCTTAACCATTGGCATATCAATCACACGTAACTGTATATTAAATTGTTTAGCGAATTGCTCTGCAACTTGTAGTACTTCATTAATAATAGACCCCATGGCAAAAACGGCAATGTCATCACCATTACGCACGACAACCCCCTTGCCTATGGTAAACTGAAAATCATCCTCATACAACTCTGGTTCATTATACCCTTCTAACCGAATATAAATTGGTCCGGCATGTTTATATGCCTCTACTGTCATTTGTCGTGCTTCTATTGGTGTAGACGGAGAAAAGACTAACAGATTAGGCAAACAACGCAATAAAGCAAGCTCTTCTGTCCCTTGATGCGTTGGCCCCATACTGCTGCTGACTAATCCTGATGAACGACCTAAGAACTTAACATTCTGATTAGGAATACATACATCATTACGGATAAATTCAAAAGCACGCATAGACATAAAATTCGTGATCGTATATAAAAAAGGGATTTTACCACATGCGGCCAATCCTGCTGCGGAAGCAATCATATTTGCCTCTGAAATACCATAGTCAATATATTGATCAGGATATTCCTTGCGAATTTTATCATATATATCATTACGATTATCCGCCGTTAATGCCATAACATTTGGATCTTCTTGAACTAAATTATAAACAACTTGTGTACTTGCATTTCTCATATTGCTTTCAAATCCTCCATGGTAATGTTTAATTCTTTACATATACATTCCCATTCTTCACCTTTAGGAGCCCGGCTATGCCAAGCTGAACTATTTTCTGCTATAGAAACGCCCTTACCTTTAATAGTGTTAGCAAGAACAAGAGTAGGCCGTCCATTCCCTTGTTTTGCATTGTCCAACACCATTTGCAATGCTTGCGCATCATGCCCATCCACAGAAACCACATTCCAGCGAAAAGCGCGCCACTTATCAGCTACCGGCTCAATCGAAGCAATTTCTTCTACCCTTGCGCTTGCTTGAAGATGATTACGATCCATAATAACGATCAAATTATCTAATTGCTGATTACCAGCAAATTCTGCGGCCTCCCATACAGAGCCCTCCTGTGATTCGCCATCCCCCATAATGACATAAGTTTTATATGATTTTTTATCAATTTTAGCCGCCTTAGCCGTCCCCGTAGCAAAACAAATACCATGGCCTAATGAACCGGTAGCAGTCTCAACACCCGGTAAGACAACACTCGGATGTCCCCCCAAGCGAGACTTATACTGATAAAAAGTCAATAATTCCTCTCTGGAAAAATAGCCAGCACGAGCTAAAACAACATATAGTGCTGCACAAGCATGGCCTTTACTTAAAATGACCCGGTCCCGGCACGCAGAGAAACGATTTTCCCAGTTTACGATCCCGCCAAAATATAGCACGGCCAGGATATCGACACAAGATAATGCAGGAGCCATATGTCCAGTACCTGATTTATAAAACATACGCAAAAGATCGACCCGCAAACTATGCTGTAGTTCATTCATTCTCATGTTCTCACCACTTAAATATTATTTTCTCTCACTGCGTAGAGAACTGTATCAATTGGCATTTCAGTATAATGTCTCATATAAAATTTATACTCTTTGTTATACTCATGAATCATCCTGATCAAATTAAAGATGTCCTCCTTACAATGGTATGCTGCAATTGCTAAGGTAGGCGCATATTGTCGAATGGTTTGTTCTGCACCTAAAAGCATACGAGTTTCCAGTCCCTCAATATCTGCTTTAATAAAAGTAACTTTGCTACCTTGTAATAATTCATCTACTGATTTTGTTTGTATCTCTTCCACACCTTCTTCATTAACACGTGATGTCCAAGTACTATCTGCGTTAAAATGAACGGTTCCACTCGTTGAATCAATCCCCAAACAATCACATTCAATATCATGAAGATCATGTGTATTACGCAATAACGTTACAAAATTATTTTTATCAGGTTCCAAAGCAATAATTTTTTTATAATGATTATTCACTTGTTGTTTAAATGACAAAACCGTATCCCCAGTATACGCTCCTAAATCTAAAAATATTTCCTCTTCTCCCAGCGATATAATGTCAGGATCAAAATATTGCAAGTTCACATCATCCTGTATATGTTCAATTAACGAAAAATCCCGAGAAATTTTATACTGTAACAAATTAGAAAAAACGCTTCGCGATTTTTCATCATTAAGCAGTGCATATGCCTGTTGAATTGCTGAATGCATGTTTTCATAATAAGCACAATAATCCATACCATTTTCCCATAAATATAAATCTAAAACAATGCACCGTTGTGCTAACTGAGGATCAAAATCACAAATCCTTTGATATATTTTAAGAGGTCCCCAAGATGAAATTACAATAGTACCACGTTCTAAAATTAACTGCTCCCTGCTGATTACTTTTTTTCCACAAAAACCATTTTTTTGTTTTATAATATTATCATCACAAAAGCAGTTAACTCTTATGCCATTTTTCATCAAAATATCAAGATAGATTTTCCCGCAGTCAGATGCACCATACAAAATAACAGGCAAGTCAGAAGCTTTTAACGCAGACAATTTTTTTGCCGTTTGATTCACTGCATTGTGTAAAAATTTCAACATCATATATCTCCTTAAATAAAATCCACATGTTGCATGTCAACATCAAAATACGCTTGAATTAATCGATTCCGTTCCTCATATACACAAAAGTTTTTACAATCCTCCATTGGCTTCAGTTCATTAAGCTTTTTAGTTGTAGCTTCCGAAAACCACATTGTCTTAAAACTCTGCTGACGTAAATCGCCTACCACTGCCTCAGAATCATACGCCCGCGTATGACAAAAATACACCTTCTGATCTGCAGCAATTACCGTTACAAGCCGACAGGTATAACACGTTGGAAACGATTGCACCGTAAAATTTTTATCCTGCCAATCATTTTCATAATTGTTAATAACAGCAAAAGAAGAACTGCTAAGCTCAGTTTGTGCACGATGAATTTGCGCAATGACTTCGTCCTTGATTGCCTTATGATACTGTGGATGATTATCCAGCACTGCGGCAAACTTTACATTATTAACGCCCAAACGTTTCAAGAACACTGCCGCTTCATAAACCCTTTTGTAATTTGCTTTGCTAATGACAAAATTAATACCCAACACACAATTTTGGTCTTTATGAATGGCAAAATCGCGTATGTTTTGTACGACAGACTGAAAGGACTCTCGAGATACCCGGCGAAGGTTCATATAATCATCCGCATTAGGAGAGTCAAATGAAATCCGCACCCATTTAGCGGAATAAAATGCCTTTGCAATGGCCCCTGATAAAAGTTGTCCATTACTAATAAGAGAAAGCTCAATTCCGTTCTCTCGCATCAAATTAGCAGCATCTATAATATTCGGGTAGGTCAACGGTTCTCCTCCGCCACTAAAAGTAACCGCCTTAACTCCCATCTTTCCCATATCAGCAATAATTTCCTGCATCTTAGCCCAGGGAATTATATCTGTGCGTACTACAGAATCACGATTTTCAGTCTGATTTTCACTATTTCCCGCACCATAGGTACAATAAGCGCAATGATGATTACAAAGATTAGTCGGTTTAATCCGAATATAAAAAGGAGCCTTGCGTTCTCCACGTTCTATTGCATCCAATGCTTCCTTATGATGAAAAATTTTCAATGAACTATATGAATTTGCCATTTTTATCACCCCTTATGATAAAAACTATCATTTCTTATGACAGCAAACGACCATAATATAAGCTGTTAACGGATACATTCCGGTATGTAGTATCTCATCGTTCATTCCAAAAACAAATACATTCCAAAAATATTTTTTCAATAGCTTGGTTAAACGTTCTTGTGAATAATTATTAATATGTGCATGCTTGTTCTTTTCTGATGTATGCTGGTACATTACCAGGCTAGGCGTTCCGATTACGGCAAAACCATCATCAGAAAGATTGTCTACAAATAACTTTATAAATGCATCTTCATCTTTAGACTCTATATGTTCAATAACATCTAATGAAGTGATCACGTCATATTTTCCGGCTGGATAACACATTTTATCAAAGAAATCCCCTTCATAAAAAGAAGTAATCGAACTTGTCAAGTTCTCTTTCGCCCAACGGATGGATTCTTTATCAAAATCAACTCCAACAACCGTACGACATTTCCCTGATTGTTCAAAAAACATCGTTCCCAATCCATCATTGCAGCCTAATTCAAGTACCGCTAAATCGGTCCCCGTCATCATTTTCATGACAAATTTATAACGTGCGAAAGTAAATAAAAAATGTTTCATATCTGTTTTCATCGCATGTGAAGACCATTGACTCAATTGGATAGGAGCCGCCGTCACTTCATGACGGACTTGTTCCCAAAGTTCTTTTCCCTTTGACATAGACACCATCTCCTCTATACATTCAATACTGTGCTAATAAACTTCAGTAAATCGACTTTTCCCACCGGCCGTGAATTTCCCACGAGATTTGTCTTAATAGCCCCAGCAACATTGCTAAACAAAGTAGCTAAATCAACGGGGAAATTACATACAGCCCCTAAAGCGGCCAATGAATAAAATGCATCGCCGGCCCCGACGGTATCTTTTACATGAAGCGTCGCCGCCGAAAGTTGTGCTGTTTCGTCCTCATGAATTCCTAAAGCGCCATTTGCCCCTAAAGTAACCCAGGCGTAGGAACTTTGCAGCTTCTTGGTCAGCTGTTTTAATAAAATTTCCGTATCTGTCACCGCCTGACCAAAAGCCAAGCGCAACTCACGTTCATCCACCACAAAGCTATTCGCCCGATGATATTTCGTAATAAGATTCATACCGTAATTTGATGAGTTGGTTTGGCAATTCACCGCCAAGCACTGCGATTGCTGTTCAATAATGCGAATAGCCCGCTCGTCCAATAATCCATGTCCATAATCACAAACAACCACCAAATCATATTTGGAAACCAGACTTTCCAGACGGCGATAAAATGGCGTATAATCAACCTCTTTTATCTGCTGCCAATCTAGTAGTCGATTAACAGAAAACAATTTATCGTAAACTTGTCGCTGCGGATGCTGTTTTAAAAACCGGGTCTTTACCGGCGTCACAAACTTAGCATCATGTAAAATATCACAATGCACGGATTGCATGGTATCATGAATATAATTTGCCAGATCAGCCTCAGGCCCCATCATAGATAGTAGCCGCACATCACCAGCAAAATTTGCTAAATGGCGCGCAATAGCCAGCGCCCCTCCCGCATATCGTTCTTTATGTTCATAACGGGTTGATATTACAGCGTCCTTTGCCGTAAGCCCCTGCACACGGCAAAAAACATAATCATCAAAAATAATATCTCCAATGACCAATACTTTGAGCCGTGCAAAAGAATCAACCATTTTTCGTACCTGACCAGCTAAATCCGCTCCATATTTTTCTATAAGTTCCCGCGACTCACGGATAACCTGATCCGGCAGCGCATCAAAGAAGTTATTCAATAACTTGGTTGAGCTATATACTACACCTTGCGTAAAATAAATTCGCCCGCCATATTTTTCCACGATTGTCTGCTCTGGACCTATATTTCCCGTTAAATCGTGTTCTGCAACAGCATATTCCTGCCCCTTCGCATAGACATCCGGCTGTACATAGCGAATCACTTCATGCACAGTGACTGCTTCACTAAGAATAACATAGTCAACAATCTCCAAACTGGCCAAAAAAGCCATTCGCTGATGGTCATTAAAGCAAGGTCGTCCCGGCCCTTTATTGACATACCTGGCTGCAGTAACGGAAACCACCAGAATATCGCCCTGTTCTTTTGCCTCACGTAAATGTTCAATATGTCCGTAATGCAATAGATCAAATACGCCATGGCACAGAACAATCGTTTTGCCCACATCACGAAAACCTTGCCTTAGCTGTAGGAAAGCTTCCTTGCTGATGATTTTTTCATCATTCATACCTTTATACCGCCTTATTTCCCAAGATATTTAAACCAATCTTCAGTTGCGTCTTGAATGGTATCTGGAGTCCATACCGGGGCCTTCCGCCAATAATCAATATTAGCCACAATGTGTTGTACCCCTTCTTCCAAAGTAACCTGTGGATGCCAATTTAACAGATGAGTAATTTTCGTAGTATCCGCCCATGTACAATCCGGCTCACCCGGACGCTTAGGAATATGGACAACCTCCGCTTCTGTCCCCCCCAGCAATTCCACAAGCCGATTTACCGAATAGGTATGTTCACTGCCAACATTAAACCGTTCGCCAACTACGTCCGATTTTGCGGCGGTAATAAACGCATCAACAATATCTGTAACATAGGTAAAATCCCGGGTCTGTTCTCCATCACCAACAACCGTATAGGGTTTACCAGCCAGTTTTTGCCCTAAAAATACGCCAAACACTGCACCATAAGTCCCCGAAGTACGCGATCTGGGGCCATAAACATTAAACAAGCATAACGATACAACGGGTAATTTATAGACTTGTGCCCAATGTAATGCCAGTTCTTCACCCAAACGTTTTGTAAGTGCATAAGGGTATTCTGGCCGTATATCCGCCTTTTCATCCGTAGGAAAATGATCTGGTATACCATAGCAAGACGAGGACGCCGTATACATAAAGCGCTTGACTCCGGCAAGCTTGGCTGCCTGCAAAACGGAGAAAGTACCATCTACATTAGAATGGAAATAATCCTGCGGGCGTTGAATCGACGGCACAATATCCGCTAAAGCCGCCATATGGAACACCCAGTCGACGCCATCAAACAAAGGTGCTATCTTTTCGTAATCACAAATATCTGCCTGCACAATTTGCAAATGAGTATCTTCCGTATGGTGCACCAGATTTTCTAGTCGGCCAGTGCTGCAGTTATCAATGACAATAACCTCATGGCCTTCGTTTAACAAACGATCTACAATATGTGATCCAATAAAACCGCAACCACCTGTTACAATTGATTTCATATGTTTTCTATTCTCCTCTACACGAATAAATCCACATCAAAATAGCGACATCTGCCATAGTAATATAAAACAGCCTATGTCTATCTACTTACAATGAGAAATCTCATCTACAATCTGCTGCAAAAGCATATTATGGATAGATTCTACAACCCCATATTCCATACTTGGCACATAAACATTGTAGTCCCCCATTGTACGAAGCTGATTTGTCTGCTGAAATCCACTAAAAGTAATAACCTGACAAGCTTTTTCTCGAGCAGTTTTGATTGCATTCAAAACATTTGGAGAGTTACCCGAACTGGAAATTGCTACCAACACATCGTCAGCATCTGCAACAACCTCCAATTGTTTACTAAAAATATATTCATAACCAAAATCATTGCCCAAACAAGTAATAGTTGCTGGATCATGCATACTATGCGTGCGTATTCCACCATTTTTCAAGTAGTCTGCTGTCATATGTACAGAAATTGCAGCACTTCCACCATTACCGATAAAATAAAGTGTCTGTGCCTTTTTTTTAACATCTAATAAAAATGTTACAATTGTATCCATAAACTGGTCACAAGAAAGATCACCCCCACTATAATTAAAAAAACTTTTCTCTAAGACATTATTATATTGTATAAGATAATTTTCCATTTTCAAAACATTTCTCTCTTTCCATACAGCTTTTCAAATGCGCGCCTTACCCATATGCTATTTTTACAGTATTTGAGCACCAAATTTCTGGTAGGATAATCATGCATAGTACTTTATATTTTCTTCAGCCTGTACACCCAGAACGCTAATGCAAAATTCATATTATTCATATATCCCTTCTCGTTCATAGCATACTCCTGAATAGATTGAGTTGCACCCTGCTATATGTAATAAATTTTCAATATCTTGATGAAACCGCTTCGATAACGTTAAAATCACAGACGTATTTTTTATATCATATGGATAGTCATCTAGTGCATAAACAGGTATCCCATTGATCTGATTTAAGTTTTTTCCTTTAACGGAAACCAAAAAAGCATCTATTAAAATGCCATTATCCATTAATTTTTTTTGCATCTGCTGTCCAAGTTTCCCTGCGCCATAACAACAAAAAAACATATTCTCTTTGGAAAAAGATCTAATAATATTTATATCCAAATAATACCAATCCCAAAAAATTGCTTTTGAAAAATCTTGTAGATATTCTTCTTGGTATTTTTTCCCCTTATTCGCCCATATTTGATATACTTGATTTTGCAAAGGATTTTTTTCCTTAACCTTCTGATCATATATAGCTTTATCAGTTGCTGTTAAAGACGCAAGCTTATTTGCAAACTGTTTTTCAACCTCTATTGGAGGCATATCCCCAAACTTATAATATTCTTTATGTCGTCCAATCGCAATAAGAACATTCAATGCATTACAGGCCTTGCCCTTTAAACTCTCAGCAATAGATGTGACATAATTATACTCCCCAGAAATCATATTAACATTAGTTGCATCATATCCTGGAACCACCGCATCATCCCAATGAGCAACCTTTAAATTTTGCTTGAAAAACTTATAACTTTTAGTACATCCCCATCCTGTCGTTTGTTCTACGCCTCTAAAAACAGTCAAATTATCTTCTAACTCTATATTAGTTTTTGATTCGGTTAAATTTAAAAATCCAGCCCCGAAATCAGGAATGCTCGTTGGAAAATAATATCCATATTTATCCTTTATTCTATCTAATAATTCCCGTTTAACGGCGCCACACATTACAGATCCTGGACCAGGCGTACTAAACAATTCATCTCCATAAAAGCAAAATTCCAACTTCTCATCTATAATATCTTGTGACTGTCTAACCCTCCATTGTCCACTCCGTTCTTTTCTGACAACACTGCCTTGTGCAGTGTAAGAATCACTTGACAGACTGCATAAATCAATTTGCCAACCAACAGTATCTGGCTGATTTTCAGCACATATACAGTTGTATATTTTTTCTAAAGAATCTGCATAATAAAACATTTTATCTTGAATATATGTTATATATTTACCTTGTGGGTATTGCATAGCATATTCCCAATTTTCATTTATACCCAAATTATACGGAGTATGATAATAATGGAATTTTGCATTTGCATAATTTGCTACTATTTTTTGACAATCATTATCTGCATCATTATCGGAAATAATAACTTCATAATCTTTAAACGTTTGATTAGATATTGAATATAAACAGAACTTTACCATTTCAGGTCTTGCTTTAGTTGGAATTACTATACTAAAAAAAGGCTGTTTCATTATGTTTTCTCCCTCATATGATATATTTTATAAATAAAATAGTCTTTTCTTCCGCGATTGAATATCAAAAACAAAAGTATACTATTTTCTCGCAAATTATTTTGTTTTTAAGGAAGATGCAGAAGTAATGACATTGATGTCAAAGAAGTGACCCACACGCGGTGCTCTTCTGGCTAAGGCTATCATCAGTGTGTTGCCTCTTTGAGAGCATCGACAAAATCTACGCTTTATCCTTACTCCAAAAGTTCAAATGCCCCTTAGTCTATATACTCTATAACCCTTTCATTAACTCCACTGGTACTGCCTTAAATGGCATACGACAATACAATCTGAGCTTCGTAATATCAGCAATAACATTTTTTCCTGTGTTATCTTCAAAAACGGCTAATTTTTCTTGATTCATTTTTCTTGCAATAATATTAACTATATCGCGTATATATACGCCATTCCCCGTCCCGAAATTAATAATTCCCTTTAAATTTTTATTGAATATAGCTAACCTAAATAATTTTGCTAAATCATCAATTTGAATAAAATCTATTTTATCATTAGGCGTTTTGCAGATAAAAGGCATTCCTGCTTGAAATACTTGAATAACATTTGAAATCAACTTCCGTTGATCTTCGTCTTTCCCATAAGGATAAAAAATTCGTCCCCAAACTAACCGAGCATTATACAAATTACAAATTTTTAATAAAAATTCATATACCTCCAATTTACACTTTCCATAAAGGCAACTAGAAATACATATCTCATCTTCCTTATGAGGAATATTTGTAAATAAACTATATTCCAAACAAGTGCCACTAACGATAACATGCTTTCCACCATTTTTTAAAAACAATGTTACCAGATCTTCAGTCCATTGGACCCAAACATAATTTGTACCTGCGTTAGCATAATCAAACTTGGAAACGTCCCATGCTAAATGCAATAAATATTGTGGATTTATTCTTTCAATATAATGCTTTATTACATTCATATCTGCAATATTTCCTTGCAAATAAGAAATATTTTTTGAATTTTCATAGGCATTGCGTGTTAACACATAACAATGCACATTTTTATCTTTTTTTAGAAGATTTAATATATGTTTACCAATAAACCCTGTACCTCCTGTAATAAATATTCTCTTCATCTTTACTCTCCTTGTATATCATGTAAAGTACTAATAAACCCATAAACCCCAATACACAGCAAGATGCTTCTTAATACATTTGATAGTAGACTAAATATATCGTTATGTCATTCGCCCGTCATTACTTTGCTGTAAGATTAAAATCTGATCTTGTCCTGAGCTGTCTCAAGGGTCAAAAGGATCTTAATACACTAACTGCTGAAAACGCCCTCTATACGAATCTTATCCGCAACTAAAGACGAGAAGTTCTGGAAAAGCCAGAATCTTCTTCAATGTTTTCTGTTGAGACAACCTAAAAAAGAAAGTTTATTGCAACAAAAACGCAAAGAAAACATTTCTTATGTTTGAAACATCAAGCAGCTCACTATGCATATAAGCAAGGGAAAACTCTGAGGAACTATGCATTCCAATGACAAAATAAATACATTGCGCAACCTTTCAAAGATTACCGCCTATGCCTCAAAACAGATACATGTTTTCCTGTATCTAAATACCGTCATTGAGTAATCTAGATGCTGTATTATAAACTGGAACGACGATAACATCTTGGATTTCTGCACAGTCATCACGACACTAAAGACAGCCTGCAAGATTGTGAACCTAAATCGAGCCTACCAGTTCCCATAAAAACAAAGCCGCCCCTCGCATGACAGCCATTCCCGGCAGAATGTGAACAATAAGATTGATTGAGCTGACAATATCAGGAATAAGCACTCGTTATCTCTTTCCACAAGTACAAAGAAACGTACCTCACGTAGTACAATAACATCCATGAAGCCCCAAAGGCTATCAGTCAATACATCAATGTGTACAATTGCCAGCGGGGCATCATACAGTGGTTAAGTATATCCAGACAACTAATGCCTATCATCCAGTAATGTTGTGGAGTTTCGCAAAATATACCCCTTAGTACATGAATTTTTTGTGATTTTTGATTGTGCCAAGTATGCTGCTACAATTCCGCCCAATGATAAGTGTATTCAATATAATCACAAAAGAAAAGCAGATTTGACTTAATAATCAATAGAATTGTTACTCTACCACATCGCATCTTGTCCAGATATAATTTTGTCTTCAATTGGCCATTTTATAGAAAATCTTTCATCATCAAACCGAATGCCACATCCAGCATCTGGCGTATAAAACTGTCCCATTTGGTAATATATCATGCTACGATCTGATAATGTTTGAAACCCATGGGCAATCCCTTTGGGAATATAAAGCATATCATGATTCTTTTCGGTCAATTTAACAGCTCGCCATTGTCCATAAGTTAACGAATCTTTTCGTATATCTAGAACTACATCATAGATCGCTCCTTGAATGCAAGAAACAATTTTCACCTCTTCATAAGGATACTTTTGATAATGCATTCCACGTAAAGTTCCTTTTTTCTCATTATAGGACAAATCACATTGGACAAATTCTGTACATAAACCATGTCTACAAAACTCTCGTTGACAAAAACTACGTGCAAAAAAGCCTCTATTATCCTTATGCAAATCCAAAGATATTAAATAAACACCGGGTATCTCTAATGCAGTAAATTTCATTGGTTATACCTCACTATCTGCATGAATCATCCAAAATCTTTTACATAAGTATCAATCGAATCTATCATATATTCCAACATTGTTCTTGTCATTCCTGGGTATACACCAATCCAAAAGCTTTGATTCATAACAATATCTGTATTAGATAATGTTCCAATGATACGATATCCACTACATTGGTTTCGCATTTCATCAAAGCAGGGGTGCTTAAGTAAATTACCCGCAAACAGCATTCGTGTTTGAATATTTTTACTTTCTAGATATGCAACAATATCATCTCTAGTGAAATCAGCTTCTGGCCGAACTGTAATTAAAAATCCGAACCAACTTGGATCCGTTCCACTTCGTTTTTCTGGCAATATAAAAACATCCTTCAAATGGCTAAGTCCTTGTTTTAATATATCCCAGTTTTCTTTTCTCTTATTTATAAAATCCGGCAGCTTTTCTATCTGTGCACACCCTATAGCAGCCTGCATATCAGTAAGTTTTAAATTATATCCAAAATGAGAATATACATACTTATGATCGTACCCAAAAGGCAATTCTCCAAATTTTTGTGAAAAACGGTTACCGCAAGTATTGTCCCTACCTGCATCACACCAACAATCTCTACCCCAATCTCGAAAAGACCTCACAATTTTGTTTAGCAACACATTATTAGTATATACTGCGCCCCCTTCGCCCATAGTAATATGATGTGGCGGATAAAAACTAGAAGTTGCGATATCGCCAAATGTTCCCGTATATCTCCAAATACCATCATACAAATATTTTGTTCCCAACGCATCACAATTATCTTCTATAAGCCATAAATGATAAGCATCACAAATTTTCCTTACGACCGTTAAATCAAACGGATTTCCCAAAGTATGTGCTAAAAAAACTGCTTTTGTTTTTTTGCTTAAAGCCGATTCTAGTCGAGTGACATCTATATTATATTCAGGCAAAGTTATGTCTAAAAAGACAGGCACTGCCCCATATTGAATGATAGGAGCCACTGTAGTTGGAAAACCGGCTGCCACCGTTATGATTTCATCGCCTGGCTTAATACGTTTATTGCCCAATTCAGCAGAAGTTAATGCCATAAATGCTAAGAGATTAGCAGACGATCCGGAATTAGTTAATAAGCAATTCTGTATTCCTAAAAACTTCTCAAATTTTTTTTCAAAACATTTTGTGTATCTTCCTGAGGTAAGCCAAAAATCCAAAGAAGCATCCACTAACTTTACCAATTCCAATTCATCGAAAACTCTTCCAGCATAAGGAACACGCATTCCCACTTTAAAATCCGACTTTTTATCATACACTGTATGATAAAATTTTCGGACTGAATTTAAAACTTCTTGTCTAGCATAACTCTCATGATTCATAATATTACTTCTCCCATTTCGGCGCAAATTCGTGGTCGACTTGAATAAAAGACTCATTCTTATTCCAATTACAATGTGAAGACTGGTAACAATTTTGACAATGATGATTCATTAATGCTGAATGATTAACTTGGCAACGAAACGTTTGATATTTTGGATGATTCCATATCTCTAAAAATGAAATATCACCAGTAAATTTAAAAAACTTTTCTGGAGTAGACATACATGGACGTACATAGCCATCTGATCCTAAAAAAAGATCTCGCCAGCCCACAAAGCAGTCCTTATGAAATTTATTTCCTGCAACATCATTCCCTTGCAAATGGGGAAGTTTTAGCGTAACATGCAACTTATCTCCTAATAGAACAGCATTGTGAAAAACTTCAGCAACGTCATCTGTACAATTCCATAAAGATTCTTTGACCATTGCCTTGTCAAAAGCCGTAAAATATACAACTTTTACTTCTTCCAACCCAATATCTGCCGCCAAACGTACCAAATCTGGCAATTCTCGAAAGTTAGACTTCATAGCACAAAATACAAGATTTATATATGGCCAGGTTAATTTACGCCTTTCTTTCTCCTGTACAATATCGCGCAAACTACCAACAATACGTTGCAAGCTACTTCCGCAGCGTATACTGTCATTCGTTTCTTTCTTAGCTCCATCTAGGCTAACGGCAATAATATCTACATGATAACTAAAGATAGCTTTTTTTAGAGAATTCAATCGCATACCATTCGTACAAAAATACTTACGCACTGGATACTGGTCCAAATAAGCCAATAAATCTACGAATTTAGGATGTACTGTAGGTTCTCCCCAACCAAATAAAGAAACTTCTTCTATATCATGCATGATAGGTTCAAATTTTTTCAGCCAATCTAAATCAAAAAATGTTGGCTCGAATTTTACTGTATTCCGACCACACATTATGCAATGCAAATTACATGCATTCGTCAATTCTAACACTAACCGACGAGGCATCGACTTTAAATCTACGGTTTCATTCTCTAGTTCAGCTAAGTTTAAAGCTGTATTAGCTTGTTGCCTTTCTGTCAAAGAAAATTTATCAAAAAGCATTTTAGTTTTTGCCCTTATTAACATATTCTCACTCCCATATCTTCCACGGTGCTTTACCAGTATTCCAAAGTTTCTCTAATAATTTTTTATCTCTCAACGTATCCATTGACTGCCAAAAGCCATCATGTTTATAGGCAACCATTTCTTGTTCTTGTGCTAAAAATTCTAATGGCTCTTTTTCTAGATAAGTTTCATCTCCCGAAATATAATTAAATATATCCGGTTCAAAAACAAAAAATCCACCACTTATATAACCGCCATCACCCAAAATCTTCTCATGAAAAGCATTAACTGTATCATTTTCCATAATGCTCAACGCACCATACCGCCCCGCTGGCCGAATAGCTGTTACCGTTACTTTTTTTTGATGCATCTGATGATACTGCAACAATTTTTGCAAATCAATATCACTAACCCCATCTCCATAAGTCATCATAAAAGTTTCATTGCCAATATATTTTTGTACACGTTTCAAGCGCCCACCTGTCATTGTATTATATCCGGTATCCACTAATGTTACTCGCCATGGCTCCACATGTTGTGCATGAATAATTTGACGGTTACCATCTCGAAAGTCAAATGTTACATCTGATTCATGCAAGAAATAATTAGAAAAATATTCTTTAATATAATACCCTTTATATCCACAACAAATAATAAAATCGTTAATACCATAATATGAATAAATTTTCATTATATGCCATAAAATTGGTCTGCCGCCCACTTCAATCATAGGTTTTGGACGTAAGATTGATTCTTCACTAATACGTGTACCAAAGCCCCCAGCTAAAATAACCGCCTTCATCAACAACACCACCATTAAATATTATAATATATCTTGCTTCCATAATCGTTCTTTTCTTGTACTGTTCCATCCTTTATAGATTGATACTGGAATTTTATAAATTCAAATATAGAAAAAATTTGATACTCATAAAACAATCCGCTATAACTTAAATATTCTCCTAAAACATTTTTATTAAGAAAACTATTATGAAGTTGCCAACTTCTATCCTCTTGTGTAGTACAATTGACCATATGCAAGATTGGCGGATGTTTGCTTGTCATACTTTTACTGGCATCTGATAAATATACCCATGTTTTCTCAGATATATCCTGTAAAAAAATGGTATTAGCTTTCATTTGCTTTCGCCCCAAAACTTTTTGTGTCTTTATATTTATAATAATACATTCTTTCGAAAACCCAGGATATAATATTATATTTTCTTTGGCGCATCTAATAAAAAAATAAGGTAACATCTGTATTGTTTGATCCGTTTGCTTTAGATATTCACCATATTCTTTATATGTATCAGAATTAGCATTCCATCGAATCAAAGCTGCCTGTTGACGCTGCAACAGCCAAAAATCTTTACCATCAAAAGTCATATCCTGATAACAATTTCCTTTTTTACCCACTACATGCAAACAAGTTTTATTCGTATCCATATTTATCTCAATAACAAGATTTGCCTGTGCAAATGGTAAGAACAATAAATTATCTTTCACACAAAAATTAGCTATCAAATCTTGACTTTGACCATTTTTCGGGTCATGTATATATTGCTTAACTAAAAAAAACCAATCATTCAATGCGGTGTATTCACATTTATCAACATCATATTTTATTATCTCCGAACAACATACACCTATAAAAAACCGGTATTGTTTATAAGAAACACATTGCAAAAAACCGCATTTAAAGGAATTATATAAATTATGTACCTCAAACACTTTTTGTACGGATTGTTTATCATAATCATATTCTAAGATCTTATTTTCTTCTAAGGGCAACAAGATAAATTTAGACTTTATTTTGCACACAAGACCATATCCACAAAGATTTTTTACAAATTCTTGTGGAAGTTGTTTAATTGTTTTTATTTTGCCAGTACATAGATCTATACTATAAATTGTAGCACGTATGGCCTCCATAAAATATGCAAGATTCACGTCTATTGATAAATTATAAAATACTATCTTCTCATAATCACAAGTGTGTTCCACGTCTGCAATCATCACCGGTTTTCCTGTCTTTTGATACAACCAAACCAAAGAACTCATATCCCCATAGTAAGCATCGGTACATACAAGCGCCCGATCCATCTCTGGCGTATCATCGTAAATGCCCCAGCCTTCATCAATATACTGCTGCTCAATCTGGTGATATTCTGCACTGACAGCTGGCGTTATTGAGTCCATGGCTGCCTTTAGCAGCGGATGTGGCCGCCACCAGAGAACAGCATCGTCTCTCTTTTTGAAAGTATTAAACACATAGCGCAGTTTCGCATTAAACTTATCCGTATGCTGAAGCATCGCCGTTATACTGGTATTATAGAGAATAACCTTTTTATCACCAATGAGCTTTTGCCACTTCTCTGGCAGCACATAGTCTGCCCGCGTCGTTCCGCAAACCTTGTCGTATTTTGGTGACCCAAGTGCGAGGAATTTATCTTTTGGCGGGTTGCCACCGGGATAATACCTCTCGTATTGCTCTTTGATTATTTCACTCTCTACGATAACTTTATCCGCATTCACGATTCCTGGTGCCTGGCAAAAATGCTCAGCGATCGTATCACCAGAAACAAAATACGGCACATAAACCAGCAGATCGGTATAAGGTTTTATATTACGCGAGTAGTATTCAGAGCTGACAGAAGTAGCGGCATTATAGTCATCATAAGGATTGTGAATAAAAATAACATCCGGATGCATTTTCTCGAGATCTACCGCGCGGTAATCCAGCACCGGCACATCCTTGGGAAACAGATTGATTTCGCAGTGCCATTCTTTCGCCGTTCCGTCCGGGTTCCGATCGCAATAAGGCAGCGGCACCACATAAGCGTTGCAATGTTCCGTATCCGCTGCGGCTGCCCGCCAGATGCTTTCAAGGCTGTCCCACATAGACGCCTTATAGGGCAGGAAAACGATTTCTTTTTTTACTTCCGGATCATGCTTCAGTTCCTTCTCTACATACTGAATAAGCTCAATGGACAAATCGCATGCCTCATTGAGCTTATCCGCTGTCATATGAGCTTCCCTGCTCTGTTGAAATGCTATCGTCATCCCGTCAAATATGTCCTGATAATGCGCATAACGCGCAGCCGAAAGTTCATTTTGGCAAACTTCCGCCACTGCCTCAATCGCCGTGACACAGGCTGCCAGCAGCGTCTCATCCTGCGCTTGTTTACTATTTTGTATCCCCAGGCTGGTATCTTCCAGCATCTGAAGGATCTGATCCCTGACCTGCCTGTCCATATAAAACGCTCCGTCCATTATGAGATAACTAGCTTATATAAACAATTTGACCTATACTAAGAAAATTTTTACGCTATATATTATATCGGTAAAGAACAGTAAAAAATTAAATTTAATTTGCCGCCCTGTCCTCATAAAATCCTAGTAAATTGTCCTGTTTTACCCTTAATCCCAATGCCAGATGCGCATATCTTCCGGCTGATAATCCCACAGCCCGGCTAAAAGGCTGAACGAACTGCGGTCGGCAATCAGATGCCGGCAACCGGTCATTAGCTGCAGATCACAGTACGCGGCTTGCCCTTGATTGCCGCACACATATTGCAATCGTCCGGCAATCGAATCCAGCCCCAGCAGCGATGTATTCTGCCGACACCAAAGTAAATCATCGGAAAACAAAAAATATTGTGCCTGGGGCCGCATTTCTTCCATACGAGCAATTGCCGCAGCAAAAAAAGCCGGAGATGCCGCTTTGCCCATCCGGGCCATGTCCCCGCGCCGAATGTGGATGCCCACGGACTCGGCCGCGGCGATCTGCTCGGCATAGCGCCGGTTTTGCTGACTGGCCAGCGGTGGAAAGACAAGTTCTGCCTGTAATGGTTCCCGAATTTTATCCAGAAAGTAATTGCCCAGCCAATACCCCTGATAATACCCATCGCCGGATAAAACCGGCACCGACGCGCCCTCGCAAGTAATGACCCGCCCCTGAAAGCACATCGACGCATCTTTTTCATGCACCATCGGCAAATCCATTCCCGTATCCAGCAGTTGCTGCGCGATTCCGTTCACGCCCACCCGCTGTTCGACCAGCCATTTCCATGTATCCGCATCAAAGAATTCGCTCAGGCGTTTAGGCCGAACGCCAAAAATCCGCTCCAATTCATAGCCATTATGCGGCACTTTAGCGCCAAAAAATGGACTGTCGTCAAGAACACAGCTTTCCCCGGTCGTGATTTCCAGCCAGCGAAAAAATATATATTGGAAAAGCTGATTACCCAAGCCGCCGTTCATAAAAACAATTTTCACCTGTCATACCTCCGGATGCAGCTCTTTGCCATATTCTTTGACAAAAATCCGTTGGTATTTTTTATAAGAAGGCGCCAGCGGTTTTTCTTTAGGACAGTGAATGCACCAAAAATCTTTTTGATCCGGAATGACAACCTTGTAGCCCGCCCGGGCAAACTCCCGGCATTGCGAGGTATCGTAAAAATGCCAGCCGGTGAACAAATCCTCCCGCCAAGGCAAATCATACTGCGTCATCAAAATCAGCCCGTCTACCGACTCAGCTTCCACATATTCCCCCGGCGGCTGCTGGCAAACGGTATCCGTGACGCTCTCCGGCTCGCAGGCATGCAACACGCGCCCAAAGGTACGCAGTCCATCCCACCAGACGCCGGTCTTGGGCAGCGAACGGCAGCCGATAACGCCGATGAGCCCGATAGCCGGGTCGCGAAAAACATGCCGAATGTCTGCAATCAGCGTTTTATTGACTACCAGCGTATCCTGATGCAGATAAATTTTATATTTTGCCTGGGAACGCCGCATGCCTTGATTATAACCGGCCGCCATAGAAACCGCCCCGCGAACAGCAACATACTCCGCTGTCATACCTTCCGGCAAAATCAGATGCTTCATGTAAAGCAAAGCTTCCTGATACCATTCCTCATCATTGACACAGGTAATAAAACAAACTTTATTTGCCTCCGGCATAGCTTCGCCTCCTGATGATGCGCTGCAGCAGCGTCGTCTCTTGTTCTGTAACCGAATCGGCCAGCAGCGTGTCCAGCATTTCCGTCATCGCCGACTCACGCCCGGCGCCATCCCCTGCCGGCACCAGCGCTGTCAGCAAAGCTTCCTGATGCATCACGGTTTCCCGCAAAAACTCCGCCAGATACGCCGGAAAAATCAATTCCTGATCGCACAGCGCCCAGAGCCGGGCAATATTTGCTTCCGGCTCGACCGCATATTCAATACGGTGCAAAAGACGCGACAGAGTACGCCGGACCGGCGCTGTATAAAGGCTCTTCAGCGCTGCAATTTCCGGCGTAGAGCGAGCTGCCTTGACCAACCAGATTTCTGTTTCCAGGTCCTGACGTCGGTTGTCAAACCCGGCCGCCTCCAGATTGGAGAGCAGCCCCTCCGGGGCGGAGCTGCGCAGCGGTGAAAAAACAGCATCTTTGTAAAATGACGCATAAAGCAGTTTTTCCATCTCCGGCTTGGCAAACATATGCCGACAGCAATAATAAAAATGCCCCTCCATCATTTCCTGTAAAATACGCCAGCAACGAACATTTAAAAAGCTTGTCAGCAAAAATCCCGTATCCTTGAGAAATGTGCCAAAGCCTGCCGCTATATCCTGTGGATTAACCGTGGTTTCCAGCCCGCGCGCCGCCAGAATATAATCCAGACTTCCCTTTTCATACGGCAGCGGCGTCTCCCGATAATCAAGAATCGTCCACTGAATATCCAGCCCCTGATAGGTCTCGCATGACGGAGCATCGATATCCTCCGTCACGGCAAAAATAGCCGCTCCCGGCAGCTTCTGCCGAAGTTCCAGCAGACAAGCATTGCTGTCCACGGTTAAAATCCGCAAAGGACCGCTGCAGGGAGGAATAAAATGCAGCAGGGGAATTTCACTAGCATCCCGAAGACCTTCCGGCGGCCGAAAACTATCCATTTGGTTTGGCATTGTTCGTTCCGTCATATCAGATCTGCCGAATCCGATCCAGCAGCGCAAAGTCCATCATAGGCAGACGGGCTGCATATTCCAGCGCCTTTTCTTTTTGCCCCAAAGCCACTGCATTATAGCAGCTGTTGCGCAGCGTCGCTTCATGATGCGCATCCAGTTTTAAAGCTGTATCCAGCAAGTCGGCAGCAGCAGCAAAATCCCCCTGAGCATAATACGCGCCGGCAAAGGAATTCAGCAGCGCAATTTTCTCCAGCAGGGAAACTTCCTTGGCTAAAATATGATCCCGATCCCCTGCCGCAGTATGCTCGGCCGGCATCGTCGCCGCAGCCGCCGGTTGAGGCGTCGGCGCAGGTTCCACGGCAGGCGCGGGCGCGGGTTCCGGCGCTGCCGTTTTTACTTCCGTCTGCTGCAGCCGCTGTTTCATAGCAGCCACCGCTGCCCGCGCCCGTTCCATCGGGCTGGCCGCCGGAACCGCAGCGGCGGCTTCCGGAACGGCCGCCTCCATTTCCAGATGCAGGAAGGCCGCAATATTCGGGTAGTGTGCCCGCAGTTTGTCCGCGTCATTGCGGCTATAATATTCAAGAATATCGCTGATATCTTCTTTTTCTCCGGCGGTCAGTGTTCCCTGATAATGTTCCAGCACAAAATCGAAAATCGCCAACCCATCCTCAACCCGTTCCTCCTGCAGACAGAGACGGGCCAGCAGAATGCGCGCCTGCCGGTGATCCGGCTTATAGGTTAGCGTATTATTGATCCAGTTGGCCGCTCGATCATAATCGCCCACCATAAAATAACACAACGCTCCCTCATACATAATCTCCGGGTCCATACACTTGCGCTGCGCCAATTCGGCCATCGTGTCCAACGCATCGGCAAATTTTTCTTCCGCCACCTGCTGCTGCATTTTTTGTTCCAGATCATCCATGACGTGTTTCCTCTCTTCACTTTGATTCTTTATATGTTGTTTAACCATTTTTTTACTCATTTTTCCCATCGGTCCGTCTCCACCTTTCCGATTTGTCCTGTTATTAATAATACCACAAATTTTTCAAGATTCCTGCCGGACAATCCGCTGATATATCTGTTCCAGTTCATGCATATAGGCAGATGCATTCATCAGCGGCGATTTTTTCAGCATGCGGCGAAGATTGCCGTGTAAAAGATCCAGCAGCTGTCCATCCTGCGCCAACCCGACCGCCCGATCGATATAGGCTTTTGTATCTGCGACGGCCAGCTCCCCCAGTCCAATCTGCTGCAAAATACTCAATCCAAACCGCGATCCGGCCCGCTCTCCATATAAAGATATCACCGGCACGCCCATGTATAAAGCATCGCAGGTCGTTCCGCCGCCCGGCCAGGGATACGTATCCAGTGCAATATCCACGGTCAGATACCGGGTCATATAGTCTGCTGTTGCCGCTTCAAATTGTATTCGTTCCATCGGCATACCCAACGCCCACAGCCGCTCATAGGCTAGGTCAACCATAGCGGCGCTGGCCATCTCCTGACTTTTCAAAAGCAGCTGGGCCGTGGGAAGCTGTCGCAAAATCTCTTTCCAAACCTGCAGCATGCTGTCGGTAACCTTGTAGTAATGATTGAACACGCCGAAAACAATATACCCGCACTTCTTCGCCGGCGTGCCCTGCGGCTGCGGCACGTCACTGCGGCCGACGTAACAAAACTGACTGGTCAGGTACAGCGGACGTTCCGAAAACGCCGCTGCAGCCGCTGTATCAGGAACCACCCAGCGATCGGTCAGATAATAATCCACCGCCGGCAAGCCGGTCGTATCCATATACCCTAACCCGGAAATCTGGACCGGAGCCGGTTTCCAGGCCAGAATCGGCAGGCCGCTGTCGGCAGAATGTCCGGCCAGATCGAAAAGGATATCGATTTCATCACCGGCAATCTGCTGGGCTATATCCGCCGGTTCCCTGCCGGATACCTCCCGCCACTGATCGGTCAGATTCATTAGCGTGTCGGTAAAATGATCCCGCTGCGAATTCAGCTGATAGCCATATACCGTAAACCGCTGCCGATCAAAGGACGCAAACAAAATATAATAAAAATTAAACATCACATGCTGCCGGAAATCCGGCGACAAATAACCAATCCGCAGTTTGCTGTGCCGCTTCGAACGGGATGGCAGCGGCGAGACATCGGCCAACAGCGCGGCATAGGCATCATGTGCGGAGCGCAGATCCGCCCCTGCGGTTTCCGTCAGATGCAGCGATAATAGATAAGAATCAAAATCGCTGCAGGCGCCGGACAGCGACTGCGCTTTTTTCGACGCCGCCAGATAGCAGACGGACGCCCGGCTGCCCTCGCCGAGGAGAAAGGCGCAGCGCCCCATGTTAAGCAGCACGCTGCGCAAAAAAGAAGCAGCCGGTTGCACAGGGCTTTGCTGCAGGCATTCATAAGCCGACTGCCAGGCAGCGGCCGAACCGCCATAGTCCATTTGCGCCAGTCGGACTTCTCCCAACATCTGCCAAACCACCGCATCATTTTCCGTATCTTTTGTCAGCGCCTGCTGCAACCAGAACTCCGCCCGGGCATAATCTTTCAGCTGCAAATAAACAAAACCTGCCGCCGTGTAGCCTGCGGGGGGCAGCGTATACTGCGCTGCCCCCCGGTATGCAGCCTGAAGCGCCCGGGACCAGTCATGCGCCTGCAAAGTCGCCGACACCACCCGTCCTGAATCTTCCTCGGCCATACCATCAGCTGCCGCAATCATAAACCAGCCCCACTCGAGATCGGCCATATATTTACCGGCAGACATAACCCAGGATTGCTGCAGATGTCGCCGCAAGACCTGATGCAGCTGGAACAAACGCCGCCGATCTGCCGCCAATCGCATCGCAAGTTCTATATACTCTGCAGTTGAAGCGGCGCAACAATCTGCCAATCCGACATTATATAGCAAACTGCGTCCAAAACGGGAACCATGCGTCGTCCCGGCTAAAGTAATCACCGGAACGCCCATATACAAAGCATCGCAGGTCGTCGCCCCGCCAGTATAAGGAAAGGTGTCCAGAGCAATATCGACTTTAGCATAAGCCGCCAGTGAATGCTCGGTACGCCCTTCCAGAAAAACCCTCTCTACATCAATACCAGCTTGCTGCAGACGCTGCAAAGTCAGTGTACGGCCTGCCTCAGAATCCAGCAGTCCGGCCTTCAAAAACAGCCGGGATTCCGGCACCTGCGTCAGAATCTGACTCCAGACTGCCAATACCTCGTCCGTCACCTTTGTAAAATGATTGAAAGAACCAAACGTAATCCAGCCATTTAGCAAAAAAGCCGGCTGCGGCAAATCGTACTGCTCCGACGGCACATAGCAGAGATGCGAATGAGGCAGCACTAAAAGCTGCTCCGTAAAAGCCGGCGATTGCGACATGGCGGGCACTGCCCCGCTGCAGTTTGGATCGCTTAAATCGGTCACCGAGTCTTCCAGATAGCGGTCGCTGAGAAAATAATCCATCCCCTGCAGCCCAGTCGTACTCATATAGCCCAGGCCGGAAACCTGAACCGGCGCCGGCTGCCGGGCAAAAACCGCCAGCAGGTTGCCCTTCGTATGTCCCGCCAGATCGACTAAAATATCAATTTCATCCGCCCGGATCTGCTGATCCACCGCATCTGCCGACCAGCCCCGAATCGTACGCCAATGCTCCGGCATTGCCGCCAGTTCCTGTGTCCTGTCATCTGCAGGCCCGCTGGCATAAGCAAACACCTCAAAACAATTCCGGTCATAATTATGCAGCAGCGCCTGGCAAAAATACCCCATGACATGCTGGCAAAAATCCGGCGAAACGTAACCGATGCGCAGCCGGTCATGATGATATGGCAATGGCCGCTGCGGCTTGATATCGCGGCAATAAACGTTATATTCTGCCGCAGCCGCCCGTAAAGCAAGGCCATCCGTTTGAAAAGAATGCTGATCCAACAAGTAATTGCTGTATTCTGCCCGCTGATCCTCAGGATCGGTCAGGCTGCGGGCAGCCGCCAAATGATAGTCGGCTGCGGTCCGGGCATTACCAGCTTGCCGGGCAATGCGGCCCAGCACGTCAAAAACCATGCCTCTTTCCGATCCGGACAGATCGCCAATAGCCAGCGCCTGCTCGCCATAGGCCTGTGCTGTCCGCCAATCGCCGTTCAGACAAGCCGCGCGCGCCGCTAAAAAGCAGCCGTACCCATAGGAACCAAACCGCGCCAATAAACGCCGAACGACTTCCTGCGACAAAGAAATTTCCGCCGCATCAATGGCCGCCGCGGCAATCTCCTCCAGCACCCGGCGGTCCTCCGGTCCGGCGGCCCAAATCTTCCCGGCCGCTGCCAGCGCCTGCGTAAGGTCTCCCCCGGCGGCAAACTGCCGCAGCCGCTGCGCCATCCGGGGAATGTCCCGATACGCCAGCATCGGCCGCTGCTGACTTCTGACCCAAATCTGCCGGTACCCGTCCTCAAGCTGCCGCATATATCCCGCGGCGTCCATGACCGACGACTGCTGCAGCATTGACCGCAAGGCATGATGCAGTTCGTTCAGTAAGTCCGGATCGAACGCCAGCAGCACCGCCCGGTCAATATATTCGGACACGGTGCGGGCACAAAGCTCTGGCAAGCCGGCGTTATGCAGCAAGCTATAGCCAAACCGCATGCCATGGGCAGCACCAGCTAAAGAAACAACCGGCACCCCCATATACAGGGCATCGCATGTTGTCCCCCCGCCCGGATAAGGAAATGTATCCAGCGCGATATCCATCTTCCGATAAGCACTCATATAATCGGCGCTAAATCCTTCCAGCAGGACCCGCTGCGAATCAATGCCATGTTCCTGCAGCCGCTGAAAAACCAGTGCGCGGCCATCCGCAGAGTCCATCAGGCTGCCCTTCAAAAACAAACGTGAACCGGATACCTGCTGCAAAATTTGCCGCCAGACATCCAGCACATCATCTGTTATCTTCGTAAAATTATTAAAACTGCCAAAAGTAATAAAACCATTCTGCCGGCAGGGAGCATCCGGCGGTGGGAGAACATCAGCCGCCGGATAGTAACACAGGTGCGAATGCGGCAGCACCAGCAGCTGCTCAGTAAAAGCCGGATCCTTTTTCAAAACCGGCTCGGCTAAAACTTCTCCATCCCCATCGAGACAAGAATCACCCAAAAAATAATCCACGGCCTGCAGACCAGTCGTGGCAAAATAGCCAATGCCGCAGAGCTGCACCGGCGCCGGTTTATACGCCAGCACCGGCAGACAGCTGCCGGATGTGTGTCCGGATAAATCAAAGAGAATATCAATCCCGTCTTCATAAATAAGCCGAGCCGCCACCGCCGGCGTCAACCCCCGGATATTGCGCCAGCCATCTGCCGATGCGGCCAGCTGACGCGTATATTCATCTTCGCCGCAATTTGCATAGCCGTATACAGCAAATTTCTCTTTATCCGCCGCCGTAAACAACATCCGGCTAAAATTCCAAACGACATGATGACGGAAATCCGGCGAAATATAGCCGATGCGCAGCCGCTGCCCCGGAGTTCGCCAGCGCGGCAAAAATGGCACGATATCAGAAAACAGCTGATTATATTGTTGATGCGCCGCCGTGTACCGGCTGGACGAGACATCCGAACGATAATGCAAATTAAACAAATAATTACTGTATTCCGCCGCCTTCAATTCGCGGGTCGCCGCATATTTGACCGCTTGCCGGTAACAGGCGCTGCTCTTAGCTGCATCGCCGGAAAAGCGCCAACACTGTCCCAATAAATTATATAGTTTTTCCTGATAGGCATCCTGTATATCCGTTCTGGTCTGCAGGATTTTTTCCAATTGCGGAATCAATGCCAGACGTTCCCCGCGCAAAAACTTTACCCGCACGGATAAAAATTGGGCATAAGCATCCTGCGGTCGCAGCTGCAACAGCCTTTGAACCGCCTTTTCCGCCAGATCGGACGCCCCCATCTCAATATAGGCACTCGTCAGCAAAGCCTGCGCGTCTGCCGCATTGCCATCCCGCCCCAGCTGCGCTTCGCACAATACTGCCGCCCGCACATAATCGCCCTTCTCCAGCGCCGCATAAACAGGCTCCTGCCAATCCAGGCTCTTTTCTTTTTCTGTCATCCTTCGCCCCGCATTTCCCGGCCGGACATTCATCCCAGACCATATTATCCCATAGTATGTAAAATACCATCAATCGTCCGGCCCAAAGCCATATATTTCTCCCACATCATTGGCGACGCGCCGGCATGCAGCCCTTCTTGTATCATCATCCGATCCTGCTGCAGCTGCTCTAAAGCTTTACGATATCTATCCGCTTGTAAAAAAAGCCCGCGCGCCCGATAATCTTCCATCAGCTGATACCATTCCAACCGTGATTGTACGATCACATCTGGCTGCTGTCCTTCCTGCCCGGAATGACGGCGAAAATAACTCAGCGGATCGCGGAATACCGCCAAATCTCCAGTTTCCAATAGTTCCAACCACATTGCCACATCGGATAATACCTGATAACCGCGGCAATCCGCCCGCCAATAATGATGCTGCAAATCCCGGCGCCAAAATAAAACAGCTGATGGTTCACCCAAAAAATTATCTGCGGTAACCAACAGACGCTGTCCAACCTCCCGTCCATCATAAATCTCATACGCAGCCGTCATTGAATCAAAAGGAGTATGCGGCCACTGATCACGGGGAAATACATTCCCCTCAAGATCAATAAAACCACGCCGCGAAGTAACCAACCGGACCTGCGGATGCTGTTGCAGACATCGCACCATTTTTGCCAATTTATCCCGTACCAGAATATCATCATCCATCAGCCACTGCAGCATTTCTCCCTTTGCCAATCGCTCAAAAGGCTGAAAATTCTCCGCCTTGGAATGCGCTTCCCGATTACGAACATAACGGACCCGCAAATTTTCCTGATAGTGTTTTTCTTGCATTAAATCCGCTGTTTGTTCATTGGTGCTATTATCACAAACTATAATTTCCACATTTGTATACGTTTGTGCCATAGCGCTGCGTAAAGTAAGTTCAAAAAGTCGCGGCCGGTTATACGTTGGTATCAAAATACTGACGAACGGATAATGCGCATCCTCTTGCAGATCCTGCCAAAGCGAGCGCATCGCCTCCGTCACCACGGAAGCTGTCAGCAACACTTTCCTCGCTTCTTCCAGCTGACCATCCAGATGCAGCAAATACGCCAGCCCATAGGTCAATTCCGGACACTTCGGCTGCTGCTGCCAGATTGCCAGCAGCTGGCGAATCGCCGGCACGCGATCACCGGCGGCAAATAAAGCAGCAGCCGCCGCTACCTGCTCATGGCTATTGACCGAATTTTGCGCATCACTCGCTCCTGCGTATTCTTGCCCAAAAATGCGCTGCGCCGCCGCATACATCCGGCTATGTTTGTCCTTATATGAATTCGGTAGTAAAACATGCAGCGTACTCATCTTTTCCCGATCATTTTGCTGCAACAAGCTTCCTATGCCTAAGGTATACACGCCATCCAAAATATTCCCCGCCGTCATCGCCGCAGCGGCAAACTCTCCGGCCGCCAGATAAGCTTCGGTTGTGTTCGCCGCTAAACCAGCCTGATGCGCATAATACAAATAAACCTTACCCGCCCGACTCGGCGTCAAAAGCCGCAGTAAAAATGCAGCATCTTTATGCTTATCATATAAAAGATTCAGTAGTTGAATGATATCGGTCGCTTCCCAATCCTCCAGACAGCGATACAAATGCAAGAACAGTTCTTCTGCATAAGGATAAAGCGTGAGCCCCTGCCAATAATTCTCCCGCGCTGCCGACCAATTCCGCTGCATTTCCATCCATTCTCCCAGATGCAGATAGACATAAGGCAAAAACCGCTGGGCATTATCCGCTAGCAGAACGGCGCCGGATTGCTTGGCCCGTTCATAAAGAGCAATCCCCTGCCGGGCATATTGTTCTGCCCCCACGAAATCCTGGCTTTTCCAACAAAAAAGAGACCGCTGCAGGGGAACCTCCGCTAGATCCGGCATTTTCTTTCCAGCTTCATCCAGCACAACAAAAAGTTCTTCGACCGGCCGCTGCAGTTGTTCCAGCGAAGCCGTCAACGTTGAATATACATCACTAGCCATTTCTTGGCCGCCGCTGCCGTTTTGCAAGGCCTGCCGCGCATACGCTGCTGCTTTAGCATACTCGCCCAGTCCAAAGTAACAATCCATAAAATATACCGCATCCATCGGATCCTCGCCGGCATCCGCCGTTTTTTGCTGCAAAAAATGCAAATTGCGAATTAATTTTTCCCGTACCAGACTGCTGGAATATCCTGTATGATAAATCACCAATTCCGGAACCATACGCATTTGCCGATAGCCATTGCGCAGTGCGGAGCTTTGCAGGCTCTCATGAATTTTCCCGGCATACCGCAAATCGGTTTGGTTGCGGAAAATCCGCACCTGATACTCTGCCTTGATAAACCGATCATGTTCATCTTCGTCCAAATTGATCCATTGACTAATAAAGGCAACAATTTTCCGATTTGCATGATAGCGTTCAATCAATGGTCTGACTTTAAGGATTGAATCCGGCGAAAAATATTCATCCGCATCCAAAAAAAGAATCCACTCGCCATGCGCCTGTTCTATGGCAAAATTTTTTGCAGCCGAAAAATCATCCTGCCAAGGAAATTGATATACCTGCGCTCCACCTTGTTGCGCCAGGCTGACCGTAGCATCTTCCGAACCAGTATCTATGACCAATATTTCGTCAGCGATTGGCTGTATGCTTTCTAACCAGCGCGCAATATGTTTCTCCTCATTTTTGGTAATCACACAAGCCGAAATTCTGACCATATCAACCTTGCTCCTTTAATGATAACTTTGCTAAAACAGCCGCATAATCTGACAAGAATGCCGGCGGCAGCAAAGGCCAAAGCGTTCCTCTTTGTTCCTTTGTCGCATAGCTCCAGCCTAATTGCAACAAACTTTTTAATCCATCCGCAGCTGTCTGCGACGCTGCATCATAACGGCCAGCTGCCAGATAGTCAACCAACGCAAACTTGGATTGCAAGCCGGCTCGATGCTCATAATAAAGATAAACAGCATTGGGATGCTTGTCCCGCAAAACAGCCGCTAAAAAAGCCGCGTCAGACTGTTTATCATAAAACTGATTCAGAAATTCAATGATCTCAACTGCCGGCTGTCCCGCCATACTTTCATAAGCACTGCCCAGCAAATTTTTATCATACGGATCCAAACGCAAACCTTCTATAAAATACTCCAGCGCTTGCTGATCATTTCGCTGCATTTGCGCCAGCTGTCCCAGATACCAATACAGGGAAATTTCTAAATTGAGCGAAGTGTTCGCTTCTTCTGCCGGCTGCTGCCGCCGCAAAAGCAATGCTCGTCGAAACGCTTGTTCAGCGCTTACATAATCGGTATCGGCCCACGCCAAAATCCCCTCAATAACCGGAAAAGCAGGCAAAGCAGGATATTTTTGTAATGCATCCTGCAGCACCGCCTGAATTTCTGATTGCGGATGCTGATGCTTTAAGAGCAAACTAATTAAAGTCTCATGCGCATGCCCATCCAGCCCTACATAGACAACCCCGGAAGCAATCGCCTTACGCGCATAGCTCATGGCTTGTTCATCTTCACCCAAGCCATGATAAGCTTCCATAAAGTAAATTGCCTGCGCGGGTTGTTCACCGCTGCGCGCCGCTTCCGCCTGCAAGATATGCAGATTGCGCCGCAGTTTATCCTTTAACCGGCCGGAAGAGTACCCCGTATGATAAATGCGCAGTTCTTCCACATATTGCAGCCGCCCCCGATTGACGCCTGATGGACAAATACCTTCATGCACTTGTCCCACATAGCGCACTCGTTTCTGATTGCGAAAAATCCGCGCCTGATAGCAGATCCGAATCAAACGATGATGGTCATCTTCATCAAAGTCCAGTAAGCGGCACAAAAGACCAAACACACTCCGGTTAGGATGATATTTTTCGATGCATCGCCGCACTAAAGGAAGCGAATCCGGCGAAAAATATTCATCGGCATCAGGAAAAACGATCCATTCTCCCTTGGCTTGTTCTATAGCAAAGTTTTTGGCGGCAGCAAAATCATCAATCCAGACAAACGGAACCACGCGGGCCCCGGCTGCCAGCGCAATAGCCGCCGTGTTATCATCCGACCCGGTATCCACCACGATCATCTCATCGGCAATCTGCCGCATGCCATCCAGCCAGCGCCCCATATTTTTTTCTTCATTTTTGACAATCACACAAGCTGATATTTTTACCATCTATTGTTGTTCTCCTCTGACCGCCGTCGCGGTGCCCGCCGCTTCCAGCCAATGCAAATACGCCGCTGTATCTTTACTGTGGTCGCCTAAAGCCTGCGCCCGCTGCAAACTTTCCTGCGCCGCTGCGTCTTCTCCTTCATAATACAGACAGATACCGACCTGATGCCAGAATTCCGCCGTCACCAACGGCGAATCAGCGGGAACCTGTTGATACAGTTCCATGGCCGCTGCCCATTGCCGATTTTCATACAGTTTCCCGGCTATCGCATATTGCCCGGCTGCCGGAAAGTCAACCGCAACCGCTGCGTACCGCCGGATCTGCTCTACCTTGCAGCCGGCCATAACCGCCGGCAGCATCGCCTGATAGCTGTCATAGTCAGTATTCATCAAAGGATTTGTTCCGCTGCCATAACGACGCACAACCCGCGCCAAGCCGTCCGGCAGCAGCTGCACAGCCTCCGGAATCTTCCCCGTATCCGCCAGATAAAGCAGCGCCACAAAAAGCTCCTGCAGATATTGCGGTGCCAGCTGCATCACTTGTTCATACACCGCCGCGCTGTCACCGCGCCCCGCCGCCTCATACGCCGCCTCCAAGGCCTCCGGCCTGCCATACTGCTCCCGCAACTGCCGGGCATAGAAAAGATACAATGTCACATTGCCCTCCCGGCGTGCCCAGCCGGCCAGATACTCCGTATCAGCCAGTTCCGCAGAAAAAAACTGTCCCAATGATGCGGCCAACGCAGCTGGCTCTGTCGCCGGCGCAAGCGCTGTCCAACCGGACAGAGCCTCCCCATTGTAACGGTTTGCCTGCAGCGCCTGAGAAAACGCTTCCGCTGCCTTTTCTTTTTCTCTCTGCCGCTGATAGAGTTCTCCCAGCCGCGCATATACCCGGTCAAGCAGACCAAAAAGCCGCGTAGCTTCTGCTATTTTTCGCGGCTCAGTTCCCAGTTGCAAAGCTGCCTGCAGATCAGCAATTGCCGCTGCATCACGTTTTTGTTCGGCCAAAAGCATGCCTCGCTCCACATAAAAATCCGGTAAATCAGGAAATCTTTGTACACCTTTTTCCGCCCATTGTAAGCGCTCGGCCAGCGGTCTCTTTAAGTAGCGCAGCGATTCCAGCACGATATAGTACATATCACTAGCAGACCCTAGCGCCTGCAACGAAGCTTCAATCGCCAGCCGCGCATAATGCAGCGCCTGGGCATAATCACGAAAACCAAAGCAGCAATCCGCCAGATAGCGGTAATGCTGCGGCCCTTCGCCCTGCAGCGCAATATCCGCCTGCAGCAGCCGCCAGTTGCGCTGCATTTTTTGTTGAAGCAATTGGGAAGAATATCCTGTATGATACAGGACTAAATCCGCCGGCATCATCCCGTAGGCTATATCACCGTTTTCACAACGCAAGGTCTCATGCACCCGACCCGTATAGCGAAGCGCCGGCCGATTGCGAAAGCAGCGCACATTGACAAACCGCTGAATTTCTTCTCCGTGACGGTCTGCATCCTGATTGATAATTGTCACCAGCCACGCTTCATAACCAGCCGCTATGTTCTGCAGCAAAAAAGCACGCACACGTAAAGGTTCAGAAAAATATTCATCGGCATCGGGAAAAACAATCCATTCTCCCTGCGCTTGTTCAATGGCAAAGTTTCTGGCAGCGGCAAAATCATCGCGCCAGGCAAACGGAACCACGCGGGCCCCGGCTGCCCGTGCTATAGCTGCCGTGTTATCATCCGACCCGGTATCCACCACGATCATCTCATCGGCAATCTGCCGCATGCCATCCAGCCAGCGCCCGATATTTTTTTCTTCATTCTTGACAATCACACAAGCTGATATTTTTATCATCTATTGTTGTTCTCCTTCGACTGCTGTCGCGGTGCCCGCCGCTTCCAGCCAATGCAAATACGCCGTTGTATCTTTGCTGCTGTCTCCTAAGGCCTGTGCCCGCCGCAAGCTTTCCTGCGCCGCTGCGTCTTCTCCTTCATAATATAAACAGATGCCGACCTGATGCCAGAATTCCGCCGTCACCAGCGGTGAATCGGCGGAAACCTGTTGATACAGTTCCATGGCCGCCGCCCATTGCCGATTTTCATACAATTTCCCGGCGATTGCATATTGCCCAGCTGCGGGAAAGTCAACCGCTACCGCTGCGTAACGCCGGATCTGCTCTGCCTTGCAGCCGGCCATAACCGCCGGCAGCATCGCCTGATAGCTGTCATAGTCAGTATTCGTCAAGGGATTCGCCCCGCCGCCGTAACGCCGCACGACCCGCACCAAGCCCTCCGGCAGCAGCTGCACAGTCTCTGGAATCTCCCCCGTATCGGCCAGATAAAGCAGCGCCACAAAAAGCTTCTGCAGATATTGCGGCGCCAGTTGCATCACTTGTTCATACACCGCCGCGCTGTCACCGCACCCCGCTGCCTCATACGCCGGCTCCAAAACGTCCGGCCGGCCATATCGCTCCCGCAACTGCCGGGCATAAAAAAGATACAATGCCACATTGCCCTCCCGGCGGGCCCAGCCGGCCAGATACTCCGTATCAGCCAGTTCCGCAGAAAAAAATTGTCCCAATAACGCGGCCAACGCAGCTGGCTCAGTCGCCGGCGCAAGCGCCACCCACCCCGACAAAGCTTCCCCATTGTAACGATTTGCCTGCAGTGCCTGAGAAAACGCTTCCGCTGCCTTTTCTGTGGTTCCCTGCCGCTGATAGAGTTCTCCCAGCCGCACATATACCCGATCGACTGCCGACAAAAAATAGGAGGACTGCTGAACGGCCTGCGGCTGTTTAAATATAGCTACTGCCCGCTCAAAATCTTTCCGGGCATTATCCAACTGCCCCAGAGCACAAAAAATCATGCCCCGTTCCGCATAAAAATCCGGCAGCTGCGGAAATTTTGCAATTGCTTCATTTGCCAGCGTCAGCATCTCCGATAGCGGCTGCTCTAACTGGCGCATGGATTCAATCGCTTCATGATAGACATCGCTTTCCATACCAAACAATTGCACGGAAGCCTTCATTGCCAAGCGGGCATAATGTAAAGTTTTTTCATATTCCTTACGGCCAAAGTAGCAATCTGCCAAATAATGATAATGCTGCGGGCCCTCGCCATGCGCTGCAATATCGGCTTGCAGCAAAGCCAGATTACGAGCAATTTTTTTCTGAATGCGACCACTGGAATAGCCCATATGAAAAAGCAGGACCCGTCCTGGGTCCGATTGAATCTCTGTTTTTCTATCAGGCCGTTCCGCGGCCTCATGCACGCAGCCAGTGTAACGCAATCCTACATGATTGCGCAACAAACGCGGTACCATATTGCGGCCAATTTCCCGATTATGTTGATCTGTATCGATATGAACCATCATGAGAAGAATCACATCTAGCAATGGATTGCACAAATCCATCTCCGCCAGCAAGGGTCTCACTTGTTCCGGCCGGTCAAAATACTCATCCGCATCAGTAAAGACAATCCAATCGCCATGCGCTTGTTTCATAGCAAAATTTTTAGCCGCTGAAAAATCATCGTTCCAAGCGAAATGAGCCGGCTCTATGCCCAAAGATTGAACAATGGATACCGTTTCATCAGTAGAGCCCGTATCTACAATGATAAGTTCATCGGCAAATTTTTTAGCGTTTTCTATCCAACGGCCAATTTCCGCCGCTTCATTTTTTGTAATCACACAGGCCGTAATGCGTATTGATTCTTGCCGCTTTTCCAACTGCTGCCAAAAAGCAATACGCTGGGGGACCAATTGACATGCTTCCTGGCTAAAGGACATCGGTTCCAATCCCTGATAGTTCTGAAAGCAACGCACAGCGGTTGCCATTTCTTGCCGGGCTTCCGCATAAGAAAATTCTCCCGCCAACGCCTCGGCATATTCCGCATGAAATTCCGGCAATTCCGGAAAATCTTTGACGGCCTGGGCCGCTGTCTGCCGTCGTTCTGCATGCGCCAAGCGATTTTCCGCCAGCCCGGCCAGCAAAATCCGATAGGAACGACTGGCATAGGTAGCCGACTGACGCCCGCGGGCAATATCCAACCGCGCATACCGCATCGCCTGCTCCGACTGCCCCAGTCCATCATATGCCTCCGCCAGATATGTATAAAGTTCTTCCGGATGCTGGCTATGTAACAGTTCTTCCTGCAATAAACGCAAATTACGTTCAGCTTTTGGCCGTAAGAGCTGTTGCGTATAACCGGTATGTATGATCTGCAGTTCCTCGGCAGGCACAACACGCAACTGTGACAGCGGCTGTCCATTATGGCGCAGCTGCTCATGAATCCGCCGCTCATAACGCATTCCCGGCAAAAGCTGAAAAATTCGCAAATCAAAAAATGCGACCAATTGTTCGCCGCTGTTTTCATCAATATTAACCTTTTGCACCAAAATGCCTTCGGCTTGCGGCGTTGCGTATTTTTCCATCACCGAACGCAGATTGCCTGCAGTTGCCGGGGAAAAATATTCATCCGCATCCAAAAAGATCACCCAATCGCCACTGGCATGCGTCAGAGCGAAATTGCGTGCAACGGCAAAATCATCCTGCCAGCCATATGAGTATACCCTCGCTCCGGCCTCTGCCGCAATCGCTGCCGTAGCATCGGTGGAACCGGTATCCACCACCACGATTTCATCTGCCGCCGTATGCAAACTTGCCAGCGATTTCTGCAGCCGTGCCGCTTCATCCCGGACAATATAACAAGCCGAAATCTTCATAGTGTCCTCCCGTTATCTATATAGACTCTATCGTAATTTTAGCACAATTTCTTCAGCAATAAAACCAGCCGCGCCTCGCCACATGACAAAAAGGCAAAAATACGGTAAGCTAAACAATACCTTTGTCATATTTTCTAGTTCGCCAGCCATCACCAGATCTCTGCAGCGATATGCGTGCCACGACCATATCAATGCATAGCAATGTATCCGGATCTCAGCCGCAACCGTTTCGAGCTTTTAGCCTTCTCCCGTTGGAGAAGGGCGGACCGCCGCAGGCGGTGGATGAGGTCCTTGTCTTCGTCGTTTTGTTACTTGCCGGTCGAGAAGCCGCCTCACATTGAGGACCTCATCCGTCTGTTCTCTCCGCTACGCTCCGTTCACAGCCACCTTCTCCAACGGGAGAAGGCTAAAACCTGCGTCACCTGTCTGCAAACATTGTAGTGTATCAGCTGCGCAAAATTTTATCCAGTTGCAACCGACAAAATATTGCAGTCACATCTTCTTGTACCATCGACCTCTCCAGCCTCACCGCTACATGATTTTCTATTGAACCGCACCCATCGAACGCTTCACAGCAATGTATCCCAATCAGCCGCAACCGTTCCGAGCTTCGCAGCCTTCTCCCGTTGGAGAAGGGCGGACCGCTGCAGGCGGTGGATGAGGTCCTTGTCTTCGCCGCTTTGTTAATTGATGATCAACAAGTCCCCTCACATTGGGAACCTCATCCGTCTGTTCTCTCCGCTGCGCTGCGTTCACAGCCACCTTCTCCAACGGGAGAAGGCTTAAACCTGCGCCACCTGCCTGCAAACGTTATAGTTTTCAGCTACACAATCTAATTTAGCCATTATCACGACTATTTTTGTCATGTCCTCTTGTTTCAGCACCATTTTCCATAATTCGCAGCGATATGCCCTCCGCGACCATTCCAATGTTCAGCAATGTAACTCTATCAGCCGCAACCATTCCAAACTTCGCAGCCTTCTCCCGTTGGAGAAGGGCGGACCGCCGCAGGCGGTGGATGAGGTCCTTGTCTTCGTCGTTTTGTTACTTGCCGGTCGAGAAGCCGCCTCACATTGAGGACCTCATCCGTCTGTTCTCTCCG
>Ga0183095_10476_pt2 | contig 75249 bp, 74 predicted proteins | sample BioMet4_FD_130346 | JGI IMG/M metagenome (GOLD analysis project Ga0183095, IMG submission 130346) | Microbial communities from bioreactor (seeded with sewage sludge) at LBNL, California, USA - Biofuel metagenome 4 (v2) (version 3) | ecosystem: Engineered > Bioreactor > Anaerobic > Unclassified ... | reverse complement strand
TATCTGCCCTGGAGTTTGGAGATTATAAATCATTGCAAATAAAATATAGAGCGCAGCCCATATTCGTATCTTTGAGTATACAATATGGGCTGTGCTTTTTTAATACACTATGTTATTGAGCAGTTACACTGTATAGATGACTTGTTTTTTATCTATTGACATATTTAATCAATTTTATTATTTCTCATCTCTTGCTCTATAGAGTGCCTCAGCCAATAATCTCAACACATTTACCAATTATTTGCCACAAATCTGTAAATGTTTGCTGCGACCGGAGATTCACCGCCAAATACATAGGCTTCATATCCTTCGGAATTCCGGTAGTATGGACTCCCGTTTTTCTGAAAAAACCTATAATACAAGTAAGAATTACCATAAAACACTGTGCATTTAAATCGAAGCGGCGTGTAATCAAAAATGCTAACGGTCTCACTTAGTAAATATGCAGCCGACCCATCACTGTAAGTCCCCATATAATAGGATTCAGCTGAAGCTGGCGCCAATGGTGCAGCGACCATAAGCGATACCGCCAAAGCAAGCGCAAGAAACATTTTCTTTAACATACAACAACCTCCCTTTTAATAAATAGTTATAAAACACGCTTAAAAAGCATACTTCGCCATAATAGAATACACCTCATTATGATTATTCTAGCCCGCTCACCCCGGATTTCTGATTATTGCGGCACTTGAGAGCATAGCAATATGCTCATCAGAGCCAGTTATATTAGATGGCATCAGATATCTAATATGACCGGCGGAGCCATCCGTGCTGAATGGACACGGACAACTTCGCTGGTCTGAAAAATCATTCTTCCATGTCAGCTAAGCGCTGGCGCATAGAAACATCCCCCTGAATTTCCATCTTATAGGCTCCTGGAATTACTCTGTCAAGGATTGCGTCCGCGATGGCACCACCGCCAATCTGCTCATGCCATCCCTGAAAAGAATACTGTGAACAAAAGATGGTGGATGATTGTTCTGAACGGCGCTCCAATAATTCAAGAAGGCTTCGTTGTTGGTCACTCGTTAAGGGAACCAGTAGGAACTCATCCAGAATCAGCAGACGTACCTTTTGACATTTCTTCATCAGTTCAAGCTGCTGATTTTTTGCTTCTGCTTCGGCATATTCAGCGAAAAAATCCGGCAAACGAAGATAGCGAACTTTGTAGCCAGCACGGCAGGCATTGATTCCTAACGCATTAGCCAGGAACGTCTTACCACATCCAGTGGGACCAATGAAAATAGCATTGCGCTTCTTATCGATATAGCCGTTGCTGCGAAGCATCTTGATGAGCTCGCGATTCAGATGCCGATCTGGTAAATACATAACATCCTCCAGGTCGACAGAATTGCACGGGAAGCCTGCCTGATGAATCAGTTTCTTCAATTTGTTGTCCAGCCGGACATCAGCTTCACGGTCAACGATAAGGGAAAAACGCTCATCAAAAGACATTTCTGCAAAATCTTCCAGGTGATCCATCTGATCCAGATAAGTCTTAGCCATAACAGAGAGACGCATCTCCTGCAGCTTACGAACGGTTTCATTCACCATGATGATTCCCTCCATAGTAGGCTGCTCCTCTGACAAAAGCATGGGAATTTGAGGCCGCTGCAGGCGGCTTCTCAATTGTTTGATCCTTCTTTGTCACCAAGATGTTATGGATGAGCTTGTAGCGTGGAACAGGTACTTGCCGCAAAGCAATACTGCATGCGGTATTAAGCCGTTGTGCACCATAGGTATCTGCCAGTTTCAGCAAAGAAAGGCAAGCTTGATAGGCCTGTTCCTCTACGCGATAGCTGGACAACTGCTTGTCGACAACAGTGAACACTGCATCACCACATTTCTGCCCCCAACGGCGGAAACGCTGGCCATCCCACTGGCTGTATAGCTGATGATTGATGGGCATATGTTCTGTGACTGTAGCATATTGACCACGACGGCCCAGAATCCTTTTATGACTGGCGATCCGCCTCCCTTCGTAGTAAATTTCCACCATATTGGCGGTTAGTCGGACATCCACCCGTTTCCGTACGAATTCATACGGCACGGAGTAGTTTTGATAATCCAATGTAATGTGGTAATTCAGTTGGACTGTGGCTTTACGCCATTGTGCATATTCATAGGGGAATTTGGGCAGCGCTTGTAGAAAAGGGAGTTCCTCTCCCTGAAATACAAGGTTGCGAGAACCCTCCCTCTTTTGAAACGATGCATCGTTAAACGGATCCAGTTCCTCGCGAATAGCCGAATTCATTTCTTGTAGGTTAAAAAACTGACGATTACGCAGCTTAGCAATAATATGTGTCGTAACCTGTCCAACGCTGCCCTCAACAGCCGCTTTATCCTTTGGCGCCAGGATTCTGGCAGGAAGTAAAGCCATACCGTAATGGTTGGCTATTTCCTGATAGGCACGATTAGCAATGGGATCCTCGTGCTTCCGATGAGTCAGGATTCCGGTTTTCAGGTTGTCTGATACAAGCAGCCTTGCTGAGCCACCGAGAAATTCCAGAAGGTGGATATGCGCTTGAATCCATGAAGCCTCCTTCATGTCACGGCAGGCTTCCGCATAGCAATACATGCTGAATGGCAGCGTTGCAACAAACAGGTATGCCTTTGATACTGCTCCAGTCACAGGATTATGAAGGGGAAGCGTAGTTCCGGCCCAGTCGACCATGAGACGTTCACCGGGTTTGTGATGAATATGCATTGTGAGACGATGCAGGTCCACAAAGTCGCGGTAGCGCTTGCAATACTGTGAGTACATGAAATATGGCTTTTTCGCCTGGCGGCAGTCCGCGACATATTCCTCCCACAGCAACTTAAGTGTAACGCCGCTCTTCAGCAATTCTTTGTGAATGAATTCGTAATCCGGCTGAACTTGTACAGGCAAGGCCTGTATCTGAGGAAAGAGATGATGAATTAAAGTTTCAGGGTTCAATCGTTTTAGATCACTGGCTTCCAGGGGATGCTCTTGATAAGCCTGGACAACCTTAGCTACGGTGTTGCGGGATACATGGAGGACAGCAGCAATGGTACGCTGACTGTCACCTTTGAAAAAGCGAGTCAAGATCTCTTTTTCGTTTGACATGAGAAACACTCCCTTTCAATGAAAATGTGGTTATTTCACATGTCCATTGTACAGCGACAGGAAGTGGCTCTCTAGAGCATATTTAAAATTTACAACAGGTGGCTCTGCGCAGCGTAACGGGTGGCTCTATCTAGAATATTGACTGGCTCTGATAGCGTGGAATACTCAATTTCCCCCTGCATAGTCCAAATGAGCATTCGAATATGTACCACCGATGATTAATAGCGCAATATTCATCCCAGCCATATACCACCATTCAACAAGAGCATATAACCGCCCGACATATTATGCAAATATTCATCGCTTCCCCAATCCCGGCAAATCAATTTGCTTTCACAACGCCAGACCCTTCATTATTCAATATAAATCCAGCTTAACAAACTCCGTATTTCTGAGCAAAGACATTTGGCGAAACTCTCGCATCAGTTCAGTCCGATCCAATTCCAGCTGCTTTGACAGCAAGATAAAACAGGCAATAAACATTGCATGGCTGAATAGAAAGATTTGTTTCTCAGGGCGCTCACGCAATTTAGCCATAGTCCTATGCCCCCGACCAACAAACGCATTAAAGCTCTCTGCTCCATCCCCGTCTATATAGTCCGGATTGCCATTTTCCCAATACTCGGTTACCCGTGGCAGCCGCTCTGCCGCTGTCGTATTACAGCAAGTCGCAGGTGCCAGATAGGTAAACTCGCAAGTCTCATCCCAGGTTTCTACTGGGACATCCGGATATTTTTCCTGAAATGGACGCGATGTCTGCTGTGCCCGTGTAAAAGGCGATACAACAATAAGCTCTGGCACCACCATGAGACGGTCAACCAACGTCCGTGCCTGCTTCCACCCTCTTTCTGTCAAAGGCATAGTCCGATGGTCAATCGTAGACTTACCGGCGTTTCCTACACTCTCACCGTGCCGTATCAGATAAATTTCCTTCATATGTACCTTCACCATGGCCTCCTTGCTTTATCTTCAAAATAATTGTTGCCTTGCACACCTCGTCAAAATCACTGTATAGAATATCGCCAGCAACCCGCTGCATCACATCGAACTGATCCAGATTCCTCTGCCGGTTTCTTTTCATAATCTCATACGGATAACCATAAACGCATCCAAGGCTGCCTTATCCACTCGTTCTGGCAAAGTCGAATACCTATAAGCCGCTTTCAATCTTATCCCATATTGCCTGGCCAAAGCAAATATCTGCTATATCTCCATTTTTCCTGACCTTATGCACCTCAAAAGAGGCAGTTCATCCTGTCGCATATGATATCAAAATTAGTATTCTCCAAACAACTTATGATATTCACTATTTTGGTTGCCATATAGTTGTTTATCATATTGACCAAAAATATACTCGTATTTTAACGCCCGAATCACCTTGCTATCCGTTAGCATTCTATATATGGTAACTCCTAAACCGCCTAAATCTAACTTACTAAAATCCTTTGTTATCCCCACATATAAAAGATTTGAACCACTAGCAATTATATTAGAATAATCAATGATTTTTAACGTCCTGACATTATACCTTTTCCTCTCATCTTCAGTCTGTCCATCAAAAAACGCCCCATGCAGCATTGAAATAATTGAATTGATCAATACCGAATACGTTACCTGCTTAGAAACCGTAACGATATTCGAGGTATCAAAACCATATTTTGCAAGATCAGCCGCCCATGCTGGGCTTATAGTTGTCAGAATAGGTAACGGCAAACTATTTTTTGTATCCAAATCAGAACGAAGATGTATAACTTCTTTGCCTAGAGCGGCAGCTACCTTTACACGTCCCTCTATTCCTTCATGTAGCAATTTTGAAACTGTATAGTTGATTACTGAAATTGTATTTGCATTTTGGTCTAAAATATCCCGATTAGATTCTGTATGAACATGCCTGGATTCAAAACGTATATTGGTAATCGTGGAAGTTGCAATATTCGCCGTTCCGAAGATCAGCCCCAAAATCGGATCATGGCCTAAAGTTGCGCCTCTATGTCCAAGCCTACCTCCGCCATCTAAAAAACCATCCGAACCAAGATTAGCATCAAAAGGAACCGGGTTAGAAATTATTTCTTCAAGACTAGGTTTGTAATACCGATGATGCCTGTTAGATTTTTCCTCATTATGCCCTAGTGTACTATCAGCAGCATCTTGATCGGATAATCTTGTAGGAAATTTAGTGAGTAAATATTGTCTAGCAATTTGCAAACCGACTGCCAAAAATAAAAACGCAACATCAACTTTCGTCAATGCTGTTTTTTTTTCAAATTGTGCATCTAAATCATCCAAAATAAATCCCGTGTTCTTTATAACCCCATATACCCTGTTTACCTCTTTTTCCAACACTTCAAATTGCCCAAATATTTGATCTGATTCTGCATTGATGTCCCTTAACCGCCGCTCAAAATCCCCCATATAATCTCACCTCCAAGATAATATCAATCTATGTCTAATAAAAGCTCTTTTTCTGCAATCTTTATTTTTAATGAATTTATCACTAAGATAATATCTATACAAAGCTGTTCATATTTATCTAGATTATCCGTCACCTTTATTTTTAACTTATCAAAATCCTCTTTATGCTTATGAATACACTGTATAAATTTTTCTTTTGCTTCCATATAGCCTGCCATTTCAGACTTAAAAATCTTCATATCACGATGGTGCTCAAAAAAGCCAAATATGCTCAGTTTAAGAGCACCTCCATTAAAGAGAATACCACCAAAAGATTCTAATGAGATTGCATTAGATAAGCCTAAAGTTTCAGCGGCATCCTTATATGATGCATACGATGCAGATTTCACAGCTAATCCCCCTAAAGGTTCCGAGTTACTCTCCTCCATTGAGGATTCACTTTTTTTAGCTAAATCCCCCCAAGCAACTTTTGTATCACCAATTTTTGTATTCTTTAACTTTTCATCTAACTCCTTATCATATTGAACCAACTTCTCATATTCTGAACTGAGTGCTCTGATTATTTCAGTATACTCAGCACAATCCAGCTTATGCTCTTCCTTTGCTTTAGCAATCATTTCTTCGATAGATTTTTCAATAGGAGCATATTTTGCTGCCGCACGTTTGTAGCCTTTCTTTTTCGCTGGGGTTTCAACATCTTGAATAAATGCGCGATACCCTTCTGTAATCATCAAATCGGCACCAAAAAGTGCAATCCAAGGCTCAACAAAAGGCGCTAATAAAAACATAACTGGAAATGGCATAATATCATTCTCCCTTCAATTATCCTTCAAAAAAACAGCTTCACACAAACATATTTTCGAAGCCTCTAATAACTATAGCCAAATCAAACGACACCATGTAATCTTTATCATCCCCCCTCACCCTATTCCCATTTCTTCATCGCCGCCTCAACTACACTCACATCTACGCCCTGGCGTTGCAGCATATCGGCCAGGCTTTGTGCTTCTGCTTTATCGTGAGCACTGAAGAATGCACTATAGTCACCCTTCTTCGCCCGGATCTCGATGCTCAGGCTGCCATTCTGGCGCTCGCAGATGCAGTAGGCACCGAGCTTGCGAAAATCGGGGATGGTGCCGAATTTTGTCATTGATGGTTCCTCCCTTGTTTACTGCGAAAACATAAACCTCATCCAACACGCTCCGTCACTCTCCTCGTGACGGATGCCTTCTCGTTGTAGCAGCTAACTTTCAATGTCCAACACTTGCCCGCATCTTTTGTCCTTGCAGCAACGTGCTGCTCTCTTGTCCTGCCGATGTCCTCCGGTATATAATCAAAGGAAATATTAAATCGGAGGAATAAAAAAGCCACGCTGCAAAAACATCACTCCCTGCAACGCGGCTGCTAAATAAATCAGCATGGTTAGCTTATCACGTTACAAGATCATTTTCAAGAGTATTCAACATATTTTTAGTTTCCAGCTTAGATGAATCGGAATGCATTTGTCCTGACTGTCATGTTCCACTGGTCTGTTATGACCATCGAGAGCGCAGGGTTATCCTTAAATCTGGCTATAAGATCCGCCTCCTGGTTGCTCGTGGCCTTTGCCCTTGCTGCCATCATCTCCATACGGAACTGCCAAATTTCATCCAGCCTTACAAGCATTACGAGGCGCAGGTTATCCAGGATGTCGTGGATAACAAATCCCAGGCAGTCTGTCCGGCAGATGAAGCGACCATGCGCCGCTGGTCGGCCGAGTTTTTACAGACGGCCCCGCATATCGAGACCTTGCTGCGCAGTTGTCAGGAATGTGCATATCCTTTGTTTGGTGCATCCTTGCTGGAGTTCATCCGCCAAACAAAACGCCGCTGGACATCTTTTGTCCTGCCTTTGCTCTGTGCCGCACATTTTTATCCTTCCACCCGGTTTGCCTGTTGTCCTGGCGGTTGAGATGGTATGCTCTCTTTATCAAAAGAAGGGAGTTTTGCCTATGTCTACATCACCAGAAGCCCGGGCTGCGAAACGGTTTGAGATCATCAGCCATCTTATGGATCCAGGCCTGGACGCCAGATTGTTTTGCGCCAAGAAGAACGAGCTTGCTGCACATTTCGGTGTGTCTTATCGCACCATCAGCCGCTGGTACAAAAAATACCAGATGGATGGTTTCCTCGGCCTGGTACCCAAGGCAACGGCCGCTAAAAATCCAGTGACTGCATTGCCAGCAGATTTTCCAGACATTGTCCAGGCCGCCATTGCGCTGCGTAAGGAATGCCCTACCCGCAGCGTAAAGAACATCATACAGATACTTGAGCTGGAAGACCGTATTGCCCCCGGTGCTGTATCCCGCAGTACCCTGCAGCGCCATATGCAAAAGCAGGGCTTTGGAATGCGCCAGGTTCTTCGTTATCAAAAATCCAGTGCAGCAGCCCGGCGCTTCCAAAAGTCTTATCGCGGTGCGCTCTATCAGGGGGATATCAAATATGGACCATATCTGCCTATTGGCCCCAAAGGGAAAATGGTTCAGACCTACCTGGCAGCCTGGATCGATGACGCGACACGTTTTGTGGTGGGTGCTAAATTTTATGCCCATCAGAAAACAGATATCATTGAGGACACCTTTCGCATGGCTATCATGCGCTGTGGGCAGCCAGAGGCCATCTATGTGGACAACGGGAAGCAATATCGCAGTACATGGCTTTCTAAAGCCTGTGCCAAACTTGGCATCCGTCTGCTGCATGCTAGAGAGTACCATCCGGAAGGCAAAGGAAAAATTGAGCGCTTCAATCGCAGCCTGGAAAGTTTTCTGGCCGAGTGCGCCCTGCAAAGGCCTGAAACACTGGAAGAACTCAATTCGTTTCTTCAGATCTGGCTGGATGAAAAATATCATAAGGATGCGCACGCCGGCCTGCAGGGCCTGTCCCCGGCTGCCGCCTGGCAGATGGATACGCGGCTCATTTATTATCCGCAGATGGATGCTTTACGGGAGGCCTTTCTGCATACGGAGGAACGCATGGTGGACAAAACAGGCTGCATCAGCTTCAACGGCAAAACGTATGAAGTCGGTATGAAACTCATTGGCCGTAAGGTGGAAGTGTTCTACGATGCGACCTGGCAGGATGAAGTAGAAATCCACCACAAGGATTTCGCCCCTTTTAAAGCACGACGGCTGGAAATTGGAGAGAACTGCTGCATAAGCAAAGAGGATGCGGCTGCTGGTTTGACCAAGCCGGATACATCACGCCTGCTTATGGGATTGAAAAAGAAGGCTGCGCGGGCAAAGGCTGTCCCAAAATCCTATGCCACACGTTTTGGGCAGCTGGCTAAGGAGGCGCAGGGCCATGTATGAAGAATTCTTTGGCATGAAACATACGCCTTTTACGAACCAGATCCCGGCAAATGCCCTTTTTCTGTCCACCAGCATCACGGAAGCCGCCGGCCGCCTCTGCTATGCAGCAGAGCATCAGCTCTTTACTGTACTGACCGGAGAAGTCGGTGTTGGAAAAAGCACGACCATCCGCAGAGTGAAAGCCACGCTGCCGGAGGAACGCTTTTTAGTATTGTATCTGTCCGACTCGCAGCTTACGCCACGCTGGTTTTACAATGGGCTGCTTCAACAGCTGGGAGCAGAGCCGAGATTCCAGCGTGGGGATGCAAAGCTCAGCCTGCACCATCAATTGGAATACATCCGGGAGGCCCGGCACATGAAAGTGGTGACCATCGTAGATGAAGCCCATCTGCTGAAAAAGGAAACGCTGGAGGAAATCCGCTTTATGCTGAACTGCCAAATGGATTCAATGAATCCTATGGCCCTGATCCTCGTTGGGCAGAATGAGCTATGGGATAAGCTGGTAAAACCTGCTTACGCCGCCATCCGGCAGCGCATTGACTTAAAATGCACATTACCAGCCTTAGATTTAGCAGAGTGCCAGGCTTATATCGCGGCACATTTGAAATATGCGGATGGTGTACAGGACATATTTACAGATAGCGCCGTAGATGCCATCTTTAAATATTCGGCTGGAGCTGCAAGAGCTGTCAATAAAGTCTGTATGCACAGCTTGTTGAGTGCAGCACAACAGGGAAAGAAGCTCATCGATGATCACCTGGTCCATCTCGTTGTTGAGACAGAACTGCCTTGATGGTCCGCAAATTGGTACTTTGGAAATATTCCAGAGTGCCAATTTCCCGGCCATCAAACGGCAAAGGACATGAGCAACTTACGGCAATAGTTGAGAGCAGGATTGGGACAAATTAGAAGATCAGCAACAATCGACCTCCCATGTGAGATAATATGTTTGTCGAAAACATAAAAAACACAAAAGGATTGTAATACGTAAATTGCAATAGCAAATTGAACACTTTTATAATCCATAATGATTCTCAACTAGCATATACACTGTCCAAGAATCTATCGAAGAGTTCCTCCGGTGTATGGTACTCCAGTACTCGTCTTGGGCGGCTGTTGAGGGCATCTGCAAATGACAGAATCTCCTCGTCAGTGTATCGCTCAATCGATTCACCTTTGGGAATGTACTCCCTGAGCATCCCATTATGCCGCTCGTTACGGGGACGTTCCCATGAACTGTATGGATGGGCAAAGTAAACCTTTGTTCCCCAAGCTTCAGCTTCTGAGAAGGTCTCAAATTCTGGTCCGTTATCAGCCGTAATGGTCTTAAACACACGAGCAAATCGGTCTCCGTATTCTTCATGCAGCTGTGACATTGCTTGCCGGACGCTGGTACTGTTTCGCCCCGGTATCTTGATTGCAATATAATGGTTTGTGATGCGTTCCACCATAGTGAACACAACGGCTTCCTTCCCTTGGCGTTGACCAACGACCGTATCGGCTTCCCAATGTCCCAGTTCCTCGTGCTCATCGACAATGGCTGGACGTTCTTCAATGCTGCGGCCGAGCATCCGCTTATTCTTTCGATTCCATTTGCGATGTTGCTTCCGGCTAAGGACTCGTGGGACCTCGAATACCGTTAAGGGCAGCTTGCCATTCCAAAGCATGTTGTAGAGCGTTTTGGTGCATACCATTGCTTCCTTTGGAAACAGTTGATGCAGTCTGGCATAGCCAACACAGGCATCCAGTGACCAATGATGCTTGTATATGATATCCTAAAAAAGGACAGAAAAATCATCGAAAATCCCCATTATGAGCAGGGGATTTTCCCCATAAAAAGCAGGACACCTTGAAACGCTCCACTAACCTATATATCCTTTATTTTGTACCACCAGAATAAAGGAGGAAAGGAAATGCTCAAAATGTCCCAAGTCAATTCTATCAGAGATTTGAGCAAAAGTGGATACCGGGTTGCAGATATTGCGAAAAAACTTGGTATTGACCGCAAAACAGTCCGTAAATATTTAGGGAAGGATGATTTTTCACCCAGGCCGCCAGTCACTGCAAATAAACCGTCCGTATTAGATCCCTATAAGCCGCTGATTAACAAGTGGCTGAAAGAGGACCAGCGCCACTGGCACAAACAGCAGCATACCGCCAAGCGTGTTTTCGACGGGCTGCAGGAAAAGACAGGTTTCGCAGGATCCTATTCTACCGTTCAGCGCTATGTTCGCTGGTACCGCAAGGCAAAGACAATCAAAGCCACGCAGGAACTCGTCTGGGAACCTGGCACAGCACAGGTCGATTTCGGTGAAGCTGAATTCGAGGTGCAGGGTAAGGCCTGCCACAGGAAATATCTCGTGGTGTCCTTCCCCTACAGCAACGACGGTTTTGTTCAGGTATTTGGCGGCGAGACGGCAGAATGCGTCTGCCAGGGCCTGAAGAACATCTTCGAGTATCTGGGAGGTGTACCGCATCTTCTGATCTTTGATAACGCTACGGGCGTAGGCCGACGTGTAGGCGACCACATCCATGAAACCGAACTCTTCCAGCGTTTCCATGCTCACTACGGTTTTCGGGTGCGTTTCTGCAATCCATATGCCGGTTACGAGAAAGGCAACGTAGAACGCAAGGTGGCTTACGTCCGCAAGAACCTTTTCGTACCAGTACCGCAAGTGAATAATTTTAACTCCTACAATCGTCTGCTGCTGGACCAGCACAAGGCGAAGGCAGGTGAATTGCATTACAAGAAAGGCATCCGGATTGAGGAACTTTTCAAGGAGGACAAGGCTGCCATGTACCTGATGCCGGCCAAGCCATTCAACATATGCCGCTATGAGCGGTTCAAGGCGGATGGCTACGGCAAGATCTGTCTGGACGGCAAGCATTACTACTCCACGCGGCCGGAATACAGCCACAAGCAGGTGCTGGCCGGCATTTATGCCGACCACATCGATATCCTTGATGAACAGGGCCATCTGCTGGTAACCCATGAGAGGATATACGGCAGCGGCCGGACAGATTCCAGTGACTACAGTACGACTCTGCACACGCTGATGCGTAATCCTGGCGCCTGGCAGAACGGCGGTGTCCGCCAACAGGCGCCGGATACTCTGAAGACCTACATGGACCAGTTGGATCGCCAAAAGCGAAAGTCACGGCTGAAGCTGATGTGCAGGCTGGCTGAAAACTACGGCTGGCAGGCTGCTATGGTGTCGATGGAACGCTGTATACATAATGGCACCCTGAATGCCAGTGATGCTACTGTACTGGCTGAGCGTATCGCGGGCTTTGGCCTCGATACACGCCCCACGCCTGGCCCATCTCTGGTAGTCTACGACGAGGCATTCCTGAAAGGAGGTGCATACCATGACGCCAAAGATGAAGGCAACGTTGGATGAGGAAGTCGGGCAGACAGCGCGCAAGCTCTTCCTGACCAGCAAAGTTGCGGAGCTCTGCCGGGATGAGGCAACACCAAGGCAGGAAGAATTTCTGCTGCATGTCCTGCAGGAAGAACTTCTGAACCGCGACAAGAACCGCCGACAGCGGCTGGTGAAACGAGCAGGCTTTCCCACCTACAAAACCTTTAGCGGCTACAACTATGAACATATCCAGCTGCCACCGGGATTCAACCGGAAAGAGCTGGAGAGCTGCCAATTCATTAAAGAGCACAAGAACCTGATTCTGTTCGGCCCTGTGGGCACAGGCAAGACACACCTGGCGATTGCCATTGGCGTAAAAGCCTGCAGCATGGGACTACAAACGAAATTCTACTCCGTAACGGAACTGGTACTGAAGCTGGCTGAAGCACGCAAGCAGGGCACGCTGGAAAAGCTGGTGAAAACACTGCAGAAGCAGGATCTGCTCATCCTTGATGAATGGGGTTATGTCCCTGTAGACCGCGATGGAGCCCAGCTGCTGTTTCGTATTATCTCAGACAGCTATGAACGCAAAAGTCTTATACTGACGACGAATCTGCAATTTTCGGAATGGGGCAGTGTCTTTACTGATGAACAGATGACTGCTGCCATGGTCGATCGTCTAGTCCACCATGGCCACCTGCTGATATTCAGTGGTCGCAGTTACCGCATGGAGCACGCGCTGATGCGCCATGATGCCGAAGTGGAAACGGCATCCAATGCCTGCTGATGAAAATGGGGAAATTCCCTGATTAAAGTGGGGAATTTTGATGATGATTTAGTGGATTTCTACTTGACAGAAAACATGATGCTCACGGACTTGACCAACTACCCATTGAATAAACGGCTCCATGCCTGCATCGTCAAGCTTATAAGGCTTGCGGCAATGCTTACAATGCTCCGCATAAACCACATGGCCACGCCTGGCCTTGTAAATGGGCGTCCGGCCTCGTTTGCTGGTGCGTTGCGGTGTACCACGGCGCAGCTCATACATGATAGTAGTGTGCGCGCAGCCAATCTCAGCGGCGATTGCTCGAAGGGATTGGCCTTGACGATGCAAAGCCTGGATAGCGCCGCGCTCATCGAGAGAAAGATGCTTTCCACGTTTACGAGAAATGATATCTGTGTTAGAATTGAGTTGATCCATAGTGATTGACTCCTGTGTAGATGTTTTTTAGCGATTATATTCTAACACAAGATGAATCACTGTGGATTTTATTTTATTCAACTGTTCAATTTCATTTTACAACTAACCTACATCATAAATCCTCATTTCTAATAATAATTTACTCGTCTTGCCCGGATAAGCTGACAAACAGTTTACAATGACTTCCTTAGAGACATTCTGTCTTTTCGCATAGTTCCGCAACCGAATCGCAGTTTCATCTGCACCATACTCTGAATATTTCATGGCTTCACTTACCAGATCAAGAATCATCAAGGCATCCCGATTCTCTGCATCAACCATCATCCTTGGTTTTTTTAGACGTAATCGATAATTTTTCATCATCACTACACGCCCACGACTTTTTTCTTCGTTTGTTGCAATACATTTCTCTGCAGCTATCTGTGTCGTGAGGCCAGCGATATTTGCCAAGGTAATACCGGTATAATATCCAATAGGTTTTCCTTTGTACTCAATATATTTATTAAAAATAACTTTTTCTATATCCAACGGCACACTTTTAAAAATCCTGGATGGCTGAGGAAAGTAATAGACCCCCGCTGTAAATCTCGCTAGTATCCCCCGATCAACAAGCCGCTTGAAGCCCTGGCGAACAGAAGCTGCCTGCATACCAAGCCGCTCTTCTATATCCCCCATAAATATAGGCACATTCGTTGGGTATTCATTTTGTAAATAATCAAGCAACATTCTTCTCACCATCCTTTAGTTTTAGTATATATTTATTTTATATTTTTGTCAAAAAGTGTGACATATTTATTTTGGATTAAGCCATCTTCACACAATTCCATGAACGGCAAAAACCACAGGACCGAAATCCTGTGGTTTTTATCAGGTGCATCTATTTAATCCTTATTCAAACTCAATCGTAGCCGGCGGTTTGCCGGTGCAGTCGTACATGACGCGGTTGACGCCTTTGACTTCGTTGACGATTCTTGTCGTAACGATGGAGAGGACCTCCCAGGGGAGCTGGGCGGCCTCGGCGGTCATGAAGTCGCTCGTCATGACTGCCCGCAGTGCGATGGCGTAGTCGTAGGTACGACCGTCACCCATGACGCCTACGGAGCGCATGTTGGTGAGCGCGGCGAAATACTGGCCCAGATTCTTGTCCACGCCGGCCTTGGCCACCTCTTCGCGGTAGATGGCATCGGCTTCCTGGACGATCTTGACCTTCTCCTCGGTGACTTCGCCGATGATGCGGATCCCGAGTCCCGGGCCCGGGAAGGGCTGACGGCTCACGAGGTATTCCGGAATCTGGAGTTCCCGGCCGGCCTTGCGGACTTCATCCTTAAAGAGCAGGCGCAGCGGCTCCACGATTTCCTTGAAATCAACGAAGTCCGGCAGGCCGCCCACGTTATGATGGGATTTGATTACCGCGGACTTGCCCAGGCCGCTTTCGATAACGTCCGGATAGATGGTTCCCTGTACCAGGTAATCCACCTTGCCGATCTTCTTGGCTTCTTCCTCGAACACGCGGATGAATTCCTCACCGATGATCTTGCGCTTGGCCTCCGGCTCGGTTACGCCCTTGAGCTTGGCGTAGAAACGCTCCTTCGCATTCACCCGGATGAAGTTCACATCGTAGGGGCCGTCCGGTCCGAACACCGCTTCTACCTGATCTCCCTCGTCCTTGCGCAGCAGGCCGTGATCGACGAATACGCAGGTGAGCTGCTTGCCGATGGCCTTGGAGAGAAGTACCGCCGCCACGGATGAGTCCACGCCGCCGGAAAGGGCACAGAGAGCCTTGCCGCTGCCGATCTTGGCCCGCAGCTTTTCGATGGTAGTGGCTACAAAGGAGTCCATCTTCCAGTCACCAGAGCACTCACAGACCTTATAGACAAAATTGCGGAGCATGGTGATGCCTTCGACGGTATGCATTACCTCCGGGTGGAACTGTACCGCATAGAGCTTTTCCGCTTCATTTTCCATGGCAGCCACCGGGCAGACCGGCGTATTGGCCGTGACCGTGAAGCCGGCCGGGGCCTTTTCGATGTAGTCGGTATGGCTCATCCAGCAGATGGTCTTTTCCGCTACGTCGGCAAAAAGCTTGGAAGCCTTATGCAGAATCGTGACCTCAGTACGGCCGTATTCACTTACCGGAGCAGTCTTGACGCTGCCTCCCAGGATATGAGCCATAAGCTGGGAACCATAGCAGATGCCCAGGATTGGAATGCCCATTTCCAGGAGTTCCCGGCTGCAGACGGCGGAATCCTTGGCATAGACACTGTTGGGGCCGCCGGTGAAAATGATGCCCTTGGGCTGCATTTCCTTGATCTTTTCCAGGCTCAAAGTGTAGGGATGTACCTCGCAGTACACATTGCATTCTCTTACGCGGCGCGCAATCAGCTGGTTATACTGCCCGCCGAAATCCAGTACCAAAATCATTTCATTGCTCAAGTCAGGAGTCCTCCTCGTATTTCTTTAGTTTTGTATGTAATTATAACATAGACCACCCAGAAAAGAAAATAAGACCGCAGCAATTACCGCGGTCTCCATTCATTCCTCTGTATTGTTTTCCTGTTGAAAGGCATCGATGGCGGCGCGCATGGCACTGCTGTCAAAGCCCCGGGTGTAGAGGTGCTGCATCATTTTGCGCTCCTCGGCCCCCGCCCGGAATTTCAGCCGCAGGCAGTACAGGGCCGCCCGGGTCTCCCGCTGAAAGGTATCCGACGGAATGCAGGAGCGGATGAGGGAACTGTCAAAGCCCCGCTGCATGAGCTTGGCCTGGATCTGCTTCACGCTGCTGCGGCTGTTCTCATAGAGATACTGGAACTGCCGTCCGCAGGCATCTTCATCGTTCAGATAGTGCTTCTCCTCCAGCCGCTGGATGGCCGCTTCCGTCTCCTCTTCTTCATAGCCGCGCTGACGCAGCTTTTCCCGCAGCTTCTGGGTGCTGTGCTCCTGGCGGGCCAGGAGATCAACCGCCTGCACCAGGGCGGTCTTATTACTCTTTGTCTTCTGCCGCATTGCCTGCCGCTTCCGCCTTAGCCGCTACCTCAGCCGCGGCCGCCTTTTTGGCCTCTGCCTCCGCCTGGAGCTTGGCCTTGTCTTCCTTGATCTTGCTGCGGATCTTGCCCTCGATCTCATCCCTGAGCGGCGGATTCTGCTTCAGGATATCCTTGACGGTTTCCTTGCCCTGTCCCAGGCGGGAGCCGCCGTAGGAATACCAGGAGCCGCTCTTTTCCAGGATGTCCATATCCGCTGCGATATCAATGATACTGCCCTCTTTGGATACGCCCTCGCCGTACATGATGTCGAATTCCGCCATCTTGAAGGGCGGTGCTACCTTATTCTTGACCACCTTGATACGGGTACGGTTGCCGATCACGTCCGTTCCCTGCTTGATGGTGTCGATCTTGCGCACGTCCAGACGCACGGAAGAGTAGAATTTCAGTGCCCGGCCGCCAGTAGTGGTCTCCGGATTGCCGAACATCACGCCGACCTTTTCACGGATCTGATTGATGAAAATAGCGGTGGTGCGGGATTTACTGATGATGCCGGTGAGCTTGCGCATCGCCTGGCTCATGAGGCGGGCCTGCAGGCCCACATGGGAATCCCCCATCTCGCCTTCGATTTCCGCCTTCGGCACCAGGGCCGCCACGGAATCCACCACGACCATATCGATGGCCCCGCTGCGTACCAGGGCGTCAGCGATTTCCAGTGCCTGTTCACCGGTATCCGGCTGGGAAATCAGCAGGTTGTCGATATCCACGCCCAGCTTATGGGCATAGACCGGATCAAGGGCATGCTCAGCATCAATGAAGGCTGCTATACCGCCCATCTTCTGAGCCTCAGCGATCATGTGCAGCGTCACCGTGGTCTTACCAGAGGATTCTGGCCCATAGACCTCAATGATACGTCCCCGCGGCACTCCGCCGACGCCCAAAGCGATATCCAGCGGAAGAATACCGGAGGGAATGACCTCGATGTTCATGTTTGCCGTTGCTTCACCCAGGCGCATGATCGACCCCTTGCCAAAGTCCTTCTCAATCTGCTTCATCGCGTTTTCCAAAGCCTGCATCTTATCCATATTTGCGTATCCGCTCCCTTCAGTTGGTACTTAAAATTATACCAAACATTCGTTCTCTATGCAATGGTTTTTCAAAAAGAAAAGGAGCTGCCTTGCAGCAGCTCCTCCAATATCTGTATTACATATAATCCGCCGGCGTCTTCTTCTTTGCCTGCTTCAGGATACCCATCTTCGCCGCGATATACTCCGTGATGACGAAGAATACCGGGATCAGGAAGATACCCAGCGAGGTGGCAAAAAGCATGCCGCCTACAACGGCAACACCCATGCCGTTACGGGATGCCGCACCGGCACCACTGGCTACAGCCAGCGGCAGACAGCCGATGATAAAGGCAAAGGATGTCATGAGGATCGGGCGAAGCCGCAGTCCAGCAGCCTCAATGGCTGCCTTGACCGGATCCATGCCCTTGTCCACGCGGACCTTGGCGAACTCCACAATGAGGATGGCGTTCTTGGCCGCCAGACCGATGATCATGATTACACCAATCTGCATGTAAATACTGTTCTGCAGACCGGCATTCTGATGTCCGAACATCGCCTCGATGATGCTCAGGCCATACTCAGACAGCAGTGCACCGAATACACCGGTCGGAACCGTGAGCAGTACCGCATAAGGTACGCTCCAGCTCTCATAGAGCGCTGCCAGGCACAGGAATACGAAGAGCAGTGCCAGTGCCAGCACCTTCATGGTGGAATTGCTGGCCGTCTTCTCCTCACGGCTCTGGCCGGACCACTCGATGTTGAAGCCCGACGGCGCCGTGGTATGGACTACCTCTTCCATCGCCGCCATAGCCTGACCAGAGCTGTAGCCGGTACCGGCATTGCCCTGGATGGTCACGCTGCGCGCCCCGTTGAAGCGGGAGATGATGGAAGGTGCGGTATTGATTTTCGGCCGCAGGAGCGTATCCAGCGGGATCATTGTACCCGTGGAGCTCTTCACGAACACGAATTTCGCGGCCTCTGCCTCATTGCGATACTGGGTATCGGACTGGAGCATGACCTTGTAGGTACGGCCAAACTGATTGAAGTCGTTGACCTGAGCACCACCGAAGTTCACCTGCAGCGCCGTGAACACATCAGAGAGCGCTACCCCGAGGTTCTTGACCTTTTCGCGATCCACTTCAAAGTTGTAGATTGGCGAATTGATCTTGTAGGTAGTGCGCACACCGGCAAGCTCAGGGCGCTGGTTGGCTGCGGCCACAAGCTGTTTGGTGATGGTGTCCAGTTCCTCATCCGTATGCCCGGACATATCCTGCAGCTGCATTGTCCAGCCGCCCACCATGCCAAGGCCCGGAAGTGCCGGCATGTTGAAGGCCAGCACCGAGGACTCCGGATATTTCATCGCGCCCAGCTTGAACACTGTGCCGATTTCCGCCATGATCTGAGTCGCCGGCGAGGTACGCTCGCTCCAGGGCTTCAGACCAACGAACATTACACCGGCATTGGACTTGGAACCGCTGGACAGCACATCATAGCCGCTGACGGACATGACATCGCTGACACCCGGTACCTGCTGGATATCGTTGGCCAGCGAATCCACCACATGCTGGGTACGATTCAGGGAGGTTCCTTCCGGCATGGTGACCGAGGTCACGTAGAAGCCCTGATCCTCATCCGGAACGAAGGTTGTCGGAATCACTTTGTAAAGAAGGCCTGTCAAACCCACAACCACCAGCATGAAAATGATAGCCAGCTTGGACTGGCGGATACACCAGCCCACAATGCCGGTGTAGCGATCCTTCGTGCGGTCAAACCAATTATTGAAGGCTTCGAAGAACCGTCCCAGGACGCCCTTGCTGGCATCCGGTTTATGCGGCTTGAGCATCATGGCGCAAAGGGCCGGGGTGAGTGTCAAAGCGATGAAGGCCGACAGAGCCATGGAAATGGCAATTGTCAGGGCAAACTGCTTATAGAGCACACCCATCATGCCGCCCAGGAAGGCAACCGGTACGAATACCGCTGCCAGAACGCAGGCAATGGCCACAACCGGCCCCTGTACCTCGCCCATGGCAATCTGCGTCGCTTCCTTCGGCGAGAGTCCATTGTATCGCATATGATGCTCTACGTTCTCGATAACAACGATAGCATCATCCACCACGAGGCCGATAGCCAGTACCATGGCAAACAGCGTCAGGGTGTTGATGGAAAATCCCAGGAAGGTAAAGGCGGTAAAGGTTCCCACCAGGGATACCGGCACTGCCAGCATCGGGATGAGAGTTGCCCGCCAGCTCTGCAGGAATATGAATACAATGACCATAACCAGCAGCAGGGCCTCGAAGAAGGTCTTTACAACCTCCTGGATGGATTCACTGATGTATTTCGTACTATCGATGATTTCCTTGTACTGGAGATCCGGCGGAAAATCCTTGGCGGATTCCTTCAGCAGGGTCCGCACCTCACCGACAGTTTCCATGGCATTCGCGTCATTGGTCAACTGGATACCAAAGCCGACGCCTTCCATGCCATTGACCTTTGACTGGATGTTATTTGTCTTTGCACCCGTTTCAATACGGGCTACGTCCTTCAGACGGACGAAGGAACCATTGGATTCCGATTTGATGATGACATTCCCGAAATCCTCCGCTGTCACCAGACGGCCCTGCACTTTGCCAGTATACTGCTTCTCCTGGTCCGCCGGTGCAGGAAGCTGACCGATGGTACCGGCCGGTGCCTGGATATTCTGCTCCTTGATGGCCGTGGTGACATTGGCCACCGTCAGCCCAAGTTCAGCCAGCTTGTCCGGGTTCAGCCAGACACGCATGGAATAATCCGCACCAAAGACGTTTACATCACCAACGCCTTTGACGCGCTTGATTTTATCCAGCAGATATATATCCGCATAGTTTTTCATGAAAACACGGTCATAGGTGCCATTCGGCGAATAGAGGGACACCATGAGGGCCATATCCGTAGAGGCCTTTTTCGTTGTTACACCGATGGCCTGTACATCCGACGGCAGGCTGGCGTTCGCGATGGCAACATTGTTCTGGACCTTTACGGAGTCCATATCGCCATCTGTGCCCAGCTTGAATACTACCTGCAGGCTGTAACGGCCTGTATCATCCGAGTTGGAGCTCATGTAGTCCATGCCCTGGGTACCGTTGACCTGCTGCTCGATGACCTGCGCAATGGTCTGGTTTACAACGCTGGCATTTGCCCCTGTATAGGAGGTGGACACGCCGATGGTCGGCGGTGAAATCTGCGGATACTGGGCAATCGGCAGCTGAAGCGCCGAAATAACGCCGAGGATCACGATCATCAAGGATATGACAATGGCGAATATCGGCCGTTCAATAAAGAATTTTGACAAGTTGTACCCCCCTTATGACTGCGACGAGGCGGTCTTTTCCGTTGGGTCACTGGTCAGGGAAAAATTCATATCCTCTGGTGTAACCATTGTCACATTCAGATCCTTACCCTCCTGAAGATTGGTAAGCCCTTCGACAACAACGACATCATCAGCAGAAATTCCATCCTTGATAATATAGTAGCTCCCTACCTTTTCACCAAGGGTAACCGGTTTCGAAACGGACTTATTATCCGGACCTACGACAATAACAAAGGATTTATCCAACAGCTGCTGCACAGCCCGCTGAGGTACCAGGATCGCATTGGGGACGACCTCGCCGCCAAGCTTTACCCGGGCAAACATGCCAGGAAGCAGGATGCCGTCAGGATTGCCGAAGAGGGCCTTGACCGTCAATGTACCCGTATTCTCGGAAAGAGCACGGTCAGCCTGGACCAGCTTGCCCTGTACCGGATATTCTTCCCCGTTGCTCAGGGTAATGGACACTATGGCACTGTCCATATTGCCCGAATTGAGGGAATGGAGATCCATGAATTTCAGATATTCCGTCTCACTGATGCTGAACTGGACAAATACAGGGTCCACGGTACCAATGGTCACCAGCGCGGTCTGTCCGGCCGACGCATAGGTTCCCACGGCCACATCGTCCACATTGAGACGGCCGCTCATAGGCGCATAGACCACAGTATCATCGAGATTTTCCTGGGCCTTTTTCAAAAGGGCCTGATTCGCTGCGGCAGCGGCTGCATACTGATTTACCTTGGACTGCTGCGTCGTCACCTCCTGTTCAGCAATAGCAGCGGATGCCAGCAGTTCCTGATCACGCTGCAAATCGATCTGTGCGTTGTTCAGTGTGGCTTCCGACTGCGCCAGGGTAGCCTGGGCAGAAAGCACTGCTGATTCATACTGGCGGGAATCCAGCTTGTAGAGAGGCTGTCCAGCCGTCACGAACTGACCACCTGTAACATATTTCTCCACTACAGTGCCAGAAACTCTGGGCTGTACCTTTACTTCATTTTTTCCCTTGACCTGACCGGCATACTCATAGGTAAGGGGCGTGTCCTGCTGCAGGACCTTCATGGCCTTGACCTGGGAAGCCCCGGCTGCTGCCTGCTGCTTCTGGCTGCCGCAGCCGCCCATGGCAAAGGCTCCAGCTGCGATAAGTACTGCGAGCAGAAGACCGCCACCGGTCTTCATCTTCTTCGAAAACAAAATAATATTACCTCCTTTATGGCCGCAGGACAGGCCTTGCGGACTTGTTTACCAAGCATTTAAAATAGTAAACAACTATTTACTATTGATGAATAATATAGTATATTATATTTATATAAAAGTCAAGGAATTATAGCAGTTCTCCAAGGCCCTCATGAGAGGATTCCCGCAGGATTCTCATAATTTCATTGCCGCCCTTATATAAGGAGGTTTTTTTATGCAACCGACAGATTATAACGCTCTGTCTGAGAAATTCATGAAAGCCCTATATGCCCTGCATCAAAGTTTTTTCCGGCAGACAGCCACCCCCATTCCGGCAAACCACTTTCTCGTGCTGCTGCTGCTGCGAAATGAAGGTCCATCGAATATCACGCGCATGGGCCAGCGCCTGGGCATGTCCAAGCAGCAGCTCAGCCCCATCATCGATAAGCTTGTGAAAAATGGCTATATCAGCAAGAGATTGCTGCCGGAGGATCGGCGCTGCAGTGTTATCTCGCTGGCTGACGGCGGCAACGCAATACTCGGCCAAAACTGCGAAGAGCTCCGGCTGCGCTTCCATGACCGTCTCGACAAGCTTTCCCCCCAGGAAATAGAGCAATTCGCTGTTTCCATCGAGATATTTACCACATCCATCAACAAGATGTTCATCAAGAAGAATATGATGCTGGAAGCCAGCGAATAGTATTTTACCAGAGGAGAATGGAAATGAAATAAGCAATAGTGCCTGCGGCTGCTTTTGGCCCAGGCACTATTTTTGCGGCTTCAATCCATTTCTATTACGTCGAGATCATCCGGCACATAGACCGGTCCGGAAAAATATTGCCGGGCTTCCGTCTGATAGTTCACTTTGCGCTGAGCCATGTTCTTGTCCTCTGTATGATAGAGGATCAGCTGCTTCACCTGCAGGCCCGCAGCGGTCTCACAGGCTTCCTTTACCGTACTGTGGTGCTTCTCATAGGGCTTGAAGCGATCCCGGTCAGCATAGAGGCAGAAGGCCTCAGATAAAAGCCAGTCACAGTTTTCCGCATAGCAGCGGCAATGTTCATTATAGGGCTCATCCCCCAGGCAGGTCAGCCGGGTCCCGTCCGCCAAACGCAGAGCGTAGCCGTACTGCTTGGCCTTTGTGGAAAGGATATCAAAGGCTGTGAGCTCCATATCCAGTACCCTGCAGCGGCTGCCATCCTGCAGCTCATGGATGATAATGCGCTGGCCCAGCTGGGCCAGGTCCTTTTTCTTCAGCGTCATGGCCGTCATGGTCTCCAGCATGGATTTGACCACATCATGACAGTAGATATGGAATTCTCCGGTGAACTTTCCCTGGTTCATAAGGGTGGCAATCTTGCGGATGACCCAGATGACCCCCAGGATATGGTCTGTGTGCCCGTGGGTCACAAACATATGATGGAGCCGCTGCCAGTCCGCCCCGGCCAGCTCCAGCTGCCGCAGGATGCCATTGCCGCCGCCAGCGTCCGTAAGGAAATATTCCCCGTTGTCCAGTTCCAGCAGGAAGCAGGTGTTGAAGCAATGGGTGACCATGGCCGATCCGGTGCCCAAAAAAATCAGTTTCTTCATGGTATCACAATCCTCTCAAGGCTTTTTTATCCAAAAGACAGCACTGTTCCCCATATTCCAGGCGCAGCTGATCCCGCTGGCGGCCATCGGGAATCAGCTGCAGCTGCACCCGGGGATATTGCTGCTGCCAGCGCCGGCAATTGCCATTCTTCAGCCCCCGCAGCTTGGAGGTATCCTGAGCCGCATGATGCAGCCGGACCGCTCCCACCGGCTGCCAAAGCTCCAGCTGCCGTTCCACCAGGGCAGCAAACAGCCAGCTTTCCACCATTTCCCCGAAGGCCGGATGGTAGGGACCTGCCAGCACCGTCCCCGGCGCATCCAGCTCCGGACTGGATTGCAGCCCGGTACGGATGACCTCGATGCCCTGCTGCTCAAAGGCCAGCTTCATGACAGCCGCTATGCGCACCGCCGCAGCGAGGGAAAGGGGCTCATAGCTTCCGGCTTCATAAGCGGCCGCCAGGGCGGTATCCCGCAGTACCACGGTGGGATATATGCGCACCATATCCGGGCGCAGCCGCAGTGTCTCCGCCAGGGAATGGCGCATGGTTTCCTCCGTATCCCCCGGCAGGCCGGGCATGAGCTGGATTCCCAGCTGAAAGCCCCGCTGCCGGACCAGCTCAGCAGCCCGGCAGATATCTGCCGCTGCATGGCCCCGCTCCGCCCGGCGCAGCACCCCATCATCAAAGGACTGCGCCCCCAGCTCAATAGCCCGTACCCCCAGGGACCAGAGAAAATCGAGGTTCTCCCGGCGGATGCAGTCCGGCCGGGTAGAAAGGCGTATACCCTGCAGCTTCCCGGCGAAAAAACAGGCTGCTGCCGGTTCCAGCAGCTCCCGTTGCCGGCTCTCCGGCAGTGCAGTGAAGCTGCCGCCATAAAAGGCGGCCTCCACAAAATAGGGCCGGGTGATCTGCGCCAGATGCCGGCCGATGATATCCGCTACCTCCTGCGCCGTCACATTGGTATCCACTCCTGTGATCTTCCGCTGATTACAGAATACGCAGGTATGAGGGCAGCCAAAATGCGGGATGAACAAAGGAATGATATAATGCTTCATACAGGTCGCTCCATGATTGAATTTCTGTCAATTCCAGTATACCACAGCTCCACTATAGGGCAATAAAAAAAGGATAGCCGAAGCCATCCCTTTTACATTTCTTATTTTTCTTTCAGCTGACGCAGTGCCTCATGGGCCGCATGCTGCTCGGCTTCCTTTTTGCTGCGGCCGGTTCCCCTGCCACAGATTTCACCGTTGACCTTTACCGCGAACTCAAAATTCTTGGCATGATCCGGGCCGGTCTCACTCAGGAGCTCATAGCAGACAGCCTGCTCAAAGCGTTTCTGCACCAGTTCCTGCAGAATGGTCTTGTAATCCTGCAGATTGTGCCCTGTCTCCACCATGCGCAGATCCTCCTGGAGCTGTGCCAGCACATAGGCCGAGGCAATCTCCCAGCCCTGATCCATGTAAATGGCCCCGATGACGGCCTCAAAAGCATCCGCCAGAATAGAGGGACGGGTGCGTCCGCCAGTAGCCAGCTCTCCATGACCCAAAAGCAGATAGTCCCCCAGGCGCAGAGCCGCTGCCCGGCGGGAAAGAGTGGCCTCACAGACCACGGAAGCCCGGGCCTTGGTCATTTCCCCCTCAGGAAGCTTGGGAAAATGGGTAAAGAGATAGGTACTGGTGGACAGCTCCAAAACCGCGTCTCCCAGGAACTCCAGCCGCTCGTTATGAATGATCTTCTGATGACGGGCCTCGTTGGCGTAGGAGGTATGGGTCAGTGCCTGATGGAGCAGGCCCAAATTGGAAAGGGAGACTCCAAGTCTCCCCGCCAGTTCTAACAAATCATGTTGTCTGTCAGCTGATAAATCCGCTGTCATTTTTATCACTTCACAAATTTCTTGATGAGCAGGCAGGCATTGTGACCGCCAAACCCAAAGGAATTGGAGATAGCTGCCCGAACCGTCTTCTGCTTCGCCTTATTCGGAACATAATCCAGATCCAGACCTTCATCCGGAGTATCATAGTTGATGGTCGGCGGAACCATGTCATTCTCTACAGCCAGTGCCGTAGCAATGCACTCCACGCCGCCGGCAGCACCCAGCAGATGGCCGGTCATGGATTTGATGGAGCTTACGCAGATATCCTTGGCCTTGTCGCCAAATACCGCCTTGATAGCTTCCGTCTCGCCCAGATCATTGAGATGGGTGGAAGTGCCGTGGGCATTGACATAGTCAACATCCGCTGCTGTCAGGCCGGCATCATCGATAGCCAGCTGCATGCATTTCGCCTGCATCTCGCCATGAGGTGCCGGGGAAGTGATATGATAGGCATCCGAATTGGAGCCATAGCCTGCAACCTCGGCATAAATATGAGCGCCGCGCTTTTCAGCGTGCTCCAGGCTTTCCAGGATGACTACGCCAGAGCCTTCGCCCATGACAAAACCGCTGCGATCCTTATCGAAAGGACGGGAACCGTGCTCAGGATCATCATTATGATCCATGCACAGAGCCTTCATGGAGCAGAAGCCTGCTACTGCAGCCTGGGAGATGCTGGCTTCCGTACCGCCGGCAACCATAACATCCGCGTCACCGCGCTGGATAACCCGGAAGGCATCACCGATGCAGTTAGAGCCTGTTGCGCAGGCAGTGACCACACAGCTGCTGGGACCTCTGAGCCCCAGGGTGATGGAGATCTGGCCGGCAGCCATATTGCCGATCATCATCGGAATGAAGAACGGGCTGATACGGGAAGGTCCCTTGTCGAAGAGCTTCTTGTACTGCTCATGCATGGTCTCGATACCGCCGATACCAGTACCAACGAAGGTACCGATGCGCTCCTTGTTCTCCTTGTCCAGATCCAGCTTGGCATCTTCAAAGGCCATCTTCGCTGCCGCAATGGCAAACTGCGTGTAGCGATCCATACGCTTGGATTCTTTTTTATCAATATAGGCCGTCGGATCGAAGTCCTTGACCTCGCCAGCGATCTGCGCCGCGTAATCCGCTGCGTCAAACCGCGTAATTTTGCCGATGCCGTTCTTGCCGGCCAGCAGGCCGTCCCAAAAAGCATCCTTACCCATACCGATAGGTGTAATCGCTCCGATACCAGTAATTACTACTCTATTAGTCAATACTAACACCTCTCAAATTAAATTGCAGCTGCAGCTTCTGCCTGAAGCTGCTCGAAGATTTCCTTGACCGATAAAATCTTCTTGATACGATGGATGTATTCCCCGGTAAACACCAGGCCGGTCTCCACATCCCCCTGCTGTGCCCGGATCAACGCCCGGATGATACAGAAATTATGCTTACATGCCTTCAGACAGTTATCACACTGCTTCGGTGGTACGGTTCCTTCCATGATGCGCTCCGCGAAGGGATTGCGCACCGCACGTCCCGGTAATCCCACCGGGCTGTGGATGACTACGATATCCTCAGGCTTTGCTTTCAAATAAAATTCTTTCAGCGCCGGAGCCGCATTGGACTCTACGCTGGCCGCGAAACGGGAACCCATCTGTACGCCGTTTGCGCCCATTTTTATCAGATCAACAATGTCCTGGCCGCTTAAAACACCACCGGCCGCAACAACTGGAATATCCACAGCGGCACGGATGCCAGGGATCAGCTCCCGGACAGATGTGCTTGTGCCTAAGTGGCCGCCAGCCTCTTTGCCCTCTACGACAATTGCCGTAGCACCAAGACGTTGAGAAATTTTCGCCAATTTAACGGAAGAAACAATAGGTACAATCGGTGTGCCCGATTCCTGACCTAAACCAAACATGTCGCGCGAAAATCCTGCACCTGCAACAACGAGATCAATACCTTCATCAATAGCGGTTTTCACGATTTCACTAAACTTCTTTGCGGCTACCATGATGTTGATACCAATGATACCCTTCGTAAGCGAACGTGCGAGCCTGATTTCATAGCGCAATTCATCATTCGTCATGCCGGATGCAGCAATGAGCCCTATACCGCCCTGATTTGCTACCGCAGCAGCCAGTCTGGCTGTTGACAGACGAATCGCCATGCCGCCTTGAATAATCGGTACTTTTGCAATTTTAGTGCCAATTTTCAGCTCAGGAAGCTTCAAAATAACTCCTCCAATCAAATCTCGCGCACTTACCTTTAGAAAGCCCCGCGAATAACTTCGCGGGACTTCTTAAACAAAGGCAAGACACTCAAACTCATTTGTTTTGGTCTATGTAGGTTACAACATCCTGAACCGTCTTGATCTTTTCAGCAGCCTCATCCGGAATTTCAATACCGAACTCCTCTTCAAATGCCATGATCAGTTCGACAATATCCAGGGAATCTGCACCTAAATCATCGATGAAAGTAGACTCGATTGCAACCTCGTCTGCTTCCACACCCAATTGTTCTACTACGATATCTCTAACTTTTTCAAAAGTCGACACGACGTTCACCTCCCTCCATATATACCATATATCTATTTATATCACATAACCATGCCGCCGTCTACATTGATGGTCTGGCCAGTGATATAAGATGCCTGATCTGATACGAGGAAAACCACCGCATCTGCGACGTTTTCCGGTGTTCCGATTTTCCCAAGCGGGATATCAGCGACCATGGCCTCACGGACCTTGTCCGGAAGCACTGCTGTCATATCCGTATCAATAAAACCAGGAGCAACCATGTTTACTGTAATGCCGCGGGATGCCAGCTCACGGGCCATGGACTTTGAAAATCCGATGACACCCGCCTTGGCAGCCGCATAATTGGACTGTCCGGCATTACCTATGAGGCCAACAACCGATGCCATATTGACAATGCGGCCGGATCTCTTCTTCATCATAAGCTTAGAAACAACTTTTGTACAGTGGAAAATTCCCTTGAGATTCGTATTGATGACCGCATCCCAATCCTCTTCCTTCATGCGCATGAGCAAACCGTCTCTGGTGATGCCCGCATTGTTTACCAGGATATCGATGGAACCGAAGTTCTCAACCACAGCCTTGATCATCCCATCCACTGCAGCAGCATCAGCCACATCGGCCTGGACCAGCAGCGCCCGTCCGCCCGCAGCCTCAATGACTGCCTTGACCTCTTCTGCGGCCTTGACATTGCCCGCGTAATTGATGGCAACAGCAGCGCCTTCGCTGGCCAGCCGGATTGCAATGGCCCGGCCGATGCCCCGGGAGGCTCCAGTAACCAGTGCTGTCTTCCCGTCTAAAAGCATATTAGCGAACCTCCTTGAAATAGTCAAGTGTTTTTTGCAGCGACTCGACATCCTCCACATTCAGGCTCTTGAGGGAACGGTCAATTCTCTTGTTGAAGCCGCAGAGCGTCTTGCCCGGTCCTGCTTCGACAAAAGTATCTGCACCGAACTCCTTCATAGCGCCTACGCAGTCTTCCCATTTCACCGGGCTGGCTGCCTGCTTTACCAGGCTTTCCTTTATATCCGCAGCCTTGGTGAGCAGGGTTCCTGTCACATTAGCGACCACAGGGAAAAGCGGATCCGAAAGAGCTACCTTGTCCAGTTCAACAGCCAGCTTAGCTGCCGCCGGCTTCATGAGTGTGCTGTGGAAGGGTGCGCTTACGGGCAGAATGACTGCCTTCTTGGCCCCGGCTTCCGAAAGAAGCTTTACTGCCTTTTCAACGCCTGCCGTGGAGCCGGCGATGACTACCTGTCCAGGACAGTTGAAGTTTACAGCCTGCACCTCAGCCTCAGCAGATACCTTTTCACAAGTCTCTATTATAACATTTCTGTCAAGACCGATGATGGCAGCCATGCCGCCCTGGCCGACAGGAACCGCTTCCTGCATGAATGCACCGCGCTTATGCACGAGAACTACTGCATCCTGGAATTTCATCACGCCAGCCGCTACCAGAGCAGAATACTCGCCCAGGCTGTGGCCGCCGGTAACTTCCGGCTGCAAACCATTTTCCTTGAGTATCTCGTTTGCAATGACGCTCATAGTGAGTATAGCTGGCTGCGTGTTCGCCGTCAAGCGCAAATCCGCCTCAGGACCTTCAAAGCACATGTTCATGATGGAATAGCCCAGGGCCTCATCCGCCTCTTTAAAGAGCTTCTTCGCCACATCGTAGTGCTCATAAAAATCTTTTCCCATGCCAACCTTCTGTGCACCCTGTCCAGGGAATACAAAAGCTATCTTACCCATTTTTCCAACCTCATTTCACTAAACAAATATTTATGATTCTGGCTGCTTATTTACAGTCTTCCTTAATCGTATCAATAATACCAGGGATGCCGGCAACCAGATCCCGGATGATTTCCTCCACCGGCTTGATGTCCTTGAACATGCCGGAAATCTGACCAATCATCACGGAGCCATGATCCACATCGCCTTCGTGGGTTGCCAGATGCAGCTTGCCTGCGCCCAGCTTTTCCAGTTCCTCTATCGGCGCGCCGTTCTTCTCCAGCTCCAGATATTCCCGGGTCAGATGATTGCCGATGACCCGCACCGGATGGCCCGTGGACCGGCCGGTAACGACCGTGGAACGGTCCTTGGCCTTCAGAACCAGCTTTTTATAGTTCTCGTGAGCGATGCACTCCTTGGATACAACGAAGCGGGAGCCCATCTGTACACCCTTGGCCCCCAGCGCAAAAGCCGCCGCAATGCCCCGGGAATCACCGATGCCGCCGGCAGCGATGACCGGTACGTCCACAGCGTCCACAATCTGCGGAACCAGTGCCATGGTGGTGATATCGCCAATATGGCCGCCGCTTTCCGTGCCCTCGGCAATAACCGCGTCAACGCCTGTACGGACAAGACGCTTCGCGAGTGCTACCGAAGCCACGACAGGAATGACCTTGCTGCCGATTGCCTTCAGTGCCGGGATATATTCACCTGGATTGCCAGCTCCCGTAGTAACCACCGGAACTTTCTCATCCACAACCACCTGCATGACCTCTTTGACAAAGGGGGACATGAGCATGATATTCACGCCAAAAGGCTTATTCGTCCATTTCTTGGCCTTTTGGATTTCTGCCCGCAGCACATCCGGCGGCATATGGCCTGCGCCAATGATGCCGAGGCCGCCCGCATTCGATACAGCCGAAGCCAGCTCCGCTGTGCCAATCCAGGCCATACCACCCTGGAAAATCGGATATTTTATCGAAAGCAGCTTACAGATCTCATTTTGTTCAAACATATTAATCCTCCTTCGCCCATCTCATAATACAGGATCCCCATGTAAGTCCGGCACCAAAGCCTGAAAGTGCGAGGATATCACCCTTTTTGAAGGTTTTGGCTGCGGCCGCTTCTGCCAGGGCCACTGGAATGCAGGCCGCTGACATGTTGCCATACTTCTGGATATTGACGATGACCTTTTCCATCGGAAGATCCAGACGCTTGGCCGCAGATTGGATGATGCGGAGATTCGCCTGATGAGGAACGAGCCAATCGATCTTTGATTTATCCATATCTATTTTTTTCAAGGAGGTCTTTACGGTATTTCCCATAGCCTTTACCGCAAACTTGAATACTTCCTTGCCGTTCATGTGAATGAGATTCAGCTTCTGCGCTATGCTTTCTTCAGAAACAGGCATGAGACTGCCGCTGGACGGAATGCAGATCGCATCGGCGCCCGAGCCGTCGCTGCCAAGATCAAAGCTCAGCATGCCATAGCCCGCTTCCACTTCGCCAAACACCGCTGCTCCGGCGCCATCACCGAAGAGGATGCAGGTATTGCGGTCTTCCCAGTTCACGTACTTGGAAAGAGTCTCCGCGCCGATGACCAGCACCTTTTTGTAGACGCCCCCCTGTATGAACTGGGAAGCGATGCTGGCGGCATAGGTAAATCCGGAGCAGGCCGCCGAAAGGTCAAAGGCTGCCGCATGCCCGGCACCCAGACGATCCTGCAGGATGCAGGCCGTGGAGGGAATGATGCGGTCAGAGGTCAGTGTGGCTACAATGATAAGATCCAGTTCCTCAGCGGCCACACCGGCATCCTTCAAGGCCATTTCCGCTGCCTTGAAGGCCAGGTCAGACATGGGAACATTGTCTTCTGCCACCCGGCGTTCATGGACTCCGGTCCGTTCCACAATCCAGGCATCGCTGGTATCCACCATCTTTTCCAAATCAAAATTTGTGATTATTTTTTCCGGTACATAAAAACCTGTACCTAAAATACCGGCATTACTTGCTTTCGCTGTCATTACGAAGCATCTCCTCCTCCGCTATGTTATCCCTGATATGATCCAGGACATTGTTCTTCACGTATTCATTTGCGACCCCGATGGCGCTGCAAATGGATTTCGCATTCGATGAGCCATGGCAGATGATGCAGCAGCCGTCCACACCCAAAAGGGGTGCGCCGCCGTATTCCGTCACATCCAGGCGCTTGCCCAGCTTCTTCAGAGCGGGCATTACCAGCAGGGCTCCCAGCTTTGCCAGCAGGCCGCCGTCCTTGATGGTTTCCTTGATAAGCTTCATCAGTGTTTTCGCAAGGCCCTCTGCAAATTTTAACACAACATTGCCAACAAATCCATCACAAATCACGACATCCACATTCCCCTTGGGAATATCCCGGCCTTCCACGTTGCCGATGAAATTGATGGTGGTCATCTGCTTCAGCAGCGGATAAGTGGCCAGAGCCTGTTCATTGCCCTTTGTTTCTTCCTCCCCGATATTCAAAAGACCAACCCGTGGTTTTTCTGTGCCAAAAATATACTGGGAATAAATCGAGCCCATCATCGCACTCTGTACCAGATGGCGCGGCTTGCTGTCCACATTGGCCCCAGAATCAAGTAAAAGCGTTACTCCTCTTGGGGTAGGCATGGGCGTGGCAATCGTCGGGCGATCGATGCCCTTGATGCGTCCCAGACCCAGCAGCGCCGCTGCCGATGCGGCTCCAGTGCTGCCAGCCGACAGCACTGCGTCACAGACGCCTTCCTTGACCAGTCGGGTCGCAACCACTACGGAAGCATCCTTTTTCCGGCGGATAGCCGCGCCGGGATGCTCTCCCATCTCAATGACCTCACTGGCATGGTGGATGGATATATTCAATTCCTGCCAGCCCTGTTCTTCTGACAGGACCTTACGGATCTTCTGCTCATCGCCTACCAGGACGATTTCACAGCCATATTTCTTCGCTGCACGGACGGAGCCAAAAACAATCTGTTCCGGCGCATAGTCCCCGCCCATAGCGTCAATTGCAATCTTCAAAGCTAAGCCTCCTATTCTTCGCCCCAGGAAACCATGATGAACTTGGCGCGAAAAACTTCTTGCGTTTCATTCCGGGTCTTTACCCAGACAAAATATTTATTGCTGCGCTGCCGGATGATCTCCGCCTTTGCGATCAGCTTTTCTCCCACACGTACCGGAACCTTGTACTTGATGTTCGCTACTCCGGTGACAGCCATGGGAGCATCGATGATAGCCAGTGCCAGGGAATTAGCCTGGGAAAAGACAAAATACCCCTTCGCCACATGGGTTTTGGCAAATACCATATCTTCCGTGATCTTCAGCATGGAAATGCCGGACTTTCCCAGTTCCAGATCGATGAGCTCACCAACGACCTCGCCGCTGGCTATGGATTTGACCTTATGCTGTGCATTCTCCGCCATCTTACGGACCCGCTCCCGCAGTTCCGGTATGCCCAGCTCCAGCCGGTCCAGCCGGATGGTCTGTACGCTGACCTGCAGTCCTCTGGCCAATTCTTCATCCGTCAGAAAAGGCTTCTCATGTACCTGCTCGATCAGCAGCTGTTGTCTTATTTTCTTCTTTACACGTGCCATCAACTATCACCTAATTTTAGTACTAGCTACTACGACCAGTTATAATTGACTATTATACCCACTACAAATTAAAAATGCAAGCAAAAAATGAGCAGGATATATTTCTATACCCTGCTCATCTGCAGAAAAATTATTCAGCTGCTGCAATAACTTCCTTGCCATCATAATAACCACATTCCGGGCATACATGATGCGGCATTTTCGGTTCGTGGCACTGGGGGCACGAAACGAAGCCAGGAGCCTCTAATTTCCAGTTAGCACGACGGGAATCACGACGAGCCTTCGACATTTTACGCTTTGGTACTGCCATTCAGGGTACACCTCCTTAAATCAAACAAATCTGGAACCATCATTTTTTCTTCAATAAGTGCTGCAACGCTGCCAGCCTCGGGTCCGGAACAAAGCGATCGCATCCGCAATCCCCCTGGTTCAAATCCGCCCCGCATTTAGGGCACAGGCCGCGGCAATCAGAGCGGCATATATTATTCAACGGCTGAGCCGCGAGAATCGTATCACGGACCATGTCCGCAATATCAATGGCATCCCCGTTAAAATAATTTACGGTGCTTTCTTCCTCTGCGCCTTCCTCACCGAGCCGGTAATCTTCAGAAAAACGATGCTGCTGCTTTTCTGTAAAATGACCAAGGCACCGGTCACAGACAAAGGACTTCACACATTTTATCTTACCCTGCAGCCGATACTGATGACCGGTATTCACAATAGTCCCCTGGATCTCTACGGGTCCATCGATGGAATATTCTTTCTGTACCATGTCCAGTTCTTCCGCTGAGGATGTAAAGGAAAACGGGAATTCTCTGCCCACATCGGCATTCGAGTCAGCGATTTTCACTTTCATCATTTAGCATCAACCTCAATCCATTATAGCGACCGCAATCTTTTTTGTCAAGGAAAACTCCTTGGCTTGCCATGTTTTTCCGGCGGAATTTGCAGTCAGCTCTACAGTCTGTTTTTTAGTATAACAGAAAATCGCTCTTCTGGATATTCCCCCGAAGAAATTTCTTATGGCTGCCCCGGATCCTCTGGCTTTTTCGGCTGTATATAGGCATTGATATTCGCCACCACATCGGCCTCCATCCGGATGCCCACCGCCATGAACAGGATGATCACAATGGAGAACAGATCCAGCTCCATGCCGAAGCCGAAACCCAGGCACAAAATGAAGATGATCTTGCTCACAATGGATACGTACAGGGATGGCTTCAGGTACTTCTTTACCGGGAATTTCTCCGGCCGGCTGTACATAAGGGCCTCAAAGGCAAAGGAGGCCATATCCGTGAGGGCGGCAAAGGCAAAGAGAAAAGCGAAGAAAACCGATGTGCTGGTCCAGGCCATGCCCAACATCCCCACCCAAAAAATAATAGAAATCGCCGTCTGCAGCGGCGTCTTGCGCAAAAAAGCATTCAAATCAAAAAGCTGCATGAAAAAACCTCGCCTTCGGATAAACTACTCTCTATTATACCCGAAAGACGAGGATTATGCTATTTTTCCAGTATTTCATTCTGGCTGCCCATGCGATAGCCGGAGAGGTCCAGTGTCACATAGGTAAAACCCAGCGCCTTGAGCTTCACGGCAATCTCCTCCCTGCGGGCCAGAAGAGCCGGCATCCCCTCCGGCTCCACCTCTATGCGGGCCAGGGAGCCATGATGGCGGACCCTCAGCTGCCCCCGGGTCCAGTTCCGCAGCAGCTTTTCTGCCGCCTCCACCTGCTCCAGCCGCCGCGCTGTAAGGGGGATGCCATACTCCACCCGGGAGGCCAGACAGGCCGCGCTGGGCTTATCCCATACCGGCAGTTCCCATTCCCTGGCCTGCTGGCGGATATCCGCCTTGGTCCAGCCGCATTCCATAAAGGGCGATACCACCCGGGGCAGCTCGGCAATGGCCCGCATGCCCGGCCGGTAATCTCCCCGGTCATCGAGATTCGAGCCTTCCGCCACATAGTCATAGCCCTGGGCCTGTGCCCATGCCAGCATATCGGAAAAGCGCCCTTTTTTGCAATAGTAGCAGCGCTCCGGATCATTCCTGACCAGCTCCGGCAGTTCCAGATCATGGGCTGGCAGAATCTCATGACGTATCCCTGCCAGGGCCGCCATCTTTTTGGCATCCGTCAGTTCCTCCGCCGCCAGGAGTTCTGAGGAAGCGGTCACCGCCACGGCCCTGTCCCCCAGTGCCATGGCCGCTGCCCGGGTGAGCACAGAGCTGTCCACCCCGCCGGAAAGGGCCACTGCCAGGCTCCCATAGGAACGCAATGCCTCTAATAAATGTCTGGTCTTTTCCATAGTTCCTCCCTATTCTCCCAGCCGATGGTTCACTTCCTCCAGAGCCGCCTGCTGGACCTGCTTCAGCGGAATGTGATGCTCCAGAGCCAGCCGCCGGCAATCCTCATACTCTGCGGATACCGATACCAGTTCCCCCTTGTAGGCACTGATTTTGCAGGCCACCTCCCCATAGGGCGTACGCACCCGGGCCATCCGGCGCACCGCCTCCCGCCGCTGGTCGATGGTCTGGATGCGCAGCCCGATGCTGCTGGTTTCCCGAAAAATAATATCGCAGCAGCTTTCCTTGTGCTCCTCATCTGTGAGCACGGAAAGTATCTGGGCCGGGCGGTTCTTCTTCATGAAGATCGGCGTGGTCCAGACATCCAGGGCTCCGGCCGCCAGCAGCTGCTCTGAGGCATAGCCGAAGAGCTGGCCGCTCATATCATCGATATTGGCTTCAATGAGATAGCGGCAGCTTTCCTTTTTCCCCTGATACTCGCCAAGGTACAGCCGCAGCACATTGGGCAAAGAAAGCTCCCAAAACCCGGCCCCATAGGCGATGCGCTCCGTCACGAAATCCGCCGGTATATTTTCCGCAAATTCCGCCAGAGCCTTCACCACAGCGGCTCCTGTAGGGGTAGTCATCTCTTTTTCATCCCCGCGATGGTAGGAAGGAATCCCCTTCAGCAGCTCGGCCGTAGCCGGAGCCGGCACCATCATGAGTCCGTGGGCACATTGTACGGTGCCGCTGCCCGTGTTGAGGCGGGATACGAACACCTTCTCGATTTCCAGATAATCCAGGCAGACAGCGGTTCCCACAATATCCACAATGGAATCCACCGCACCCACCTCATGGAAATGGACCTGCTCCTTCGGCAGGCCATGCACCTTCCCCTCCGCCTCGGCCAATACCTCAAAAATGCCCAGAGCAATCTTCTTCACCGGTGCAGCCAGGCTGGAATGCTCCAGCAAGGAGCGGATATCTGTCAAACTGCGATGGACATGGTGATGGCTGGCCGCTGACGGTTCGGCAACAGCGGCCTGTGCAGCGATCACCGGAGAATGGTGCTCATGCCCATGGCTATGCTCATGGCTGTGCTCGTGGCCATGCTCGTGGCCATGTTCGTGATCCTGTGAATGGCTGTGTTCCTGTCCATGTGCATGGGCTGTTCCATCCCCCGTCTGATGATCATGACCTGCCGGCAGATCCCGCAGCAGCACATCCACATAGACGGCCTGGATGCCATTTTTTTTCACATCACTGACCTGCAGGGAAAACTCATCCGCCACCGGAAGCTTCCGCAATTCTTCCTTTAAATAAGCCTCGGGAACACCGGCCTGCAAAAAGGCCCCCAGCAGCATGTTCCCGCTGATCCCGGAAAAACAGTCCAAATAAATTGCCTTCATTCCATCACCTCATATGATTGATTTTGCTGGCGAGCACTCCCGCCCCAAATCCATTATCGATATTCATCACCGCCAGCCCGGAAGCACAGGAATTCAGCATGGCCAGCAGAGCCGTGACCCCATGGAAGGAAGCCCCGTAGCCGACGCTGGTGGGAACGGCAATCACCGGCTTGTCCGTGAGTCCCCCTACCACACTGGCCAGCGCTCCCTCCATGCCCGCAATGACGATGAGCACATTGGCGGACGCTATCTGTTCCTCATGGGCAAACAGGCGGTGGATGCCCGCCACCCCCGCATCATAGCAAGCCTCTACGGTATTTCCCATCAGACGGGCCGTAAGCTCCGCCTCCCGGGCCACGGGAATATCACTGGTCCCCGCGGTGAGCACCAGCACCTTATGCTGCTCATCCGTACAGGCTGTCTGCCTCTCTACATAAATGATACGGGCCAGCGCATCATATCGGGCCTGCGGCAGCGCCGGCTGCACGAATTCCCAGGTTTCCCTGCCGGCCCGGGTAGCCATGACATTGGCCTCGCTGCGCTTCAGCAAGGCCTGCATGATCTGCAGCACCTGTTCCTTCGTTTTTCCCTCCGCGTAGACCACCTCAGGAAACCCCTGCCGAAGCTCCCGATGATGATCGATCATCGCAAAGCCCATATCTTCATAGGGAAGGCTCTTGAGCTCCTGTACCGCACGGTCCAGGGGCATTTTTCCCGCCCTGTATTCCTCCAGTAAATCCTTGATTTCCTGTTCTGTCATCTGCTGCCACATCCTCATCTTGTAAAGCATATTCTTTCAGTATAGTACACCATGGAGCTCACTCCATGTCAAGAAAAAAAGCCGTCCTCTGCAAAAAAGGACAGCTTTAAGAAAAACAGGCTCAGTGGAGCGCCTCTACCAGCACCTGCATGTTCTTTCGCATGGCGTTGATATAGGCATCCGCGGCCGAAGCATCGGCGTCGCCAGTCACTACAGGATCCAGCGCATAGATTGTGGCTCCGCTTTCCCGGGCAATGGTCTGGGCCGCGGTGGGCGAATACTGCGGCTCCGTGAACAATGCCCGTACCGGCAGTGCCTTGACCTTTTCGGCCGTCTCCTGGATTTCCTTCGGCGAAGGCTCGGTCCCCGGCTCATGCTCGATAACCGCCGCTATATGCAGGTTGAATTCCCTGGCAAAATAGGGAAAGGCCTCATGGAAGGTCACGATATCCCGATGCGGCAGCGGATCGATAGCCGCGTGCATCTCCTTTTTCAGTGCCTCCAGCTTTGCGATATAGGCTGCCGCATTCGACTGATAGGCCGCTGCATGGGCCTCATCTATCGCTGACAGCTGATCCGCGATATTCTGGACCTGCAGGATAGCATCACTTACGCTGACCCATACATGCGGATTAGGCTCGCCATTTTCCTGCAGCAGCTCAATCCCTTTGGAAGCATCCACGATCTGCAGGTTTTTCTGCCGCTGGATGACCTTGTCCAAAAAAGCTTCCATGCCTCCGCCATTGATGACGAATACATTGGCCTTCTCCAGTGTCTTCATATCCTCAGTAGACAGCTGATAATCATGCAGGCAGCCGGTCTGAGGCTTGGTCATATTCACGACCTCCACCCCGTCGATTCCCCTGGTCACATTCAGGGCTGCCACATACATAGGATAAAAGGAAGTGACGACCCGCAGCCCCGTCCCCTTGTCCGCCTTGCTCTCCTTCGGCGGATTCCCGCACCCCGCCAATGACAGCAGCAGCATCGCTATCATCAGAACAATACCAAATCTCTTCATATCAAAGCCCCCATCGCTTCTAAATAGTAAAATTACTATATAGTATAATACTACATTATCAATGTATTGGCAAGATGTAAATTTACCCTCTACCTGAAAACGGGCCCTCGCGATTGCGATGGCCCGTTTTCCTAAGGCTTAGAGCGTTTTCAGCAGCTCCAGTACCTTTTCCTTGTATTCTTCTCTGGTGAAATTATAGGTTTCCCCGGTCTTGCGGATCTTGACCTCGATCTGGTTTTCCTCCAAGGCCTTCGGCCCGATGGTGATGCGCAGCGGATAGCCGATGAGATCGGCGTCCTTGAACTTCACGCCGGCCCGTTCCTTGCGGTCATCCAGCAGAGCGTCCGTACCGGCCTGCTTCATTTCCGCATAGATTTCCTCAGCCAGGGCCAGCTGCTCAGGTACCTTGGCATTGACCGGTACCACCAGCACCTCGAAGGGGGCAATGGCCCGGGGCCAGATAATTCCCTGCTCATCATTGTTCTGTTCGATGGCTGCAGCCATGGTGCGGCTTACGCCGATGCCGTAGCAGCCCATCACCAGCGGCTTTTCCTTGCCGTTTTCATCGAGGAAGGTGGCCTGGAGTGCTTCACTGTATTTCGTTCCCAGGGTGAATACCTGTCCGGCTTCGATTCCCCGGGTCATCTTCACAGGCTGTCCGCAGCGCGGGCAGGCATCCCCTGCCTGGATCATGCGGATATCCGTGACAATGGCCTCGCCGAAATCACGCTTCGGATTGACGTTCTTGTAATGGACATCGGTTTCATTGGCTCCAGCCACCGCATTGTACATTTCCATGACCGTGCTGTCCACCACGATCTTCGTACCCTTTCGGATGCCGATGGGGCTCATGAAGCCCGCTACGCCGCCGGCAGCTGTGATGGCTGCTTCCTCAGCCATATGCAGATCGATGGCACCTACGGCATTGAGCACTTTTACATCGTTGACCTCATGGTCACCCCGTACAAAGGTCAGCACCAGTTCATCCTTCTCTGTCTGGAAGGCCACCGCCTTGATGGTTTTTTCCACGGGAACCTTAAGATAATCCGCTACCAGCTCAATGGTCTTGGCCCCAGGCGTAGCCACCTTTTCCAATGGCAGCATTTCTTCCTCCGGTGCCTTGATGACCGTCAGTTCCGCCTTTTCATCACTGGCGGCATAATCACAGGAGCTGCAATAGGCGATATTGGATTCGCCCGCATCAGCCAGTACGGTGAACTCGTGGGAATGTCCGCCGCCGATAGCCCCGTTATCCGCTTCTACCGGACGGAATTCCAGACCGCAGCGGGTGAAGATCTTCGTGTAGGCATCGTACATCTTTTTATAGGAAACATCCAGTCCTTCTTCATCCTTGTCAAAGGAATAAAGATCCTTCATGATGAACTCGCGTCCGCGCATCAGGCCGAAGCGGGGACGGATCTCATCCCGGTATTTATTCTGGATCTGATAGAGCATGAGGGGCAGCTGCTTATAGGAGCGCACCTCGTCCCGTACCAGGGAGGTGACCATTTCCTCATGGGTTGGTCCAAGGCAGAATTCCCGGTCATGACGATCCTTCAGGCGGAACATTTCCTCGCCATAGACAGCCCAGCGGCCGGTTTCCTTCCACAGCTCGGAAGGCTGCATGATGGGCATGGAAATTTCCTGGCCGCCGGCAGCGTCCATTTCCTCCCGGATGATCTGCTCTATCTTGCGAAGCACCCGCCAGGCCAGCGGCAGATAGGTATATACGCCGCCAGCGGCCTTGCGGATCATGCCGGCCCGCATCATGAGCTGATGACTGACTACCTCAGCCTCCGCCGGTGTCTGCCGGAGTGTTGGTGCATAAAGATTTGTAGTACGCAATTAATTTTCCTCCCCTATGATCGCATCTATTTCCTTGAATAATTCTTCCACTAGTATATTTTCCGGGACCTTGCGCAGGATCTCTCCCTTGCGGAAAATCAGGCCCTCGCCCTTGCCGCCGGCAATGCCCACATCAGCCTCCCGGGCTTCGCCCGGTCCATTGACCACGCAGCCCATAACAGCTACCTGGATGGGCGCCTTCACCGCCGCCAGGCGTTTTTCCACCTCTGCGGCAATGCCCGGCAGATCAATCGAAGTCCGCCCGCAGGTGGGGCAGGAAATCAGTGTGGGGCCGTATTCCCGGAGCCCCAGGGATTTCAATATCTCATTGGCCACCCGCACCTCCACCACCGGATCCCCGGTAAGGGAAATACGGAAGGTATCGCCAATGCCCTCAGCCAGCAGCGCGCCGATGCCCACCGCGGATTTTATCATGCCGCTGTGTACGGTACCGGCCTCTGTGATGCCCAGATGCAGCGGATAATCCACCGTCTCGCTCATGAGCCGGTAGGCCTCCAGCGTCAGCGGCACATCATGGGCCTTCAGGGAAATCTTTATATCATGGAAATCCTGGGCCTCCAGCAGCCGCACATGCTGCAGTGCTGACTCCACCATAGCCTCCGGGGTGATCCTGCCGTATTTCGCCAGCAATGCCTTGTCCAGCGAGCCGGCGTTCACGCCGATACGGATGGGAATATGGCGCTTCTTGGCTTCCGCCGCCACAATGCGCACATTCTCCTCGCCGCCGATATTCCCCGGGTTCAGCCGCAGGGCCGCAATGCCCTGGTTCATGGCCTCCAGAGCCAGCCGATAGTCAAAATGGATATCGGCCACCAGCGGAACATCCACCGCAGCGATGATACTGCCCAGATTCTTCGCTGCCTCCATGTCGGGAACAGCCAGCCGTACAATATCACAGCCCGCTTCGGTCAGGGCCCGGATCTGCTCCACCGTAGCCGCTGTATCCGTGGTCTTCGTATTGGTCATGGACTGGACAGAAATCGGTGCCCCGCCGCCGATGGCCACCGGCCCGATATGGATCTGACGAGTCTTTTTTCGTTTGATCATTCTATCACCAGCTTCATCTATTTTCTATCGGGTAATATCGTTAAAGGTAGCCAGCAGCATGAGACAGAGCAGCAGGGCAATGCCCACCGCCTGGGTATACTGCATGGCCTTGGCACTCAGGGGCTTTCCCCGGACTGCTTCCAGCACCAGTGTAACAAAGTGGCCTCCATCCAGTGCCGGCACAGGGAACAGGTTGATGATCCCCAGATTCAGGCTCAGGAAGGCAGCGAAATTCAGCAGCGGCACAAAACCCAGCTGGGCAACCTCACCAGCCATCTGGGCAACTCCCAGCGGCCCGGCCAGATCCGCAGCCGAGGAGCCGGTGAAAATCTGCTGCAATCCCTTCAGCATGCTCACAATGATATAGCCGGTCTTCTGCACAGCCAGCACCGCAGCCTGCCAGGCTCCCGGGTATTCGGTATTCACCGAGCCCAGCACACCTACCACAGAGCGTTTGGAGCTGTTGTCATAGACAGGGATCAGCGTCGTAGCCATATCCTCTTCGCCCCGGCGGAATTCCACCTTATAGACCTTGCCCTGACCGTCCTTGATGGTTTCTGTAAAAGATTTCCAGCTATCGATTTCCTTTCCATCGATACGGGTGATGCGGTCTCCTGTCAGCAGACCGGCCTCCGCAGCCGGCTTGTGGGCAATTACACCGCCCAGCACGGGCTCAGGAGAGGGTGTGCTCACACCGGCAAAGAAAAAGATACCGAAAAACAGCACCAGCGGCAGAACAAAATTCATGAAGGACCCCGCCAGTATGACAATCATTCTGGCCCATACCGGCTTGGCAAAATAAGCCCGGTCTCCGGCCTCTTTATCATCCGGCTCCATGCCGGCAATCTTGTTATAGCCGCCCAGCGGCACTACCCGGATGGAATAGAGTGTCTCACCATACTTATAGCCGACAAGCTTCGGGCCGAAGCCGATGGCAAATTCATCCACCCGCATCCCCGTGAGCTTGGCAGTGATGAAATGGCCCAGCTCGTGCACCAGCACCAGCAGACCAAAAACAAAAATCGCTGCTAATATTGTAAGAACCATAGAATCACCTTACTTTCCTTAAAAGCTGCCGGGCATGGGAACGCGCCCAGGCATCCTCTTCATACAGGAGCTCCAGCGACAGGTCATTCCGGCTGGAATGGGCCGCCATGGTCTCCTCAATGATATCATAAATCTGCAGGAACCCCAGCGCTCCGGCCAGGAAGGCTTCCACCGCAATCTCATTGGCGGCGTTCATCACGCAGGGCATGGTTCCGCCGGTACGGCCGGCTGCATAGGCCAGCTTCAAGCCGCGGAAGGTATCCATATCCGGCTTCTCAAAGGTCAGCGGCTGCATCTGCCAGAAATCCAGCCGTTTAAAGGCGGAAGGCATACGGGTCGGATAGGTCAGCGCATACTGGATGGGCAGCTTCATATCCGTAGATCCCAGCTGAGCCATCACCGCGCCGTCCCGATACTGCACCATGGAATGAACAATGCTCTGAGGATGCACCACTACCTGTATCTCATCGTAGGAGGCATCGTAAAGCCATTTGGCCTCAATGACCTCCAGCCCTTTGTTCACCAAGGTAGCAGAATCCACCGTAATCTTTTTGCCCATGGACCAGGTGGGATGGTTCAGGCAGTCCTTGATGGAAACCCGCTGCAGCTCTTCCCGGCAGCGGCCCCGGAAGGGCCCCCCCGAGGCTGTGAGAATCAGCTTTTCCACCGTATCCCGTTTTTCCCCCTGCAGGCACTGGAACAGCGCACAATGCTCACTGTCCACGGGCAGGATGGCCACATTTTTCTCCCTGGCCTTGGCTGTCACCAAAGCTCCCGCCACCACCAGGGTTTCCTTGTTGGCCAGCGCGATGTTCTTGCCGGCCTCCAGGGCCGCCATGGTGGGTGCCAGTCCCGCAAATCCCATCATGGAGGTCACCACCGTATCCGCCGCCGGATGGGCTGCGGCTTCCAGCAGCCCCTCAGGACCGCCCAGGATCCGGGTCTTGCCGGTATAACGTTCCTTGAGCCGCCGGGCTGCAGACGGATCCGCCAGCACTGCCAGCTCCGGAGAAAACTCCCGGATTTGCTGCTCCAGCTGTTCATCACTGGTATTTGCAGCCAGCACTGCTGTATGGAAAAGCTCTGGATTTGCGCGTACCACATCCAGTGTCTGGGTCCCGATAGAACCTGTGGAACCCAATAAAGCAATATTTTTCATGACTGCCCCCTATCCTGCAATCTTAAAGATCTGCACAAAGTAATACACAAAAGGCACTGTGAACATCACGCTGTCAAACCGGTCCAGTATCCCGCCATGTCCCGGGATCAGCGAACCGGAATCCTTGATGCCCGTGGCCCGCTTGATGACGGATTCCACCAGATCACCCAGTGTCGCCACCAGGGCAATGCAGAGCCCCAAACCGGCCATGGGCAGCAGCGGAAAAGAGAACAGTACCCCCAGGCCGGTCACCGACAGCATAGTGCCGATGATTCCGCCGACAAATCCTTCTATGGTCTTGTTCGGGCTGATTTCCGGGCAGAGCTTGTGACGGCCCAGCAGCGAACCGGTAAAATAAGCAAAGGTATCGCTGGCCCAGGTGCCGATGAGCGCCGTCCAAATCCAGGCACAGCCCAGCTGCAGGTTCCCCAGCGAAGTGGACACCATGGCCGGCTCTCCGGTAAAGCGCAGCAGAATCAAATGGGCAAAAGCCAGCCCCACATAGAAAATTCCAGCCGCTGATACACAGGCCTGCTCAATGGAAAAGCTTTTGTGCTCGAAAACCGTATGGGACAATACCAGCAGCACTGTGAGCACGCTCACGGCTACCAGCTCCCCATCATTTCCCAGCCAGCTGCAGCCCCAGATCAATACGATCATAGCCAGTCCAGTGAAATAGGCCAGCTTGATTCCCTTGTTGACGAAGGCCCTGGCAAATTCAAACCAAGCCCCCAGGGATAGTAAAAGCACCGCCGTACTGAAGATCCAGCCGCCTGTCTGTATGATAAAAGCCGCCAGAGCGATCCCCACGATACCTGTAATAATTCTTGTACCCAAAACCTGCACCTCAATCTACTTATTTTTTAATCCGCCAAAACGCCGCTTGCGCTGGCCAAAGTCCAGCAAAGCCTCCACAAAGCAGGCTGGCGTGAAATCCGGCCAATTGGTCTGGGTAAACCAGAACTCCGCATAGGCCGCCTGCCAAAGCAGGAAATTGCTGAGTCGAAGATCTCCGCTGGTCCGGATCACGAAATCCACCGGCGGAAGTCCCGCCGTATCCAGCCGCTCTTCGATGGTATGTTCATCTACAGCCTCCGGAGACAGCTCACCAGCCTTGACCTGCCGGGCAATCTTCTGCACTGCCCGGGTGAGCTCATCCTGTCCGCCGTAGTTCATTGCTACGTTAAATCGAACACCCTTGTTGTTTCTGGTACGTTCCTCAGCCTTTTCTGCCTGCTCCCTGAGCTTGGGTGAAAGCTCCGAGATACGGCCGATGAAATGCAGGCATACATCATCCGCATCCATCTCATCAATTTCCTTGGCCAGGAATTCCGAAAAAAGCCCCATGAGGAAATCCACCTCACTGTGGGGACGCTTCCAGTTCTCTGTTGAAAAAGCATAGACGGTAAGCGCCTCGATCTTCAGATCGATTGCCACCTTCAATACCTGCTTCAGCGCAGCCACCCCGGCCCGATGCCCGGCAGTGCGCACGAGTCCCTGCCCGTTTGCCCAGCGGCCATTGCCATCCATTATGATAGCTGCATGACGCGGCAGACGTTTGGGATCTATCTTATCATATAAAGGGTTCTCTTCCTGTATATCATTGTGCTTCGAACCGCCAAATATTTTTTTCCACATAATGATTCTCCCATACCAAACAAGAAATAAGCCCCTCTCAGTCTCCAAAGAGGGGCCTTTCATCACGGAGCTGAAATTGCCGATACCGGACAGCCAGCTGCGCAAGCACCACACTCGACACACTTTTCTGCATCGATTTCATAATGGTTCTCGCCTTCAGCAATAGCGCCTACCGGGCAGGTTCCAGCACAGGAACCGCAAGAAATGCAGTCATCACTAATCTTATAAGCCATTCAAGACACCTCCTTTCGCAGCCGGGCTGCAAGAGTAAGTTGCAAAGCGCCATGCTCTGTCTGTCGCTGGCGGATCACGTAGAGGCATCCTTCGTCAACTTTGAAAAAGCTGCGCGCCGGACGTGATATTTCTGTATTGTAATTGATTCCAGCCGCCTGCAGCAGGGCCTCTGCCTCTGCCAGCGGACGGCCGATCACATCGATAGCCATCAGACTTCCATGATCTCTTTTTCTTTTGAAGTCTTTACCGAATCCACCGATTTGACATACTTATCAACCAGCTTCTGCATGTCCTCCTGGGCTTTTTTCGCCTCATCCTCAGTGACTTCCTTGGCCTTCTCCAGCTTCTTCACGGCCTCATTGGCATCGCGGCGGATGTTGCGCAGAGCTACCTTGGTCTCCTCAGCCTTCTTGTTCACACTCTTCACCAGTTCCGTACGGCGTTCCTGGGTAAGCTGCGGAATGGAAAGCCGGATTGCCGTTCCGTCGGAATTCGGCGTAAGGCCGATATCCGATTTCATGATGGCCTTTTCGATATCATGGAGAATTGACTTTTCCCAGGGCTGGATCATGATCATGCGCGGCTCAGGTACCGAAACCTTAGCCACCTGATTCACCGGCGTGGGTGTGCCGTAATAGTCTACCATAACCTTGTCCAGGAGAGCCGGCGTTGCCCGCCCGGCCCGCAGGGAAGCATATTCGCGTTTCAAGGCCTCAATGGATTTTTTCATATGGTCTTCATGCGCTGTAAAAATATCCTTAATCAAGATCATTTACCCCCTACTGTTGTACCTATATCCTCGCCCAAAGCAGCCCGGACGATATTGGTATAATCATCGACATTGAACACAACAAGCGGAATCTTATTGTCCATGCAGAGACTGGTTGCCGTGGAATCCATGACGGCCAGGCCGCGCTGCAGGATCTCGATGTATTCCAGCTTTTCGAATTTCTTGGCATTGGGATTGTGATTTGGATCCGAATCATAAATACCATCGGTGTTCTTCTTGGCCATGAGAATGACATCTGCCTCGATTTCCGCGGCCCGAAGAGCGGCTGTAGTATCCGTGGAGAAATAGGGATTGCCTGTGCCGGCAGCGAAGATCACCACGCGGCCCTTCTCCATATGGCGGATGGCCCGGCGACGGATATAAGGCTCAGCGACCTGGCGCATCTCAATAGCACTCTGCACCCGGCTGTCCACGCCCATCTTCTCCAGCGCATCCTGTAAAGCCAGCGAATTCATAACTGTAGCCAGCATCCCCATATAGTCTGCTGTCGCCCGCTCCATGCCCTTGGCACTGCCGGCCAGGCCGCGCCAGATATTGCCGCCGCCCACAACAGCTGCTACATCGATTCCGTGCTCCCGGACAATCTTGATCTGGGAGGCAATGGACTCAACCACGGAAGGATTAATGCCAAAGCCCTGATCCCCTGCCAGAGACTCCCCGCTTAACTTCAGAACGACACGTTTATATTTCGCTGTTTCCAATGTAAAACCTCCATCCAAAATAAAACCAACTCTGCTTTTTACTATTCGACAAGCATGCCGATATCCCTTTTCCCTTTTTTAAAAAAGAGAACACTGCGTGTTCTCTTTTTCAACTTTATTCTTTTACTTGATCTGTGCTGCAACTTCAGCGGCAAAATCTTCGCTTCTCTTCTCCAGGCCTTCACCCAGCTGATAGGATGCGAAGCGGCGAACCTTTACATCACCCAGGATGTTCTGGACCGTCTGATCCGGATCCTTGATGAAGGGCTGCTCAATGAGGCAGACTTCCTTGTAGTACTTGTTGATACGGCCATCAACCATCTTTTCAACGATCTTCTCCGGCTTGCCCTCTTCAAGAGCCTGCTTTCTGAGAACTTCACGCTCATGGTCGAGGTCCTTCTGATCCACGCTGCTGCGATCCACGCAGGAAGGCTTCGCGGCTGCAACCTGCATAGCTACGTCCTTGCCCAGCTCTGCGGTACCGCCAGTGAGCTCAACGATAACGCCGATCTTGCCGCCCATATGGATGTAGCTGGCAATGAGGCCATCCTCAGAAGCATAGCGCTCGAAACGGCGGATGGAGATCTTCTCACCGATGCTGGCAACAGCTTCCGTAACGAACTCAGCAACGCTTTTGCCGTCAAGGCTGCTGGCATTCAGAGCGTCCATATCAGCCGGATTTGCTTCAGCAATGTGCTTGGCAATCTTATCAACCATTGCATGGAAGTTATCTGTATTGGCTACGAAGTCAGTCTCGCAGTTTACTTCAACAACAGCTGCGAGCTTGGCATCGTCGCTTACATAAGCAGCTACAACACCCTCGGAAGCGATGCGGCCAGCCTTCTTCTCAGCCTTGGCAATGCCCTTTTCCCGCAGGAAGTCGATTGCTTTTTCCTTGTCACCGTCGGTAGCAGCAAGAGCTTTCTTGCAGTCCATCATGCCGGCGCCCGTGATTTCACGAAGTTCTTTTACCATTGCAGCAGTAATCTGTGCCATATAAATCCTCCTGTTAATAAAACAGGGCAAGGGATAATATCCCTTACCCCGCTTTTAATTTATTTTATTTTATTCAGCATCCTGAGCGGCTTCGGCAGCTTCTGCTTCCTCAGCACCCTCGGACTGGCCCTGACGGCCTTCGATCACAGCATCTGCCATACGGCCCGTGAGGAGCTTTACGGCACGGATAGCGTCATCGTTGCCCGGGATCGGGTAATCGATCTCATCCGGATCGCAGTTCGTATCGATGATAGCAACGATAGGAATGTTGAGCTTTCTTGCTTCAGCAACAGCGATTCTCTCCTTGCGGGGATCCACAACGAAGAGCGCGCCCGGCAGACGGTTCATGTCTTTGATGCCGCCGAGGAACTTTTCCAGCTTTTCCATCTCATGACGAAGGGAAAGTACTTCCTTCTTCGTGAGAACTTCAAACGTGCCGTCCTCTTCCATCTGCTCCAGTTCCTTCAAGCGGTTGATACGCTTCTGGATGGTCTGGAAGTTGGTCATCATGCCGCCGAGCCAGCGCTCGTTGACATAATACATGTCGGCCTTCAGAGCCTCTTCTTTGATAGCTTCCTGTGCCTGCTTCTTCGTACCAACGAAGAGAACGGACTTGCCTTCTTCAGCTACGCTGCGAAGGAAATTGTAAGCCTCGTCAACCTTTTTTACCGTCTTCTGCAAGTCAATGATGTAGATACCATTGCGCTCGGTGAAGATGTACTTTGCCATCTTCGGGTTCCATCTTCTCGTCTGATGTCCGAAGTGGACACCTGCCTCTAATAACTGTTTCATGGAAACAACTGCCATGTTGGTGCACCTCCTGTTTTTATTCCTCCGCGGTCCTCATCCTTTGCGTACCCCTGAGGGAACAGTGCAAATATCGGAAGCCGCGTGCGTTTTATTACACCGCTAAGAATTATATCATACCTTTTGCCGGAATACAATTTATTTTTTTCTGCTGTAGGAAATTGTCCTCAGGACAGCTGCAGGATGGAAAAGTTTTCCGGGTGCATGTCCAGCTGGGATGTCACCACAATGGACACCGACAGTTCCCGGCCCAGCCGTTCCAACAGCCCGGATTCAGCCAGGGCAGCCGCCACCTGGGCATGAACCTCCACCTCATAGCCTCCGGCTGCATGCTGGCGAGACTCCAGCCGGCGCAGCTCACGGCTGATGCGGATGCTCACCGTCTCAGGAGACTCCAGCCGCCCCCGGCCATGGCAGTAAGGACATTCGCTGTAGATAATGCTCTCAAAATTCTGCCGGGACTTCTTGCGGGTGATTTCCACCAGTCCCAGGGATGTGATATCCACAATATTCGTTTTCGTACGGTCCATCTTGACCCGTTCCCGCAGGAAGGAAAGCAGCGCCTCCTTCTGCTCCTCTGTCTCCATATCAATGAAATCAATGAGAATGATGCCGCCGATATCCCGCAGCCGCAGCTGCTTCAATATCTCCGCCGCCGCTTCCAGGTTGGTATGGTAAACCGTGTCCGCCAGATTCGCCCTGCCCACAAATTTTCCGGTGTTCACATCGATGACCGTGAGGGCTTCTGTCTTATCGATAACGATGAAGCCGCCCGAGGGAAGCTCCACCTCCCGGTTCCCCAGCTTTTCGATTTCCTCATCGATATGATAGTGGCTGAAAATGGGTTTCTTACCATCATAGAGGTGGATGCGATCCACCAGATCCGGCGAAATGTACTGCACCAGTTCCACAACCCGGCGATAAACCTCCGGATCATCCAGGATCAAGGCATCAATATCCTCAGTGAAGCAGTCCCGCACCACCCGGATGATGAGGTCCGCATCCCGGTAGAGCAATGTAGGTGCTGCCATCAGCCTGTTTCTTGCCATGAGGGATTCCCAGAGCCGGGTCAGATACCGCACATCAGCTGCCAGTACCTCCTCACTCTGTCCCGCAGCCACCGTGCGGATGATAAGTCCCATCTCCGGCGGGCAGATACGCTCCGCAATGGATTTCAGCCGGCTGCGTTCCTCCTCGTCCTCGATGCGCCGGGAAATGCCGATATAGGCTGCTGTGGGCATGAGCACCACATTGCGCCCGGGCAGGGATAAATGGGTGGTAGCCCGGGGGCCCTTGGTGCCAATGGCATCCTTCACAATCTGGATGGGCAGATTCTGTCCGATATGGATTTTGGCCTGCCTGGGCATGGACGCCAACGCATCCTTGGGCAGACCGTCGCCGATATAGAGAAAGGCATTCTTCTCCAGACCTATGTCCACAAAGGCGGCCTGCATGCCGGGCAGCACATTCTGAACATGGCCCTTATAGATATTGCCCACCAGATGGGAGTGCGCTGACCGCTCCACCTCGATGGCAATCAGTTCCTTATCCGCGGTGAGAGCCATGCGGGTTTCTTCCGGTGCTGTATTGATAATGATGGATTTCATGGCCTCAGCTCCCTTCTATACAAGATCGATAAGGGGCCGGCCGCTGCCCAGCAGTGCCCGCCGATAGATGAGTGCCTGGCTTTCCTCTACAGGCAGGGAAAATTCCTTCTGCAGGATGGCCAGTATCTCTCCCGGCTTGATGCTGCCGGACTGGGTGATGACGATATCCAGAGAAAGCCGCAGCTTGCCGTCCTGCACCTCCCCCTGCAGCGGAGAAGCGATATATTGCTTGATTTCAATTTCCCGGGTCTTTTTCGGTGTGACCCGGTGATAGACATATTCCGGTGTCTGATTGAAAGCATCCAGCGCCGGCTGGACCGCTGCCGAATCCCCCAAGACCGGCACCTCGATCTCATACCTGGCCAGCTCCACCTCCGCCATAAGGGCCTTGTGCTTGCCGGAAAAGGTCTTCAGACGGCGCAGCTGCACCCCTGGTGGCAGCTGCTGACGCAGCCGGTCAAAAACCTCCGGCTGGCACAGGGGCTTCGTGAGCTCAAAGTCCATGTACTCCGCGTCGCTGGTGACCCCCACCGCCAATGCCGAGGCAAAGGCCAGCTTCATATGGGGGTTGAACCCTTCCGAATAGGCTGCCGGCAGATGGGCCCGGCAGATGGCCCGCTCGATGATCCCAGCGTAATCCAGATGGGAGACATAGCGTATTTCCTCACCCTTGGTGATTTCTGCGCGATATTTAAACATCTTTCTCCCCCCAGTCAATGATTTTCACGCCAAGATTCGGACAGATGCCGCAGCCGGTACATTTTCCCCGGCGGCAGTCCGGCGTAAGCTGTTCCTTCAGTGCCTGCTCGTATTCCCGGCACAAAAATTCCCGGGTCACCCCCGGTGTCGTATGCTCCCAGGGCAGCGGCTCTTCCAGGCTGCGGGTGCGTTCATTATAAAAATGCAGATCTATGCCGCACTTTTCAAAGGCCTGCAGCCAAATTTCATTTTTAAAAAGATCTGTCCAGCCATCGAATTTGGCTCCATCCTTCCAGGCCTGGTAGATCACCGGGCCCAGCCGCCGGTCTCCCCTGGAGATGGCTCCCTCCAGCACGCTCACCCGGGCATCATGATAATGGAACTGGATGGACCGATCCCGGATATTCTCCTTCAGCAACCGCTGCCGGCGCTCGAATTCCTCCAGGGGAACCTGCCCGAACCACTGAAAGGGCGTAAAGGGCTTCGGCACAAAGCAGGACACGCTGACCGTAACCTTGACGCCCCGCCGGCCCTTGATCTCCTGATAGAGATCCACCACCTTCTTGGCCAGCCGGGCAATGCCGATGATATCCTCATCCGTCTCTGTGGGCAGCCCCATCATGAAATAGAGCTTGACCTGCTTCCAGCCCTGACGGTAAGCCGCCGCCACCGCGGTGAGCAGATTTTCCTCCGTCACACCCTTGTTGATCACATCCCGCAGGCGCTGGGTACCAGCCTCCGGGGCAAAGGTCAGGCCGCTTTTCCGGACCTGCTGCATCTTGTGGGCCAGGTCAATGGAAAAGCTGTCGATACGCAGCGAAGGCAGCGAAAAGCTGACCTTTTCATCCTGGAAATCCTCCATGAGATCATCCACCAGTCCTCCCAGACAGGAATAATCCGCCGAGCTCAGGGAGGTCAGGGACATCTCATTGTAGCCGGTGGAATCCACCAGCCTGCGGGAAAGCTCCCGCAAATGCTTTTCCGTGCGCTCCCGCACAGGACGGTAGGCAATCCCGGCCTGACAGAAGCGGCAGCCCCGGGAACAGCCCCGGAACAGTTCCAGCATGATGCGGTTATGCACGATATCGATATAAGGAACCACAGGCTTTTCCGTAAAAACGGCCGCGTCCATATCCTGTACCACCCGCTTGTAGATAACAGGCTTCGCTTCCTCCGCCAGCACCTTCAGGCCGCTGAACATGCCATTGGCATCATACCGGGGCTCGTACAGGGAAGGAACATAAATGCCGGACACCTGGGCAGCCCGCAGCAGGAAGCCCTTGCGCCCGCCAGGGCGACCTTCCTTTTTCCACCGGATGAAAAGCTCCGCCAGCTCTGAAATGGCCTCCTCCCCTTCACCGATGATGAAGAGATCAAAGAAGTCACAGATAGGCTCCGTATTATATACGCAGGGACCGCCGCCCAGGATAAAGGGAGCATCCTCCCCCCGTTCCCTGGCCCATACAGGGATTCCCGCCAAATCCAGCATATTCAGCACATTGCTGTAGATCATCTCATACTGCAGGGAAAATCCAAAGAAATCAAATTTCCCGATTTCCGTGAAGCTTTCCAGAGAAAACAAGGGCAGCGACCGCTCCCGCATTTTCTGTTCCATATCGATCCAGGGCGCATAGACCCGCTCAGCCACCGTATCCTCCCGGCGATTCAGTACCTCGTAGAGAATCTTGAGGCCAAGATTCGACATTCCCACCTCGTAGACATCCGGCATGGCCAGCGCAAAGGTACAGTCCACCTGGCTGTGATCCTTATGCACAGCATTCCATTCCTGCCCCGTATAACGGGCCGGTTTTTCCACCGCCTGCAGGATCTCTGGTTCCAGCTTTATCATGTGTTGCATTTCCTCCAATTATTTCAGCTCAGATTAGAAAATCTGGCAAGATATCATTACATGTGTCGATTACCACTGTCTTATAATTATAGCAAAAAAAGAAAGGGTATTGTACCATGACAACACCCTTTTCTTCTAAAACAACAATTTTTGCTTTCGCATGTGGATATTCAACAAAATCGCAATCGACATAATATTGGTCGTCAGCGAACTTACTCCGTAGCTCATAAGGGGCAGCGGAATGCCGGTGACCGGCATGATGCCGGTGGTCATGCCCACGTTGACCAGCACATGGAAGGCCAGCATGGAGGTAATGCCCACTGCCAGCAGCATGCCAAAGGTATCACTGGCATCCCGGGCAATCTTCACACCGCGCCACAGCACGATGAGATAGAGCACCAGCAGGAACGCGGCTCCAATGAAGCCCAGTTCCTCGCCCACCACAGCGAAAATAAAATCCGTGTGGTTCTCCGGCAGGAAGTTCAGCTGACTCTGGGTACCGCCAAACAGCCCCTTGCCAAAAAGCATGCCCGAACCGATGGCTATCTTCGACTGGATGATATGATAGCCGGAACCCAGCGGATCCACGTTAGGATCCATGAACACCATGATCCGCATCTTCTGATAATCCTTCAAAAAATGCCATAGAATCGGCATACAGGCCACAAACACCCCAAATATGCTTCCCAGCAGCCGCAGATTCACCCCGCAGGCGAAAATCATCCCGAGGAATATCGCCATAAACACCAGCGATGTCCCCAGATCCGGCTGCTTCATGACCAGCAGAAAGGGCAGCCCCACATAGGCCGCCACCGGCAGCAGATCGTGGAGATTATTGAGCTTTCCCATCTTGTCCTCCAGCATCGCTGCCAGGGAAACGATCATGATGAGCTTGGAAAACTCCGAGGGCTGCAGGGTGATAGGCCCCAGCTGTATCCAGCGCTGCGCCCCCAACGCTGAATGCCCCAAAAACATAACCGCCAGCAGCATGATGATGTTGAATATATACAACCGGTTCCCATAACGCTGCAGCATCTTGTAGTCGAAATTCATCAGAAAAACGGCCAATGCGCCGTTCAATATTGCAAACAGCCCCTGACGCTGAACAAACCAGTACCGTTCATCGCTTGGCGTATTGATATGTGTGGCGCTTCCTATGATTACCAGACTCATCACGATGATCGCCGCAGTTGCCGCGATCAGGGTAAAGTCCATGCGCCTCAGCCATCTCTTATTCATGACAGATCCTCTAGCCCCCTGCGTATTCCTGTAAAATGATGCTTTATTATCATATCACGAAGAGGGCTAAAGAACAATCTTTCTTTTCTTACTTCAGGCAGTCGCCCAGCTTTTCGTTGACCTGACGGGATGCAGCTGTGCTGGCGGAAAAAGCCTTCTGCTCCTCCTCATTCAGGGAAAGCTCCACGACCTTTTCAATGCCCTTGCGTCCCAGGATGACAGGAACTGCCGCGCAGACATCCTTTTCCTTGTATTCGCCCTGCAGATAAGTAATGCAGGAAATCATCCGGTGGGAATCCAGTGCGATTGCTTCCGCCATGGCTGCCGCCGATGCTCCCGGCGCATACCAGGCGGAGGTTCCCAAAAGCTTGGTCAGCGTGCCGCCTCCGGCAATGGTATCCTGGGCAATCTTCTCCAGCTGGGCCCCGGAGAGCAGCTCCGTCACCGGAACGCCCTTGTAATAAGCAAACCGGGCCAGCGGAACCATATGATCCCCATGCACGCCAATGACTGTACCGTCGATATCATTGGGATTGCAGCCCAGCGCCTGGCTCAGGAAGTAAACGAAACGGCTGCTGTCCAGTATACCGCTCATGCCGATGATCCGCTCCTTCGGCAGACCGCTGTCCTTGATGGCCAGATATGTCAAGGTATCCGCCGGATTCGACACGATGATGAACACCGCCTCCGGGGAATGCTCCAGGCAGGAATCCATGACACCCTTTACGATCTTCGCGTTGGTTCCCACCAGCTGTTCCCGCGTCATGCCCGGACGGCGGGCCAGGCCGGAAGTGATGATGATTACACCGGAATCCGCTGTTCTGGAATAATCCCCGGTAACACCAGTGATCTTTGTATCCATTCCAAAGAGCTTGGCTGTCTGCATCATATCCATGGCCTTGCCTTCAGCAAAACCTTCTTTTATATCAAGCAGTACCACTTCACTGGCAAATCCCTTCAGGGCGATGACGTTTGCTGCTGTAGCTCCTACATTTCCTGCACCGATAACTGAAATCTTCATGATGACCACTCCTATGTTTTTATTTTTCTTACTGTCTATACTCTACACCTTTATATACAATAAGTGAAATCATTTATTTTTATATTAACCATAGTTATATACCTATATTTCAGATAAAAAAATATGGCGCCGCAGCGCCATACTATTTTAACGATGGATAGAAGCATCATGCTTCATTTTCTGTACCGGGATATTCGCTACCAATGCCACCGAATCGGAATCGTTGGCCAGGGAAATCTCCATGTCCTGCTGATTGATCTCCATGTAGTTTGAAATCACCTTGATGATATCATCCCGCAAATGCTCCATAACCTCCGGCGAAATATTTGCCCGGTCATGAATGAGAACAACCTGCAGCCGCTTGCGTGCGATATCCTTTGTTTTTTCTGATTTGCCAAAAATCTTCATAAGCGCCTCAAGCATCCTGATCCCCCCTTATAAGCCAAATGCCCGCTTGAGTTTTGTGAAAAAGCCCTCCTTGGGGAAATCCATGAACGGAATATCCTCCCCGCAGATACGGCCCACCACATTGCGATAGGCTTTGCCGGCCAGCGAGGATTCCACCGTAATGACAGGCTCACCCTTATTCGTTGCCGTGACCACCATTTCATCATCCGGCACCTGGCCGATGCACTGGATGGAAAGTATATCATTGATATCATCCATATCCAGCATATCGCCGCTCTGCACCATCTGCGGACGGATACGGTTCACCACCAGCTTGATGTTGTCCTTGTCGGCCCGGCCCAGTTCGCCGATGATCTTATCTGCATCCCGCACAGCGGAAATCTCCGGCATGGTGACAACAATAGCGCAGTCCGCGGCAGCAATGGCCGTCTTGAAGCCCTGCTCGATGCCTGCCGGACAGTCGATGATGATATAGTCATATTCCTTGCGCAGTTCATCACAAAGTGCCACAACCTGTGCAGGATTCACCGCCATTTTATCCTTCACCTGAGAGGTAGGAAGCAAAAACAGACTTTCATATTTCTTATGGCGTACCAGTGCTTTCTTATAAGGGACACGGCCCTCGGTAACATCGATCAAGTCATACATGATACGATTCTCCAGGCCCAGAAGCAGATCCAGGTTGCGGAGCCCTGTATCCGTATCGATCAATACAACGCTTTTGCCCCGCATCGCCAGTCCCACACCAAGATTTGCTGTGGTCGTTGTCTTACCGACGCCGCCCTTACCAGACGTAATTACGATTACCTCACTCATCAGTACAAATCCTACCTTTCTATCGGTTCAATGATAATCTGTCCATTTTTAATAGATGCCCGCTCTGCCCGTGCCGACTTTTCCACGTGATCCGGTGAACGGGCAATAAGCCCGGCTATCCGGATCTGCACCGGCATCAGATGATCAGCTATCACAAAGGCACTGGTATCCCCGTAGGCCCCCGCATGCACAATGCCCCGGCAGGTTCCCCGGATATCGATGCTGCCTCCGGCAATGATCTGTGCTCCAGGATTTACATTGCCGCAGATCAGAATAGAGCTCTTGCTGCTGATTTCTTCACCGCCGCGAACCGTACGGTTCACCACAGTCATTTCCTGCACGCTCTGGTCCTTGTCCCTGACTGCAGAATCCGCCTCCACCGGAGGCTCGGCTGCCGCCGGCTCTTCAGCCGGCAGCGGTTCAGCTTCCTCCGCCGCGACAGCCCGCATGACAACTCCATGCGTATGGAAGAGATTGGACAGCTTTTTTTTCTCATCTTCGGAAAGAGATGAGGAAACTACCTGTATCAGCGTCCCCTTGCAGAAAAAGTTCGAACCAGATTCCAGTTTTTCCCTGATTTCATCTTCAATCGCAGAAAAATCCGCAGCCTCTTCCAACACCAGCTGCAGACCGGATCTGCTGCCTTTAAATTTTACAACACCCTCGTTCATGGCTCCCCCGCTTCATTTTTGCAATTTACTTACCAGTTTATAGATTCGCGCTAAAGGCGCAAACTCCTGCTAAGCAGTTTTCTCTCTTGTACATTAATGCTTGGCCTTGGCCGCAGCTTCCTGCGCCGCTATATCCTCCGGATCGGGGATATCAAAAGCCGCCTCCAGTATCTTCTTGCCGATCGGCACGGCTGACTGGGAACCGAAGCCGCCCTGCTCCACAATGACAGCCACTACGATATTCGGATTCCCGAAGGGGCCATAGGCGACAAACCAGCCATGGTCACGCCCGTGGGGATTCTCCGCCGTACCGGTCTTGCCCGCAATATCCACGGGGAAGTTTGCCCCGAATACCGAAGCAGCCGTACCGAATTTCGTGACATCCCGCAGGCCCTGCTGGACCAGCTGGATGATCTCCGGCTTCACATCCAGCTGAGACAGCAGTACCGGCTGGAATGCCTTCACCGTAGATCCATCGGGAGCTACGATGCGCTGGACCAGATAAGGCTGGTAACGCTTGCCATCGGCAGCAATCTCACTCATGACCATAGCTGCCTGCAGCGGGGTCACCAGATTAAAGCCCTGCCCAATGGCCGCATCAAAGGTCTCGGAAAGATACCAGTCATCATCGAACACCTTGCGTTTATAAGCCTTGTTGGCAACCAGCCCTTCCGATTCGTAGGGAAGATTGATGCCGGTTTTCTGCCCCAGGCCGAACATCCGGGCATATTTTTCCAAGGCATCGATGCCCAGGCGATTGCCCATTTCATAGAAGTAGACATTATCCGAATGGGCCAGTGCTTCCGTGAAATTGATCCAGCCCAGCGCTTCACCTTCCGCATTGCCCTTAGGAATGATCCAATGATGGCCTGTATCCAGGATTTTTTCACCCGGGGTCACCTTGCCCTCAGACAGCGCCGCTACGCCGGTGACAATCTTAAAGGTGGATCCCGGCGGGTATTCACCCGTAATGCTCTTATTATCCATAGGAAAATTAGGGTTATCGTTGATGGTCTTCCAGTCCTTGCTGGAAATCCCATGGGCAAAAAGATTCGGATCAAAGGCAGGACGGCTGACCATAGCCAGCACCTCTCCTGTCTGGGGATTCATGACCACAGCCGCTGCGGCCTTGGCCCCGATCTTCACCAGCTGGGTGTCCACCGCCCGCTCCGCGGCAGCCTGGATCTTCTGATCGATGGTCAGCACCAGGTCACAGCCAGGCACCGGCTCCTTGCGGCCCAGCACCTGCACCGGTTTGCCGGTCACATCCACTTCGACCTGCTCACCGCCATTGACGCCCCGCAGCTCATGGTCATAGACCTTTTCCAAGCCGAATTTCCCGATGATATCGCCGCTCTTATAGCCATCCGCCTTGCGTTTTTCCAGCTCATCATCACTGATTTCACTCACGTAGCCAAAGGTATGGGCCCCCTGCTCCTTGAAGATATAGTTACGTATGGGCTGCACCTCAATGACTACCCCGGGATAGACATTTTTCTGCTCCTCGATGATCGTGGTGATCTCCGGCCCCACATCATTTTTGATACGGATAGGGTCAAAACCGCTATGGGCCTGGATCTTCTTTTCTATTTCCTCCTTGGGAACCTTCAGCAGCCCGGAAAGGCGATCGATGACCTCCGGGGAAATAGGTGCAGTCAGCGGCAGCAGAGATACCGTAAAGCCCGGCCGGTTAGTGACCAGCAGCGTCCCGTTGCGGTCATAGAAGGTTCCCCGGGGCGCCATAGCCGGAATAAGGCGGATGCGGTTTCCGTCTGCCAGTCCGGCATAATATTCTCCATCATATACCTGTAAATAGCCAAGCCGTCCGATGAGCACCGCAATGACCAGTACAATGAGCCATCCCAGCACCCGCAGGCGCATGCCAAAATCATTTGCTACCAAGAAAATCTCTCCCACTCAATAAGTAAGGCACCTATCCCAAGGTGCCTTAACCATACCAAACTATTTTTTTTCCGCTGTCTGATCGCAGATCCAATGCACCAGCAGATGCATAGGCCAGGCAAGCAGAACATTATAACAAAGCATCGGCAGCAAAAACATCTGCAGATGAAGTATCGGATTAAAGCGATATCCTAATAATAACACAACCACCGCTAAAATTAAATAGTTCATCACCGTTGCCGCCAAAGATGAAAAAATCGGCAGAAAGAACTGCTCCTTGAACACCCGGTTGGAAAAAGCCCCGCAGCAGGCACCCACCAGCATCTTGCTGAAAATATCCATGCCGAAAAAGGTTCCCGTTGCCAGATCCTGCAGCAGCCCGACCATGAAGCCCATAAAGATTCCCATCCGGCTGCCGCGCAAAAAGCTGAAGGAAACCACGATAAGCAGCAGGAGATCCGGACCAATGCCATGATAAGCGATAAGCGGCAGGAATGCCGACTGCACCACATAGGCACTGCCGAGGAATGCCACCCATATCAGAAATTTTCTCATGGCTCTGCACCTGCCGCTGCATTATCCCCTACCGGAGTCTCTGTCCCCGGCGTCTGCTGAGGCGGCGTAAGCGGTGCCGGCGGTGCCTCTCTGGAGGCCACGATCACAGCCACATCCTCCAGCTTCTGGAAGTCCACCGCCGGCTCCAGAATAGCGATCTTGAGCAAACCGCCGCTGTCGTTCTGCACATCCCCAACGGTGCCTACAATAAGACCCTTGGGATAAATACCGCCAAACCCGGAGGTCACAATGGTATCTCCCTCAACCACATCGGAATTGCGGGGGATATTGATCATGCGGGGCATCATGGGATCCGACGGATTCCCCTCCACAATGCCGGCCACCCGGGATTCCGGCCGCTGCACCAGGGTTCCCACTGCTGAGCGGGGATCCAGCAGCAGCTGGACCTTGGCTGAATTCGGTGAAGCCTCCACCACGGTTCCCACCAGGCCCTTTTCCGTCATGACGGCCATGTCCTTGTCCACCCCGTCCCGGGTGCCGCGGTCAATGATAATCATGCTGGTCCAGGTGGCCATCTCCCGGCCTATGACCCGGGCGGCTACCAGATCGAACTGGGTCACCGATTGCTTGTACCCCAGCAGTGCCCGCAGCCGTTCATTTTCCGCAGCGAATTCGCTGGCCTGCAGATTCTGGTTCCGCAGCTGTTCCACTTCACTGCGCAGCATCTTATTCTGCTGATGCACAGTGACGATTTCCCAAATATTCGAGGTCACATAGTTCACCTGGCTGCCAACCCAGGAAGTAATCTTCTGAAATGGAGCCAGGACAGTCGTTGCAGCCCGACTGCTGAAAGGCACCGTGAATCTGCCGCGTGCTGCAAAAAATATGATGCAAAAAACACTGATTACGACAAAAACAAGTACCCATACCTTTCGATCGGAATTCCGATCCCGTCTCACTCTGCTCATGATCTCAGCTTCTTGGAGGTCATCACGACACGTTTCAGGAGCTCAATATTCTCCAGGGATTTACCTGTTCCCTCGCCGACACAGGAAAGCGCATCCTCGGAAACCAGCACCGGCATCCCGGTCTCATGGCTCAGGAGCTTATCCAGATTCGTGAGCAGTGCACCGCCGCCGGTCATCATGATACCATGATCCATTACATCGGCTGCCAGCTCCGGCGGTGTCTTTTCCAGGGTTCCCTTTACGGCATCAATGATCTTATAGATAGGCTCGTTGAGGGCATCACGGATCTCACTGGCCTTGATGGTCAGTGTCTTCGGCAGCCCGCTGACCAGATCGCGGCCACGGATATCCATGGTCTTGTCGGCCTCCGGACGCACAATGGCGGAACCGATATTGATTTTGATTTCCTCAGCAGTACGCTCACCGATCATGAGGTTGTACATACGCTTGATGTACTGGACGATGGAGAAATCCATCTCATCACCGCCAATGCGGATGGAACGGCTCGTAACGATACCGCCCAAGGAAATCACCGCGATCTCCGTGGTGCCGCCGCCGATATCCACCACCATGCTGCCCGTGGCTTCCTCTACCGGCAGACCTGCACCAATAGCAGCCGCCATAGGCTCCTCGATGAGATAAGCCTCCCGGGCACCAGCCTGCTGAGCTGCATCGATGACCGCGCGCTTTTCCACTTCAGTGACGCCGGAAGGAACACCCACAACCACCCGCGGGCGCACGAAGGATTTCGTATTCATGGCCTTGCGGATAAAATACTTGAGCATCGCCTGGGTCACATCAAAATCAGCAATGACGCCATCCTTCATGGGGCGGATAGCGATGATGCTGCCCGGTGTACGGCCGATCATGCGCTTGGCTTCTTCGCCAACCGCCAGCACCTCGCCATTTTCACTCTTTATAGCTACAACGGACGGCTCGCGCAGGACAATGCCCTTGCCCTTTACATGCACGAGGGTGTTCGCTGTTCCTAAGTCAATTCCCATATCATGTGATAAACCACCAAACAGATTCCACATTTCTCAAAAAAACTCCCTTCATATTTAAACCAGAATACTGTTATTTTACCATACCTTTCTCTTTTAAGCTAATATATTTCTTGTCACCCAGAATAATATGGTCCAACACCTGTATATCCATGATTTTTCCAGCCTTCACCAGCCGCTCCGTCACAGCAATATCCTCCCGGCTGGGCGACGGATCGCCGCTGGGATGATTATGCAGCAGGATCATGCTGGCCGCTGCATGGCGGATTGCCTCACAGAACACCTCCCGCGGATGAACGATGGATGCGGTGAGACTGCCGATAGAAATCACCGGCATAGCCAGTACATGGTTTTTCGTATTGAGCAGCAGCACTGCAAAATGCTCCCGCCGCTCATAGCGGAAGTGCGGCATAGCATAGGCTGCCGCATCCTCCGGTCCGTGGATCACATAGCGCTGTTCCGCCGCCTTTTCCCCCAGGCGCCGTCCCAGTTCCACCGCGGCCAGTACCGTTGCAGCCTTGGCCCCGCCAATGCCATGAATCCCTGCCAGCTCCTCCGGAGCCATGTCCGTAAAGGCCGGCAGCCCCCGATCCTGCAGCTGGCTCAACACCTTTTCCGCCAAATGCAGCACCGAATCCTTCGTGGTTCCCGTGCGCAGCAGGATAGCCAGCAGCTCCACATTGCTGAGACTGCCGGCTCCGCCTGCCAGCAGCCTTTCTCTTGGCCGTTCAGCCGCTGGAAGGTCCCTTACCATGGTCGCCATACAGATCAATCCCCGCTTTCCGGGCAAGCACGCATAAACGATGCAAAGGGAGACCCACCACATTGGAATAGGAGCCCCGGATACCTTCGATAAAGGCAGCAGCCCGGCCCTGGATGGCATAGGCCCCCGCCTTGTCCAGCGGTTCTCCTGTCGCTGCGTAGGCTGCAATCTCCGCGGTATCCAAGGATGCAAAGCGCACCCGGGTTGTCTCCACCGCCTGCCAGCAGCTGTCTCCCCAGACCAGGGATATTCCGGTAGATACCCGGTGCTCCTGTCCGGAAAGGCAGGCCAGCATCCGGCGGGCCTCCGTTTCGTCCTGCGGCTTGCCGTATATATGTCCATCCAAAGAAACCACGGTATCCGCCCCCAGCACCGGAAGCTCCGGATAGCGGGCAGCCACTGCCGCGGCCTTCAGATGAGCATTTCGCACAACCAGATCCTCGGGATCCATTCTCTGATCTTTTTCCTCCTCTGCCTCACTGACCACAACCCGAAAGCTGCAGCCCAGCTGCTGCAGAAGCTCCTGGCGCCGCGGAGACGCCGATGCCAAAATAATCACAGGCCGCACCTCCATCAATACCGGCGGAACAGGAAGATAGCCAGCACAATCCCCAGGATACTCATGAGATTCGGCGCAAAGGAAATGCCAAAGGTCAGCTTGATAACATAGAGATTGATGGTTGCCGGATCCATATCGAAAACCGGGTAGGTATGTACCAGATAGGGAACCAGCCCCTGCAGTGCATCCACCCCCCGGATGAGTTCACCCAGTATCCCCCCCAGGATGGCACCAACTACTACGAAAAGGACACACATCCCGTTATTTCTGCCAAATTTACTCAAAGCACAACCTCCAAATCCATATTCGCCTGCCATGCAGACGGCTCTATAGACTTCTACCCACGAAAAGAAAACTCCTGCCAAAAAAAAATTTTTCTTCGGCAGGAGCAGGGTTTCCTACTATATAAGATAACGCAGATAAATATAAATCATGGACAGAAAAATCGTCAGCAGCATGAGCGGGAACCCCACCTTCAAATAGCGCAGGAAGGTGATTTCCACGCCCCGCTCCGCTGCCAGCCCGGCCGTGATGAGGTTGGCCGAAGCACCAATGAGCGTTCCATTGCCGCCAAGGCAGGCGCCCAGGGACAGGCTCCACCACACAGGATCCATATTCATCGAAGTAAGGCTGCCCATATCCTGTACCAGCGGAATCATCGTAGCGACAAAAGGGATGTTGTCCAATACAGAGGAGACAATGGCACTGAGCCAAAGCACCAGGAAGGAGGTCTTCGTGAGATCTCCTCCGGTAACCTCCATGGCCGCAGCCGCTGCCTGCCGGATGATTCCCGTTTCCACCAGGGCCCCCACCGCGGCAAAAAGTCCGATAAAAAAGAAAATCGTGGTCCACTCCACCTGCCGCAGCGCATATTCTGCTAAAGACCGCTTTTTTCCTGCAATGAGCAGCAGGAAAAAGGCGCCTGCCAGCGCAATCACCGAAGATTCCAGCCCCAGCAGCGCATGGGTGAAAAAACCGCCAATGGTCAGCCCCAATACCAGCAGGCAGCGATAAAGCAGCGGCCGATCCTTAATTTCCCTCTTCTCATCCATTGCCATGATCTCAGCCGCCAGTTCCGGGCGGGTATGAAGGTCCCTGCGGTACAGCAGGGCGAATACCAGAATGACCGCCAGCAGATCTATGGCCGCTATGACAGCGAGATTTTCAATAAAAGCAGCGAAGGTCAGTTCCTTTACCGCACTGCCGATCATGATATTCGGCGGATCCCCGATGAGTGTAGCTGTACCGCCAATATTCGAGGCCAGAATCTGCAGCAGCAGATACGGCATGGGATTCACCTTGAGTTTCCGGGTGATTTCAAAGGTCACAGGCACAATGAGCAGCACCGTGGTCACATTATCCAGAAAGGCGGAAAATACCGCCGTGAGCACCGCCAGATACACCAGGATGCGCACCGGCTGTGCCTTGGCCCGTTTGGCGGCCCAGACCGCCACGCAATTGAAGAGCCCGGTCCGGCTGGTCACCGCCACGATCATCATCATGCCCACCAGCAGCCCCAGCGTGTTGAAATCGATATGGTGCAGCGCCTGCTCCTGGGTCAGTATGCCGCAGGCAATCATCAGCACCGCCCCCAGCATGGCCGCAATCGTGCGATGGATTTTTTCCGAAACGATGACCAGATACATGCCGATGAATATGATACCGGCTAAAACAGTTTGATTCATAGATTCCTCCTATATTTTACGGGAAGGGTCGAAGTCACGGGCTTTGAAAAAAAATAGACGCAGCCCGCTTTGAACAGACTCCGCCTAAAATTTTCCCATATGAAATTACTTTTATATTATAACGCCATTGCTCGATATTTTGCAACATGAAATTCTGTCAGAGAAGGCAAATGTCCTTATGACTGCCAGGATTTACAGACATCCACCCATTTCTCTGCCCGAGAATATTTTTCCAATTCCTCCAGGGTGAGCTCAATGGCGCTGTTCGCGCTGCCGCAGGCCGGAAATACCGTAGCAAAGCGCTTCATGGACACATCGAGATACACCGGGACCCCGGCCTGTATCCCGAAGGGACAGACTCCGCCCACAGCGTGGCCAATGAGCGGTTCTACAGCCTCCGCCTTCAGCATCTTCGGCTTGAAGCCAAAGGCTTCCTTGAATTTATGGTTGTCCAGCCGCGCATCGCCAGCCGTCACCACCAGCACCGCACCATCACCGGCCTGCAGGGAAAGGGACTTCGCAATGCGGCTTCCCTCACACCCCAAAGCCTCCGCTGCCAGTTCCACCGTAGCACTGGACACAGCAAACTCCCGGATACGTCCCTCCATATCCCACTGCTGAAAATACTTCCTGACCCGTTCAATTGCCATATCACGCCGCCTCCATAAAATATATACCCATCATCCTATCGCTTTTGGATGAATGTGTCAACTTGTACATAGCAAAACAGGCTGCAAGCGGTGAATTTCTATTTCCTTGCAGACGATTTACATGGAATCATGCTATAATAAAGACAATTTTCTAGGAGGTTGATTTATGAAATTAACGAACTCTACCCTCACCATAAAAATTGGGGCAATTGTTGTGCTGTTTATATTGCTCGGTATCATTTATCTCTTGAATCCGGCCTTTTTCAGCGAGCTTTGGCGGGTACTGCTGAGCGGGGATATGCAGCAGACAGCGGATTATATCAAATCCTTTGGCCCCTGGGCTATGTTCTTCAGCTTCTGCCTGGTGCTGGTGGTGAATGCAATCGGCTTCCCGCCTGCCATCATCTTTTCGGCAGCCAACGCATTGATCTTCGGCATTGTGCCGGGCATTATCCTGTCCTGGCTGGCTGAAACCGTCGGCGTGACCCTGAGCTTCCTGCTCATGCGCTTCCTGTTCCGGGATGCCGCGGAGGGTGTGATTGCCAAGCATGCATCGCTGAAAAAGATCGACAGCTTCAGCGGCAAAAATGGTTTCAAGGTCATGCTCATTGCCCGGACAGTCCCTTACTTCCCCTCAGGCATCCTGAACGCCCTGGGTGCGGTAAGCCAGATCAGCCTCTTCGACTATGTCCTTTCCTCTCTCATCGGCAAATTTCCGTCCACTGCCCTGGAGGCTATGATCGGTCATGATGCCATGACCATCGACCAGAATCCCTATCGGCTCATCGTTGTAACCATCTGTGCCCTGGCCCTTATCGCCGGCTTCTGGCTCTATGAACGACGGGCCGCAAAAAAGAAGCAGCGGGCCTGAAAAAGAATACCGAAAAGGGGAGCACCGTTTAAGATGCTCCCCTTTATTTTTGGTTTTATTCCTGCGGCGGTGCCGGACGGTCCGTATTCTGCTGATCCGGTGCCTGCTGCTGGCCCTGCTGATTCTGCTGGCCCTGCTGATCCGGGGCCTTCTGCTGATGCTTGTTATTATTGTTCTTGTTATTATTATTCTTGCTGCCGTTATTCTGCTGATGCTTATTTCTGTTCTGCTGGCCCTGCTGCCCCTGCTGATCCGGCGCCTGCTGCTGGTCTATCATCGGCGGCTGCTGCTTTGCGTTCTGGTTCTTATTGTTGTTCTTGTGGTCTTTCTTGTGCTTCTTGTTGTTCTGCTGTGCAGGCGGCTGCTGGCCATCCTGCTGCTCGAACTGCGGCGGCTGCTGCGAAGCGGCCTCACTTACGGAAATTCCATTTATTCCTGCTCCGCTGAATACCATAGCCCCCAACGCCAGCAAACCAATACCTTTACATATTCTGTTCATTTATGAACACTACCTTTCATTTGGATTATCTTTACTATAATCCCGGCAGCTTAAGTAATTCTGTGAACAGCATTAAAAGGGCATTAAAAAGCATGGCCTGACAAAATTAAATAACCCCGATCCATTTCAGGATGACAAAGGACAGTACAGCCCCCGCAAAGGGACCGACGACAGGCACCCATGCATACCCCCAATCCGAATCCCCTTTGCCAGGGATAGGCAGCAGCATATGGGCCAGCCGCGGCCCCAGATCACGGGCTGGATTCAGTGCATAGCACGTAGTCCCGCCCAGGCTCAGTCCAATGGCCCAGATGAGGATACCGACAAAAAAGGGAATTGTCGGTCCGGGCGCCAACCCGGCCACCGTAGGCGAAAGCAGGCAGAAAACAGGAATGATCAGCATACTGGTGCCAATGATTTCTGACAAAACATTGGCCAGAGGCTCCCGAATGGCCGGGCCGGTAGCAAAAACCGCCAGAATGAGCCCTGCATCCTCGGTTTCCCGCCAGTGGGGGCGGAAATGCAGCCAAACGATGCAGGCCCCCGCAAAGGCACCTGCCAGCTGGCTCAGCATAGTCAAAAGGGCCGGCAGCGGCGCATAGATTCCCATCAGCAGCTTGATCAGAGTGATGGCCGGATTGATATCGGCCTGCTTAGAACCTGTTGCCAATGCACAGAAAATAGCTATGAGCACAGCAAAGGCCCAGCCCGCAGTGATTACGCTCCAGCCACCCCCTTCTGCCTTTGTGCGGCGCAGGCACACATTTGCCAGAACCCCATTGCCAAGAACAATCATGATCATTGTTCCAAAGAATTCACCAAAATAAGTAGACATACCTGTTGTTCCCTCCATCACTTCATAAAATGGGAATACAATTCCCTGCCTGTTATTCGTCATATCCCCCAGATGTGGGCGGATTCTTGCCCTTCGTTACAATACCATATTTCTGTGCCTTGGCAGCCACTGTTTTATGGGTAATGCCCAGGACCTTTCCCGCGGCAGTATAGCTTCCATACTTTTCCAAAGCCAGGCGGATGATCTGCTTTTCATAAGCGGCCAACGGAAAAATATCCGCCTGTCCTCTTTGGCCGAACAGGGGGCCAACGGGCCCCGGAACCGCCGGATAGCGGATGCTGTCAGGAATATCCTCCAGCTCGATGCAGTCCCCCTCCGACAGCACCACCAGCCGTTCCATGATATTCTGCAATTCCCGTACATTGCCCGGCCAGTTGTATTGCACCAGAGCATCCATAGCCGCCTGTTTTATTCCCTGCAGTTCCTTGCCCAGCTTCGTGCTGAAATTCTTCAAAAAAGCCTGGATCAGCAAGGGAATATCCTCGGGACGATCCCGCAGAGGCGGCAGGAATACCGGCAGCACATTCAAACGATAATATAGATCCTCCCGAAATTTTTTCTCCCTGACCAGCTGCTCCAGATCCCGGTTGGTGGCCGCTATGACCCGGACATCTACCTTGAGAGTCCGTATGCCCCCCACCCGCTCAAAGGAATGGTCCTGGAGCACCCGCAGCAGCTTGCTCTGCATGCCGAGGTCCATTTCTCCGATTTCATCAAGAAAAATCGTACCATGGTCAGCCAGCTCAAAACGACCGGGTTTTCGCCGCAGCGCCCCGGTAAAAGCGCCCTGCTCATAGCCAAAGAATTCACTTTCCAGCAGATTCTCCGGTATGGCCGCACAATTCACCCGGATCAACGGCCGTTTCGCCCGGCTCCCCGCTGCATGGATTCCCTCAGCGACCAATTCCTTGCCCGTTCCGCTTTCCCCTATGAGCAGCACATTGGAATCCACCTGGGCTGCCTTCGCGGCAATGTGCAATGCCTCCAATACGTTGGGGCTCATGCCGATGAAGCGCTCGAACCCCCGGCCCGGCTTCAACCGGCTCAAAAGCTCTTCCTCCCTGGATTGGCTGCGCATTCGCCCTGCCGACCAGCCGGCAGCTTCCCGCTGCATCAGCTGCCGTTCCAGGTAGGCAATGGTTCCCCTCGCCGATTCCAGCTCTTCCCGCAGCTGCTGTACTTCCCCGTCGTCACGCACCACAACAGCAGCGCCGGGCACATCTGCCGACAGGGCCAGGATGCCGATATCCACCGTCATGGCCGCACCATTGGGAAAGCGCAGTGCAATATTCTGCAGCGGCAGCTTGGCGTACAGCTCTGCTGGCGACAGGTTGATCAGGAAGTCCCCCAGGCAGGCACCGAGGAGCATCCCCCGCTCCAGCTGTGCCAGCTGAAGAAAGGCCCCATTGGCCGCCTGCACGATTCCTGCACTATCGACAATACATATTCCTTTTTGAATGGCCTCCAGCAGCTGCTGGTCATCGGCTGTCAACATCATACGATCCCCCAGAAAATTTTCTCTATACTGATAGTATTTTCCATTCCCCCATTGATTTCCTGCCTGTATCGTGATAAATTATCCAGAGAAGCTTACTGCCACAAGGGCTAGCGGCACTTTTACCGGGGAATTTCTCCCCGCGCCGGGGAAAAATTCCCCGATTGTCAGGAAATCATCCCCGCTGAAGGGATAATCTGCCGCTTTAAGAACATGGCACGCTATTTGCGTAAAATAAAGACGGAATACATTTAATTTTCAGGAGGAATCTCAATGAGTCATTCAAAAACCAAGCGCCTGTTTTTTTTCGATAATCTGCGCGCCTTCATCATCCTGCTCATGGTCGTCTTTCATGTAGCCATGGGCTACACCACCTGGGATCTGAAATGGTGGTATGTCAACGATACCCAGCACAGCCCCTTCTTTGATCTGATGGTATTCTCCACCGATGTCTACATCATGCCGGTGATGTTCCTCATCGCCGGCTATTTCGGCCCCATGGTGCTGCAGCGGAAGGGACAGGCCGCCTTCTGGCGGGGCAAACTGATCCGCATCCTGCTGCCCTGGGCCATCGGCGTGCTCCTCTGCGCCCCGCTCATCGCCTACAGTGCGTTTCTCACCCGGGATATTCCCCGCCCGGACTACCTGACCTTCTGGACCACCCAGTTCTTCGGCCCCTTCTATCAGCAGGCCCATTACTGGTTCCTGGGAATGCTGGCCGGATTTTTCCTGCTGCTGAGCCTGCTGGCCCGGCTTTTTCCCCGCTGCCTGGAAAAATCCTCTATTAAGAAATCCCCCTCGCCCCTGTTCCTGCTGCTGTTCTTCCTTTGGACAGCGGCTACCTTCTTTCTGGGGGATCTCTACTACTGGTGCGACACCTGGATGCCGGCCCTCAAGGGAATCATCTACCTGCAGCCGGTACGGCTGGGCATCCATGTCAGTTACTTTTTCCTGGGCGCCTACGCCTGGAAATACTCCTGGTTCGCCCGGGGCGGCTGGCAGCCAAGGCTTCGGCCCTGGTGCACAGGTGCTGTACTGGCCCTGGTCATCTTCCTGGTCTATCGTGTGCTCTTTACCCTCATGCCGGAACCTCCTGTGCTGCTGCGGGCCGGCCATGCCCTGACCCATTCTCTGCTGGTCATCACCGTGGTTTTTGCCCTCATCGCTCTGTTCCAGCGCTTTGCCGACAGTGATGCCTGGCTTTGGCGGCGGCTGGCAGCCAATTCCTATACCATTTATTTCATTCACTTCTTTATCGTCATTCCCATAGGTGCTCTGCTGCAGCAGCATACACTGCCCATAGCCCTTAAATACCTGCTGGCCAGCAGCCTCTCCCTGGTGCTCTGCTTCCTGGCCGCTGAATATCTCATACAGCCTCTGCTTTCCCTGGTACTCCACAGAAAAAAGCACCGCCGGGAAAGCCTGCCTTCCGAAAACCACAGCTAAAATGCCACACCACGGAAAGGATTTTTAACCATGACAACAAACCGCATCTTTTTTCTCGATAATCTCAAGGCCTTCATCGTAATCCTCATGGTGGTGTTCCATGCCGCCATGTGCTACATGGCCTATGCCCCGGAATGGTGGTATGTGCTGGACACCCAGCGGGTATTTTCTGCCACCCTTTTTGTTCTCTGGGCTGATATCTTCATCATGCCCATCATGTTCTTCATCTCCGGCTATTTTGGCCTCAAATCGCTGGCTAAAAGGAGCCAGGGCTCATTCTGGAAAAGCAAGCTGGTGCGTATCGGCGTTCCCTGGATCACCGGAGCGGTCTTCATAGCACCGGTAATTGCCTACCTCATGATTGCCAGCCGCAATATTCCCATGGACTTCTGGACCTTCTACACTACCCTGTTCTGGGGCGCTGCCTACCAGCAGGCCCAGTACTGGTATCTGGGTGCCCTCATGGCTCTCTATCTGCTGCTGTCCCTGCTCACACTGCTGTTCCCCCGCATAAAGCAGCAGGCGGCTGTTCCCGGCAGTCCGTCGGTCATACTCTTCCTGCTGATTGCCCTGGCAGGCACAGCCGGCGTAGGCCTGGTGAACTCCGTGCTGCCTGATGGTGTATGGATCCATCCGCTCTACGTACTGATGCTGCAGCCTACCCGCGTGGCCTTGTATCTCATCTATTTCTTCCTGGGTGCCTGGGCCTGGCACTGCCAATGGTTCTCTGCCCAGGGCTGGCAGCCTCCTGCAGGTATCTGGATGCCGCTGTTCATCATCATGTCCTTCGTCTATGTCAGCAACCGGGCGATTCCCGCCCTCTTCCCGCTGGCGCCCCAGCAGGCCCTATGGCTGAATGCGCTCTTCCACTCCATATTCTGCCTGACATCCATCTTCGGCCTGCTTTCCTTCTTCCAGCAATACCTGAACCATACCAGCAGGATCTGGGGAGCCCTGGCAGCCACCTCCTACCCCATATACTTTCTGCATCAGTTCTTCGTCCAGGAAGCTGCCTGGCTGATCCGTCCGCTGGAAGCCAATGCCTATGTGAAATACCTGCTGACCTGTGCCCTGGCTCTGACCGTCAGCTTCCTGCTCAGCAAATACCTGCTGCTGCACCTGCCCTGTTTTGCCGGCAAAAAGAAACAATAAACAGCAATTGCCCGAAGGAACTGCTGCCTGTATACGGCGGCGCCCTTCGGGCAATTCTTTGTCAAAAATAAGTTTTCCAACAGTATATCAGGAATAGGAGGGCATGACGGTACGTGCCACACCGCTCTGGATGGCCGCCCTGGCTACCGCCGCCGCAACGGCTCTGGCGGTACGGGGATTGAACACATCCGGAATCACATAATCCTCCCGCAGCTCATCCTCCGGAATGAGATTGGCGATGGCATAGGCTGCCGCCAGCTTCATTTCATCGTTGATTTCCCTGGCCCGCACATCGATGGCTCCACGGAAAAGTCCCGGAAATACCAGCACATTATTCACCTGGTTGGGGGTGTCAGAACGGCCCGTCCCCACTACCCTGGCGCCAGCCGCCTTGGCATCGGCATAGCTGATCTCCGGCACCGGATTGCAAAGAGAAAGTACCACCGGATCCGGCTGCATGCTCTGGATGATTTCCGGTGTAAAGGCTCCCGGCACCGATACCCCGATGAGTACATCCGCCCCGGCAGCGATTTCCGCCAGACTGCCCTGCTTTTTCTCCTTATTCGTTTCCTTCAGCAATGCCGCCTGCACCCGGTTGATCCGGGACATATCCATACCCTCATACATGGCTCCCTTGGAATTCAGCATGGTCACATCCTCTGCCCCCACATTGAGCAGCAGCCGGGCAATGGCCGTCCCCGCGGCCCCTGCTCCATTCACAACGAGCTTCGCCTTGCGGATATCCTTTTTCATCAGCCGCATGGCTCCCAGCACCGCAGCCGCACAGGCAATGGCCGTGCCGTGCTGATCGTCATGGAAAACAGGAATATCCATGATTTTCTGCAGCTCATCCTCGATATCATAGCATTTAGGAGATTCAATATCCTCCAGATTGATACCGGCAAAATTGGGCTGCAGATAGCGGACGGTTTCCACAAATTTTTGGGTATCGGTGGTATCCAGACAAAGCGGAATCGCGTCGATATCCGCAAAGGTCTTGTAAAGCACCGCCTTGCCCTCCATCACCGGCAGACCAGCCTCCGGGCCGATATTTCCAAGGCCCAGCACCCGGGTCCCATCACTGATGACCGCAACCATATTCCCCCGGCAGGTATAATCAAAGGAAAGATCCTTATCCTTCTCAATGGCCTCGCAGGGAGCAGCTACCCCCGGCGTATAGACCAGGCTCAAATCATAGCCATCCTTCAAATCCACCTTGGAAGCGACCTCCAGCTTCCCGTTGTTCGCTCTATGCAATTTCATAGCTTCTTCTTGAATTCCCATACTTATACACCAACCCTTTCCCAAAACATACCTCTATATGCATTCAATAGATATTGGATGAATAAACATTTTATAATATATATTTATCATCTCAACTATTATTATAGGAATTATATATTGCTTGTGTAAACTTGTCAATGGATAATATGAATTTTCTCATAAATAATGCAACTTAAATATCAATAAGAAATACATTATTCTCCTCACAATGTTCACATTCGAAGTAAAAAAGCAAAACCTTTTATTTGCTTTCAATTGCTTCCAATGCATTTTTTCTTGCGGATAGAAAAAATACAAAACAAAAAAGGACTGGCTTCTGCCAGTCCCAAATAAACAGCTGTAGACGACTCATTCCCCACTATATAAATCATACAGCATATTGGCCTTATCCGAAGAATCCGCATCGGGAAAAGCCTCATCAATGGATTTCTTTGTCTCCGGCGACAGGGATCCCAGTTCATCATACAGCGCATCCTCTACCGCAACCTTCACCAATTCCTGCTTTTCCTCGTTCCATCGCATAATATACCGCATCATAGCGCCTCCTGAAATCATAGAATTCGGCCTCCACCCCATCGGCGGCCGCCTCGAAAAATTTCCCTATTTATTTCGCCAGAACAGCAGAAAATCCTGCGGGGCTTTTGGCATAAAGAAAAGATAGCTTTCTGTCCATACTGCGATATTCAAAAAGAAGGCTGTCAAGCGTTTTTGAAAATGTCCCAAAAAGCTCTAAACATTAGCACCGGAAATCCGGTGCTTTTTCATACCTCTAAATAAAATTTTTTTGCAATATATTTGTGGTGTTTTATAAAATTGGATTGCCTCCATGGGTGATCTTTTGCTGGGATATTAACCTTTTTCAGCTTTGGTGCTTCCTCCACAGCTATATCAAAGGTTTTTGAGCGTTCCGCCCGTACCGGAACCTCATCCAAGGCATAGGTGCGATCATCTACTGTAAAATACATTTGTTTGCTAAATGTTTTGGCGACCAGACCCTTTGTACCATGGCGGAAATTGACCTGTACGCTGTTGCTGTCAAGGATGCGGTAGTGCTTATTAGCATAGCGGATGCATTGCCCACAATCTACGGTACGTTCAGCCAGGACTGCTAAAATTTGATCAATACGCGCATCGGATGGTTGCTCTACGAACACAGATTTGGTATAATCAGCAGACAGAGCAAAGTGATCATTGAAGTCCTTTACGTGGTGGTGAAGAACTTCGTTGGCTTGTTCTATGTCAGTTATACCGGCCAGCCGCATATCAATGGGCAGGCGGGACTGCAAGGTTTGAAAAGCGCGTTCAACGCGTCCCTTGGCTTGGGCAACGCTGCTGGTACTTATTTCGATGCCCAGCAGTTTGCAGGCATAACTGAATTGTGTGGTGACGTCATCTTCTTCGGAGGGTGACGTCTTTTTCTTATAGGTGAATACCGTCCGGCGATCGGTCAGGAACTTGTGTGGAATCCCCTCTGTTGTAAGGATTTGATGAAGCAGATGATAGTAGCCGTCCAATGTCTCCTGCCAGTCGAAGTAGGCAGCGATGATACGGCCGGTAGAATCATCTATGGCGATATGCAGCTGGGACTTGCGGTTACCGAACCAGTAGTGCAGGGAAGCATCCATCTGTATGATTTCTCCGAAATATGCGGCTCTAGGACGACGGGAATGGGCCTGTTCGGCAGCGATGATCTTTGTTTCTATCTTGTGCTGTTCTTTGGGGATAGCTCCTTTCTGCTTTGCCCGTAAGCGCTGTTGAAGCTTTTTTCGGGTGCTGCGCTGAGCCCGTGGAGAGAGAACATCCTCTGCGAGTAAAATTTTACGAAGAGCCGATGAAGAAATGTTTATACCGTCATGCTGAGCCATCAGCTGGCTGGCGTGAACGAAATTTGCATCGAAGTACTTCTTGTTGTATAAGGCAACAATCTCCATTTTTTGTGCATTTGAAAATGCATGAGTTGGTCTGCGTCCGGTATTGCCGTGGATGAACGCCGCTTTGCCGACCTGTGCATATTTTACCAGCAGACGGTTCACATGTCTGCGAGTGACACCAAGCTTAACCACAGCTCGTACTTTGTTAATCCTCCCTTCGTATAAAGCCTTGATGATTTCATATTGTTTTTGTTTGTCCATAGTCAACTCTACTTTCTTCACATGTAGACCTCCCTCTAATAAAGTGAGGTCTCAGTATAACATGACACAGGACATTTTCTCAAACGGTATAGTAAGACTTTATCACATCTCAATCACA
>Ga0183095_10667_pt1 | contig 75257 bp, 59 predicted proteins | sample BioMet4_FD_130346 | JGI IMG/M metagenome (GOLD analysis project Ga0183095, IMG submission 130346) | Microbial communities from bioreactor (seeded with sewage sludge) at LBNL, California, USA - Biofuel metagenome 4 (v2) (version 3) | ecosystem: Engineered > Bioreactor > Anaerobic > Unclassified ... | reverse complement strand
ATACCGCGCAACGGAGGACGATCAAAAGCGTATTTTGATAGATAGAATCCGCAAAGCAGTAGTGCGGCGATGCACAGAACAATTTTCATTGCGCTATCCTGCTGACACAACTAATAGTCCATATTTTGCCACAATTTAAGGAAGTAGATGAATTTTCTACTTCAGCAGTATGGCACCAATAATCACGAACATAGTAAGGATGCAGATCAATATCTCATCCTTAAAGAGCATTGGAAAGAATGCATTAGTGCATCCTTCATGTTCGCAACAAATTCTTCATCCGTGAGGGGGTGCCATATCGCTTCATGGCTATGTCAAATTTATACAGATGACTATTTGTCAGACTCCTAGAAGTTTGGATCTGATAATACGTCTGCTGGATCCATGTATATAGGACATTTATCCTGGTTTTCTACTGTTATGCTCGGATCATATTTATCGCACATAGATCTAATAGCGGCTTGCATGTTTTTAAGCGCCGTTATCAGTCCCTGTTTTTCTTCATCCGGAAGTTCAGCCTTTATCTTTGAAAGCATTTTTTCGTGAGATGCATTGAGTTCCGCAGTCATCTCTTCAATTTTACGGATATGCGCATTAACAAAGCGATTTCCGGATTTCTTGTTTCCGTGAGATTTTTCAGAAGATTCTCTAGGTGTGTTCTCTGGCTTTTCAAGCATATGGCGCAGTTTGTTATACATCTTTTTCTGAACAGCAGCATCTCTACGGCGAGCAACCTTCAAAAGACGCTCACGGGTCATCAGGGGCTTTGTCCTGGCGTCATTGCGAATCTCTTCTGGAAGCGAAGCAATCTTTAGTATTTCGCTTGTGGTGCTTTTCTTCTTGCCAATAATTTCAGCAATTTCATCATTGGAGCAATTCTTCTGCTTTTGCAATGCAGCTACAGACTCAGCAAACTCAATAGCTGTCAGGTCAGACCGAAGTATATTTTCCATCAGGGCGAGTGTCAGCAGGTCGCCTTCAACATACTTGGCTTCTATTGTTTCCTTCCCTAACTGCTTGTGAGCCCGCACACGTCTTTCTCCAGAGATGATTATCAGCTTACCCTCATGGCAAGTAAAAGTGATGTTTTGCAGAAGGCCATTTGCTTTAATGTCCGCTGCAAGGGCTTTGATCTCATCTTCGTTAAAATACTTCCGAGGCTGCTTGGGATTGGGGTTTAAGTTGCTTACATTGATTGTGTACATCTTGTTGGTTTCATATTCTTGGTTCTGATACTCAGGCATAAGCCCCCCGATGGTCAACGAATTGTGTATGTTGTGGCAGTTCGGTCGCCCGAACTGCCACTTGAGCATGAGTGAAATCTGATTCAAATGACAGTGTGTGTCAATTGTGTTGGTCATGAGTTTTATAGGACCGTTAGTTTCTGCCAAAGTCAATACATAAGGCTCTTGCGGTCGTACCCCGCTTTCTTTTCTATCTTTACCAGGAAGGAATATCCAGAATGCATGGTAACAGTATTTGATATGCCCGTGGGCTGCCCCCAAAAAACAAGTCCGCCTAAAAAGTTAGTGTAAGGTGGAGCCATGGGGGGCATCAGATGGGTCGCAAAGTATTCACTCTAGAGCAAATCATTTTCAAGCTTCGCGAGGTTGAAGTTCTTGTGGGCAAGGCGAAAGCATTGCCTTGGCTTGCCGCAAAATTGCTGTAATAGTGCAGGCGTATTATTGATGGCGCAAGGAATACAGGGGCATGGGTACTGAACAGCTCAAGCGACTGAAAGAACTAGAAAAGGAAAACGCCAGACTACGGCGAGCCATTGCTGATTTAAGCCTTGAAAAAACTACTCTTGTGGAGGCGGCAAAGGGAAACTTCTGAGCCTCACCCGCCGTCGCCAATGTGCGGAGTACGATGCGTGCAGACAGGGAGCAGTGAGCGCAAGGTGCACGCTGTTCTGGGGTAACATCGGACGAATCAACGCTAAACCAGCCGCTGTATCCATCCGTAGCTCCAACGTTGCGACGGATGGAGCCTGGAATTCACACATAACAAAAAGTAACCAGAATGTTGACTCGACTTACATTGCTGCTCCACCGGAGCGGTGGAGCGGCAATGTCTCTTTGTATGAGTTGGTTAGGGTACATACTTCGTTCGGGAGGCATGGTTCTGAGTTTGGGATGCCGCCCATGCAACTGGAAACGGCATCCCACATACAGGGCGAACTGGCAGATCAGATTGGCCGCGATGGCATGTTCTGTGGCAACCTTCGATCCATTCCGTATCTACCTGTTATTTTAGTTGATTTGCACAGTTGCTTCGCTTGCACGGTTGCACAGTGATGTTGTTCTGCTTTTTGTCAAAACATGGAATCATCACTGATGGCTGCATACTCATCCATAATCTTTCTGCGAAGACCATTTGCGTAATTGTCTGAATCTTCTATGGAATCAGGACATTCGAGATACAGGTTGTCAGATATGAGGAAGATGCCGTAAGGCCTGTTACCACCGTAACCATTGGACTGCTGCGTTTTTACAGTGCCATGCCTTGTAATCACAAGCAGATTTTTTGATTTGAGATATTCCACAAGACCGTCATACTCATAGTGCTTGCAGATGGTCGGGATAATGTAGTCCTTTGGGATGAAGAAGCAGGTGCGGCCTTTTTCGTCTGTCTTTTTGACAGGATGCCCTTCGCCATACTTGCCGTAGAACTCGCTTTTCACCAAGGAAAACAGCTTTTCAACGGATTTCAGCACTACAAGATCATCACCGCCATGCTTTTCTCTGAGCCACTGGTCAAGGCAGAATCTGGCCGACTTGATAGCGTCCCCCTTGGGCCAAGGGAGTATTTTCCACTGAATGGCGATCTCTCCTACACCGGCTAGAAAGGCAAAATGCCCTGCTACACGCTGGGCTTGCGCTTTCAGGTTCCGTTCGCTGTAGTTGTCCATGAAGGCTTGAATGTGCTCCTGGGCAATCGTTTGGAGTTCACTGGGAAGCAGCTTGATAGCTTCAATGAACATGAGCAAAGCCATGCCGTAATGCTGACTGCCGAACTTTTTCAGATCGTCCGCAAACTCGCTGGCAGACTTGCCGTCAGGGATGGTGGTAAAAATGCCATGTCCAGTGCCACCATCAGCCAGAATGTTGATGACGCGCACTTCATGACCAGGCATGGATCTGTTTTTGAATCCCTGATCCGCGCGGTCGCCGATGCTCTCTTCACCCGTGGACAGGAATATCAGGTTCCATTCTGGCACCCTGCGACTTGCGCCGCTTTTGGATGAGCGAGACTTCCCCTTGCCGTTGCTAAGCATATAGGCCACAGGCCCCACGGTATCCGGATCACACTGGCCGATTTCATCAAGAAAAAGGCAGTTGTCGTTATGCAGTTCCGCAATGCCTTCAAGGCCGTTATCTGTCGTTCTCCATGATTTCATTTCTCCACCGGTAACGGAAGCGGCGACAAAAAGGCCGGTAGTCTTGCCGTGAGAAGAATTACCGGTAAGATGAATGCCGAAACCCTGATGGCCCAGAGGGAGGAGAGCAGGCCCGGCAAGAGCGGCCATGACGAGGATCTGTATGATGGGATTTCCGGGACACTTTCCCGCAACGTGCTCCTGCCATTCCGTCAGGGTCCCGGACTGCCTGAAATGCTGGTTCGGAACGGGATTTCTCAGGCAGAGGTAATCCCCCCCGTCCAGTTGTTCTCCAAGGTCATAGGGGACGAATTTCATGGTTTCGCCGGGTATCCATCCGTTTTTATCAACGATACGGGCGCGGTTATGGGGGTTCGCGGCCTTGAGATAGTACAGAAGGCGCGCCTTGGCCTGTTTTCCCGGCTCAAGCCTTAGACCGGCCTCAGAGAGAATGTTCAGGGCATCCTCGCCAGTGCCATTCAGTGCCGCATATGGGATTCTGCAGGCATGTACGATATTGTCAGGGTCAGTGACTTCGACAATTTTTGACCAGTCGCTGCTTTCGGCATCACGGGCGGATGCCTTGACAGTGATGGGGGAACATACCCTTTCATGTCCCTCGCTCCCTTCACCGTCCGAGCAATACACAAGCCCATCTCCGGTATGGTCGAAATTCTTCAGACCGATGCTGTCGGCGTGCGCTTTCCGAAAGAGGTCAATCGGACACTTGACGCCGCAATTCCTGCCGCAGTCATACTCTTTTTTAACATCCTCACAGGAGGGATGCACATACTGGAATGCGTGCCGCAGTTTTTCTTCCGCTCGCCTTTCGTTGTAGCGGACGTGGTCTTTTCGGCTGTATTCATGGAAGAGATGGCGCCCCGTAGGACCAAGACGTGATAAAATTTTTGCAAGCATGAACCACTGGGGTTCACTGACCTTTTCCGGCTGTTCACGACAGTATTCCATAAATGTGCAACCACTTTCAAGGCAGGCGACAGTCTGCAGGATATTCCTTTTGTTCGCAGGAATTGAAACCTGTGCTTTCGCTTCATTGAAGAGGGTTTCAAGGGCCGGGACACTGCGTATCTCCGATGCTGCCGTTTCTATGGACGGTTTCCTGTCGGCCCTGACAATCTCCTCAAAGAATGCGGCGTCCTTGTCCTGGATTTCTTCATATGTGACGGGCACCTTGTAATTGCCGTCAGCCCGTTGGATATGGGGTTGCCTGATAAGCTGGCCTTTGCCTCCCTTGAAGCCGTTTGAATCAATGCAAAGCTCTTCGAGCATAATCTTGCGGCTGTCCCTGGTTGCATCTGGGACAATACCGTCCCAAAATTCTCGGTTGGCCGCAAAGTTGAGCATGGAACGCAACATTTGACTGTAGATAGCCGGAAGTTCAATGTCTCCGGCTTCGGCCCCCATGAGCTGACGCGGAACAACGACATGAAAGCCTTTGCCTCCGCTGGCGTAATAGCGCAGATGGCCAGGATTAACGCCATATTTCTGTTGCAACATCATGACGAAGGCGCGGACTGCCTTGAGGGCCTTGTTAATATCACCATCCCTGCTTATGAGGACTCCGTTTTCATCCAGAACGTCCTTTTTGGCGTCAAAATCCAGTACGATATCACCGTATCGCGTGGGCTGGGGGTTGCCCTTTTCCACAGCATGACTGAATTCGAAGATGGAAATGGCCTGATAGCCATCACGCATGGCCTGTTCCCTGCCCTCCGGTGAGGCCGGGTACGCCGCCCATTTCATTGACATGCCTGCCAGTTCCGCTTCTTTGGGGCCAGGGAAACCGGCATAGATGATACTTTCTGTGTCAGTCTTCCTTTCCAAGCCGTTTGTTTCAAGATTTTCACTCATGATGTCCTCCGAAAGAATTGTATTGCATATCATGTCAATCGGGATGTTTGGTACATGATTGGGGTGATATGCATATAGTAATGACGTATTGGTACATATTGAAGATGGCCATCATGATTTTGAAATCTGGATAACATCTCTGTGCAACCGTGCAAGTAAAGCAACTGTGCAAATATGACGATGCAATTTGATGCAACGTACAATAATATGGCTTCAAATACGCCAATAAAACACCATATGGAGGAGTGCATGAGCCAATCAGTCATGACTACCGGAAATCAGGAGATTGATAATGATCTGTTCGCAGCGCTTGAAAAGGAACTGCCTGCTATGTTTGATAGGGGAACGGCATCAAAAATCATGGGCGGTGTGCTCAGTCCCAAGACGCTTTCCAATGCCGATGCCAAAGGGACTGGCCCCGGCGTGCGCATGAAGCTGGGCAAGAAAATTGTCTACGAGCGAGCTTCGTTCATTTCCTGGCTGCGCGACCGCGTGAAATGACGAACAGAATCAGTGGCGAAAACCGCTGTCTGTCAACAAGGAAATCTGCCATCCCGCCCCCTGTGTGGGGGTGGGACTGGTGGCTACGGTGGTATCGGAGTTACTGCGTGTCATGTTCATAAGGGTAGAAAAGCGTCTGAAAGTACCCTCAGGACGCATTTTTGATGCCTAGAGCAGGGTTCTGGCCTTTTTGCAGGCTTGTGCATGAACGTGGAATTCAGGGGGGAGTCTGTGGCAGTGTGGTGCATTGCGTTCGGTGCGGCGAGAACTGAAACACGAAGCTTTAAGGCTCTCAGCGTTCTAAATTCGAGCAGGTTTTGTTCTCGCCACAAATTCACAGCCGAAATGGCACGGGCTTGTCTTGCCCTATTGACCATGCATACCCGGCAATCAGCAGTAGGCAGAGGTGACCGCAGCAGATGTATCCTTGGCCCCTAGCCAGATGTGCAACAGAGCGCCGAAAAGGTGTTTTCCATCCATCTGAAAAGAGTCACGGACGCCCTGGCGGTATCCCGATCTAACACCTATGCACGTAGCCGCAATCCCCGGTCTCGTCCGAAACGATACAGCAAAGCGGAAGATGTGCTCCTTCTGCCGCTTATCATCGATATCTCGGGCGGACGCCAGACGTATGGTTATCGGGTATCCAACGACTGCTTAACCGACATTTTGTTGGCCGCTGTTGTACTCCGTCTAGCATTGCAAAGACATTAGTGAAAACAATGCTGGCTCACGATAGGCTAGAGCTTAAGGCGAGAGGCCAGGGCAAAAGGCACTGGAGACTTTACAGCAAGAGTGTACGTTAAAAAATCGCCATAAACCCACAGATGAGAAGCAAAAAGGCGTCTAGGGATCACCCTAGACGCCTTTTTGCTATAACATTTGGACTAAAACCCGTTTTTTACGGCAAAGCCTTACGGAAAAAGTCCCTGTGAAGCATGAATTTAAGGTTATTCGACCCTTCATCGTGCAGGGTTATCCAGTTAAGAACTTCCAGTAATTTGAGAGCATTGTTTACTTCAACTGATTTGCGCCCGATGCGCTGCTGAATTAAAGTCGAAGTCCAAACTTGCTCAAGTTTAATGTACGTGTCCTCAGGCCGATTCCCGATGCTATCGATAATTTTTCTAGCGGTATTTACGGCACACAACCCCTCAGGACTGTATGCAAAACTCACGTGGGTGAGGGATTTGCTAACGACCATCACCCCCAAAAGCATTTCATCCATCGTAATGTCAGATTCATGTGGATTAGCGCAACGCCAAGCATGGTACGCAAGCGCATATCTTAAGGCCAAGCCACAAGCTTTACGCAGCCAAGGAGCGGCACTTTCAGGCATAGCCTTGACTTTAAGAATATCCTCAATTTCTTCGCTGAAATCATCGAGAACATCCATAGCACCCGGCGTGAGCGTTACGGCATAGTGTTCTGCATTGCTGTCCTGAGTATAGTACTGATCAAGAAGATCCCTGATCCTGAAGTTATATTTACCAACGACACATGAATCATACTTATCAATGTGATCATATTTGGCAAAAAAATGCGGCATCAGTCTTGCTGTAAGGCCAATATCATTCAGTTCTTCATTGCGGTACAGTTTTTCTGCAATGCAGTATTGCGACATGACGAGCATATTTATAGCGGGGTGTTCTAGGCGAATTTCTTTTGTGGCATTGCCAGAGGGCCGTATATATTGCTCCTGAGTGGCCCCACGAAGTGTAAGACCAATATCTGCAGAGGGATCAAGGATAACTTTTTTAATAAAATCAGCCTCTGCACTCATGATGTTGGCACATTCTCCATGCTCTTGCAGATGCCTGGCCAACGCCATTGGCGTTATGGTATCCAGCATTAGGCGTGGGGCTATCTGAACAGCCGAATTTAACTTCGTGCAAGCATCAATCTGAAACTTTGCACTTTCATTGGCGAACTGTCCCAACATCTCCAGTGCCGTTGTGGAGTCGCTATGAACAGCTACTTTGATTGTTTCCCGAAGCTTATTTTTTAGCATTGCACGGACAAAATCTTCACCAACCTTCTGCCTAACCTTGGAAAAAGTGCGGTGCTCTTCAGGCACAGCATGATCCTGTTCAAATTGCCGAAATGGGTGAGCAATTGTTTTCAATAAAGAGCTTTTCATTGTGCCTGATTCACCAATCGCTATCGTTTGAAGGATACCAGGTTCATTCCACAATTCTGTCTGGTTGATGGACAACCGCCCACATATTGCCATGCTGATTGCAGACAAGAGCACCTTAATTGACCCCAAATAGTCAATTCCGTAACTGTGTGCGAGGAATTTAACCTGCGGCTCAATATCGTTGGGAATGTTGCACTCTTGTTCGAGGCAACGAGGGATATCCTTCAGCGGAATAATATTACAATCTGAGCTATGATACATTTGCCTTTCATAAAGATGAGTTTTGAGTTCATATTCATCTTTATTGTTCTTATATTGCTTCATTACTGCATACTCAGAATTTGTTCGCCTCAAATCTAAAGCTTCTCTTCTAGTCAAATGGTAGCCCATTTTAAACTCCTGATGTGTGGTTATTCGGTGGCAAGATTGACAAAGAGTGAGGACATCAGTGTCCCCACTCCTTGACCACTAGCCTACAAAGGTAGACACGACTAATGCTAAGCTATCGGGGCTTTTTTCAATCTTGAGCAAGCCAGCGTCAGTAAGGCCGTACTTTGCCAGAATGCCCTTGAAGACATCCGGAGTTTCAATGATGGTCTGGTCCGCAGACGGCGGAGAAAGCTCCCCCTCTACCTGAAGGGCAAAAAAAAGCTTGTACAGCAGATCAATGCGAACATTGAGTCGCTTCGCAATGAAAGGCAAAGGAATTCCTTCTTTGTAGCTGCTAGCCAGAGTCTCTTTAAGATTCTGAATCTGGCTCATGGTGCGACGCTTACGTTTCGCACCATTATCAACCTCAGCCTTTGCATTATTGCCATCATAATCAGCTGTTGGTGCAGCAGAAATGGCATGTACTGTGGGGACAAGCATTACCCCAAAGTTGTCTTCAGGCCTGCATGGAGTTAGTTGGATATCCATAAAATTTTCATCATGTTCGCTCATACTGCCTTCCTCTATATTCTCATCAGCAGCATCTGCTGCTGATGAGAATGCGTGAGATAGTTGATAGATCTGTATCGCAATTGTTGTCGCTGCTTCCGCTACTCGAAAAGCGCTTGCCGCGAGCATTCTAGATATTGACGCGGCCCATATCTTCGGAGAGCCAAGCCAAAAATGCGTCACGCAGGATAAGAACCTTGCGAGCCGATACCTTAACAAAGCAGTGGGCGGGGATCTCGCCGCGGGACCTACGATTCTGAATCGTACGCCAGCGGAGGCCCTTACTTGTCAAATAATCGATCATGGTGCCTGGGAAAGATTCAGGCAATATCGCAGAATACTGATCAATGAGCGTAGTCGCCATGAGTCACCTCATTTTTAGAGCGTGAGCTAAGATTGCATCTTAACCGCAGTTTCTGGCGTTAAGATGACCGCTATGTCAGGCAACACACATTTTAAGGGAAGGCTTGCGGAAGAAGGGGGAGTATGGCAGACTGAGATTCTAGTTAGTCAGTCAGGCCGAAACCGTTGGCGCGGTTTCCCCCTGCACAAGCCCGGTTTCCCCCTGTGGGTGGCCGGGTTTTTTATACTATTTTTCAGGCCCATGCTGTCGCTGGTACATAACACGACAACTTGGGGAACAAAAAATGGTCTTATTGGTTTTTGCCACAAAAAGTTTGCTGCACTTTGGACATATTCGCATCATGGCAAATGTGTCATCTTCTTGGTCCAAACCGGGCCTAATAATTTCATAATACTCTATATAATCCTGGATCGTGATAGACTTAAAGTGGAACTGCCAACCAAGCTTAGGGTGAAATGGATCACTCCTTGTCAAAAACTTCATTTCCGCGTTTAAAAAGGGGCCGATTATCTTGTTGAATGCCCCTTCATCTACACGTTTGTTTTTAACAACATCCATAAAGAATGCCTTATAAAACTCTCTACTTACGTCAAGTATTTTGCTTAGTTCAGCGAACTTGCCATCATCGGGAGTAATATAGTTATTGCAGAAATCAGCATAACTACAACTTTTCTCCAAGTATTCATACAACTTTTCTCTATCTTTTTCAGACAAAAGCACAGTGATGTTAGGCGCACCACGAATCAATATTTTCCTAACTGGAGATTTACACAGCGGCGAGGAGATATCAGGAACACACGACAAAAAAGCTGCATGCTCACCGCCGTTAAGCCACTTCGTCAAGGGGGTATGTCCTCTGTGTGCTTTCATATTCACCTCGTGACATTGGTCTACCCAATTTCACTCATGTTGTCAATAAAAAATAAATATGCGTAACACACTCCATAGAACTTTCAACCTTGTTGGAATTACACAAATATCTCCACCGCGGGATAAGAGCGGGATAAACGGCAAAAAGACGCAAAAAAGGGTTTGTGAGCGGCGTTGAGCCATCTTCACAAACCCTTGATTTAACTTGGTACCGGGAGCGAGACTTGAACTCGCAAGAGGTTGCCCTCGGCGGATTTTGAGTCCGCTGCGTCTACCAATTCCACCATCCCGGCAGACAGGCCAGCATACTGCGACCAACGTCGCATGCTTGGTGTGAGAGGCTTTGTAGCCCAAGGCACGACGAGTAGTCAAGCCCCATAATCGTTTGCCGGCTTCACCACGCCGCCCCAGGCAGGCAACACCGCATGGTATGGCAACAGGGTACCCGTCCCGCTCGCCACCCTGCCCCCCCCTGGCGCGCCCATCTCCCCGCCCAGGTTGCGCCAACACAACCAAACCAGCGCACGGCGCGGTAATTTTGCCGCGAGTCAGGTTTTGTCCATGGCTATAACTGCCTGCCGCACAAAAGAATTACATAAAATTTTTCATTTACGCTTGACACCCAGCCCCCATTTGCGTAAACACCTTTTCACGCATTGCGGGTCATTAGCTCAATTGGTAGAGCAGCTGACTCTTAATCAGTTGGTTCGGGGTTCGAGTCCCTGATGGCCCACCAGAAAATTCAGGTTCGCGGTATATCCGCGAACCTTTTTTCGTATATGGGCCATGACTGCCCGCCCACCGCACGCGCACGCATGCAGACCCACCGACTTGCCGCCACCTAGCCAATCTCTTCAAAATAATCAGGTCTGTCAGGGTCATACCAGATGGTAATTTTGCCGTCGCTCGAGACTTTGATCCCCACGCCGTACTTTGACAGAGTGTATGCCGCTGCCCGCCGTCCACCGCCGGAAGACCCGCAGTTGATCTTTAATATCGCGCCCACGGCAAATATTGTTCCGTCTTCAAAGATGATTGTCGCGCCATCCATTGCCAGTATTTCCTGACGCAACTGCCGCGATAGCTCATTAAACTTTTTACCGCCCACAATAGAATTAAGAAGCTTTGTTTTTTCGTTTTTCTTTTTTTCGAGGATGTCCGATTCAGAAACAAAATCCATACACTCCCTGATACCGTCGCCGTCGTAGACGGCGCTTTTTTTTATCACGCCGATACACGCCCCCTTGCGCCGAAATGAAGCGTCTATCACGCTGACGTATATTGATTTGAATATTTCAAAGGGGACCTCGGCCACGTCAAGCACCTTGAGCAAAATTGGGGCGGGATTGAATGTTGAAGTATATATCTGGTGCGAAAAGTAGCACCACTGCCCCCGGCGTTTCGCAAAAATCAGACACCTGTTTTTGAATACCAATATTTCGCCGTTATCATTGAGACAAAATACGTATTTACCCTGTGAAGACCAGGCGGCAATGGGCAGATACTCCAGCGGCGCAAAGGAGTCTTCCATATCGTAGCTGTTAACCGGCGAAAAATGATCGACAATCCCGCCCTGCCTGCTGCAGACCAGCAAGGAATTGCAGTCAGACGTCAGCACACGCGAAAAATCGTGTCTGCACACATCAGCAAGGTTGTTGCCCATAAACGTAACTGTTTCATCAATGCCTACAGAAAACGTAATTCTTTGCCCTTCATAGGTCTGCGTAGAAAATTCTTCCAGAATATTCAGCACTGTTAATACTGTTTTGTAGTTTGAAGGCGAAATTGCCTTTGAAATGCCGAGCAGTTGCGCTTGCGGCAAGCAGATGTTGGCGTAGTGCGGAAGCAGATGTTGTGCAAAGAGTTTGCGCATTTCTTTTGAAATACATCTTATGATTTCCTGTTCTTCCTGGGTAAAGCTGATTGCCCTGTTTATATAGTACGAGCCTTCATCTTTTTTAAATATATCAACTTTAATACTGCTGCTGCCCTTGCTAAAATTACTATCAGCGTCTTCTCCATTTTCCTGAAAAGAAACAGCCCCGAAGAGCGATGCAAAATACCTTGTTACTATTTCCATCCGCTTTTTTACTGACCACATATATAAACTCCTGCGATATTGGCATGGTAGAGGAATCTTTTGCTAGCTGGCATTGCAGCCCTGTCTGGCAGCGTACAGGGCATTTCACACATGCTGCAAGGCGGCAACAGGCCTTGCAGGCCAGATCAGTCATGTCTGACCTGCAGGCGCTGCTATGTAAAAATTATCATCATGCTGATTTTATTGTTTTTAACCAAAAGGAAGGCACAGCACTCCACATGGTTATCCTGGCGACAGGTATTTTCTACCAAATTCAAATATCACGTGCAATCTGGATTGCAAGTGCTATCTGAATTTGGTAAGAGGTCAGTCATGGGCAACATCCGGGTTACGGGAGGGACGCATGCAGAGACTTACACGGCAGGAAAGCCGGCAGCAGACGCGCCAAGCGCTGATCAACGCGGCAGAGCAGGAGCTGTTGCGGGTGGGCATCTATGAGGCATCCATCCGCCGCATATGCGTAACGGCCGGGTACACGCTGGGGGCGTTCTATTCCAACTTTGGCAACAAGGACGAGTTGTTGATGGAAGTTCTCGAAATCCATACGGTTCGTCTGTTTGCCTCCCTCGACGAGCTTATTGCCTCGCAAAACCCCGAGGATCCTCAAACCATGGCCAGAGAGATTGCGGACTGGCTCAAGGAAGTACAGAACGATCAAATTCTCTCCAACCTTACGCTGGAATTTGCCCTGTACGCCAGACACAACGACCATTTCAACGCCATGTATGCCGCCAACTCAGAGCGCTGGCGCGGCAGGCTCTCCCTGTCTCTTGGCAAACTGGCGGACTGCCTGGGCCGCAAACCGGCCATACCGTTAAAGCAGATGGCGCTTGCACTGATGGCCCTGTGGCAGGGCCTTGTGCTCGAATCCATCGTACCCGGCACAGAAGCAGCCGACACCATCATACCAGCCATTCTCGATTCACTGCTGCAAAAGCCCGGCACGGACAGCCTTGAGGAGCCTTAATTTTATGCGCCATGCTGCTATTGTATTGCTGATCTTACTTTGCCTGGCCGCCGTCGGCTGCCAGGACTCGTCCAGGGGCGACCAACCGCGCCCTGTCAAATCCATGGTTGTGGCGTTGGGGTACGGGCAAAAGCCAACGCAGCTGACAGGGCAAATCGCCGCGCACAAATACGTCAATGCCGCATTTCGTATTTCCGGCAAAATTGCGGAGCGTTACGTGTCGGTAGGCGATACGGTTACTGTTGGCACGGTGCTGGCCCGGCTTGAAGACACGGTGGTAAAAGATTCGCTCACCTCTGCAAAGGCTGATGTGGCGGCCGCACAGGCAACTCTGGAGCAGGACAGAAAACAGGCGCTGCGCGTGGCCAACCTGCTCTCCGCGCATGCCGTGTCCAAAAGGGAGCACGAGGCCACCACACGGCAGTTCAAGGCGACGACAGCGCAGCTTGAGGCTGCAAAGTCGCGTCAGCATACTGCGGAAGAACAGCTGAAGTACACAGTGCTGACCTCGGAGAGCGACGGCCTTGTGGTCAGCAAGTTTGTTGAAAGCGGCGAAGTTGTTAACGCGGGGCAGCCCGTGTTTAAAATAGCCGAGAACAACGCCTACGACGCAGTGTTTGATATGCCCGAGAGCCTCCTTGGCTCGTTGCTGCCCGGCCGTGCAATGGAAGTGTGCCTGGACAGACTGAATAACGTCTGCTCAGAGGCGACCATCTATGAAATTTCTCCAGAAGCCGACGCCTCTACGCGCACCTACCAGACAAAGGCCATAGTTGCGCAACCAGTGCAGATGCCCCTGGGCGCAACTGTGGTCGGCCGCATCCTGTTGCCGGAAGACAAGGTCATCCGCATCCCCTCCGCCGCCGTGCTGCTGCACGATGGGCAACCCTCGGTATGGGTGATCGACGCTTCCTCAAGCAGCGTATCGGCAAGACCCATTGAGGTAAGCCAATACACGACCGACGCCGTTATTGTGGCAAGAGGGCTGGAGGCTGGCGAAAAGATCGTGACCGCAGGGGGGCAGGCCCTCAGGCAAGGGCAAAGAATCAAGGAAGCGGCGAGCGATGAAGCGCATTAACCTGTCAGAGTGGGCGCTCAGCCATCAGGTGCTGATGGTCTTTTTTATGGTGCTGGTTGTTGTAGCCGGCGTACGCTCGTACTTTCAGCTAGGGCAGAACGAGGACCCCGAGTTTACGGTCAAAACAATGGTCGTCCGCGCGTACCTGCCGGGCGCAACCATTGAAGAGACCATGCTGCAACTTACAGACCGCATTGAAAAAAAGCTGCAGGAGACGCCATCCCTCGATTACCTCAAGAGCTATACCCTGCCCGGCGAAACCACAATTTTCATTGAGCTGCTTTCGGGCACGCCCAAAAAGGACGTGCCCGACATCTGGTATCAGGTGCGCAAAAAAGTGGGCGACATCCGGCAGGATATGCCCTCAGAGACGCAGGGACCTTTTTTTGATGACGAATTTGGCGACACCTACGGCATCATCTACGCCTTTACCGCCGACGGCTTCACGCATCGCGAGCTGAAGGACTATGTTGAAGATATCCGCAGCGAGCTGCTGCATGTGCAGGACGTTGCCAAGGTGACCACCATCGGCGAGCAGGACGAGGCTTATTATGTGGAATTTTCGCCGCACCAGTTGGCCACGCTGGGCATCAGCCGCGAAGCGATTATTGCCGCCCTCAGCAGACAAAATGCGCTGACGCCCTCGGGCGCAGTGGACACGGGCAAGGAACAGATTGTTCTTGAACCCACGGGCAAATTCGTTTCCGCCGAGCAGCTGGCGAACGTCACTCTGTATGCCGGGGACAAAAAGGTGCGCCTTGGCGACATAGCCGATGTCCGCCGCAGCTACATCGACCCGCCGCAGCCGCTTTTTCGCTTCAACGGGCATGACGCCGTGGGGCTTGCCGTATCCATGCGCAAGGGCGGCGACGTGCTGCTGCTCGAAAAAAACATCAACGCAGCTGTGACAGAGCTGTGCGCAACGCTGCCGGTGGGCATCGAAGCCCACCTGGTGGCCAACCAGCCTACGGTCGTTCACGATGCGGTTAATGAATTTATGGAGGCCCTGATTGAGGCCATACTGATCGTACTTGGCATCAGTTTTTTGAGCTTAGGGGCGCGGGCGGGCGCTGTGGTGGCGTTTTCCATCCCCTTTGTGCTGGCCTTTGTTTTTATCGGCATGGATGTCTGCGGCATCGACCTGCAGCGTGTCTCGCTTGGGGCGCTGATCATTGCCCTGGGCCTGCTGGTTGACGACGCCATGATTACCGTTGAAAGCATGGTCTCAAAGCTTGAAGAAGGCTGGACCAAGACCAGGGCCGCCACATTTGCCTACACCTCCACGGCTTTTCCCATGCTGACGGGCACGCTTGTGACCATTTTGGGCTTTATCCCCATCGGGCTGGCAAAAAGTTCCGCAGGAGAATATACGTTTTCCCTTTTCGCCGTGGTGTGCATGGCCCTGATTGTCTCGTGGTTTGTGGCGGTGCTGTTTGCGCCGCTTATCGGCGTAAAGGTGCTTAAGGAGCATCTGCAGGCGCACAGCGCACGGACCGAAAAAACCGCCGAGCTTTTCCACCGCGCTCTTTTGTGGGCCATGCGCCATCCCAAAAAGATGGTTGGCGCGACGCTGCTTGCCTTTGTGCTGGCGCTTGCGGCACTGCCCCTTGTGCCAAAGCAGTTTTTTCCCTCGTCAGAGCGGCCGGAACTTATGGTGGACATGACGTTGCGGCAGGGCAGCTCCATCAGGGAGACAAACCGCATCTCGCAGCGCTTTGACGCCATCCTGGCCGCTGACCCTGGCGTAGACCACTGGAGCTCGTATGTGGGGCGAGGTGCGATACGTTTTTATCTACCGCTGGACGAGCAGCTGCAGAACAACTTTTTTGCTCAGACCGTTGTTGTCACCAAGGGGCCTAAAGAACGCGAGCAGGTGCAGGAGCGCCTGCAGGCGGCGCTCGACCATGATTTTCCCGAGCTGGTGGGCCGCGCCTACGCCATGGAGCTGGGCCCGCCTGTGGGGTGGCCCGTGCAGTACAGGGTGTCGGGCAAAGACATGACGCAGGTGCAAAAGTACGCTGCTGAAGTGGCCGCGCTCATGGGCACTTCGCCTGTTTTGCACAATATCAATACCAACTGGGGAGAGCCGGAGCGCAAAATACGCGTCCGGGTACGTCAGGACGAAGCCCGGCGTCTGGGGTTGTCCTCCGCCGCCGTCGCCCAGACGCTCTATTCGACGGTGTCCGGCGTCACCGCGACGCAGGTCAGGGACGGAATATACCTTGTTGATGTCGTGCTGCGCGCAAGGGACAAGGAGCGCACGACGGTTGAGGACCTGCAGATGCTCGACATGCCCCTGCCCGACGGCCGGTCCGTGCCGCTCGGCGTGGTGGCTGATATCGAGTACGCCCAGGGGTACCCGTTGATATGGCGCAGGGACAGAGTGCCCACCATGACCGTTCAGGCAGATGTAAAAAAAGACGTCATGCCTGACAGTATTGTGGAGGCCCTGCAAAAAGACATGGACGCGCTGCGGCGCAGCCTGCCTGCGGGCTATCGCATAGAAACCGCCGGCTCTGTGGAAGAAAGCGCCAAGTCGCAGGCCTCGGTGGCGGCGGCAATCCCCCTCATGGTTTTACTCATGCTTACCGTGCTGATAATCCAGCTTGAAAACTTCACCCACCTTCTGCTTGTTATCTGCGTTGCGCCGCTGGGGGTTATCGGGGTTGTGCTGGGGCTGCTGCTCACCCATCAGCCCATGGGATTTGTGGCGCTGCTGGGGGTTGTGGCGCTCATCGGCATGATCATCAGAAATTCGGTCATTCTTGTGCACCAGATCGACTGCGAAAAAAAATCGGGGCTGTCTGACTGGGATGCCGTCAAGGCGGCTGCGACCATACGATTCAGGCCTATCATGCTCACGGCGGTGGCGGCCATTCTGGGCATGCTGCCCATCGCCCCGACCGTTTTCTGGGGCCCCATGGCCAACGCGATCATGGGCGGGCTGGCAACGGCAACAGTGCTGACACTGCTGTTTTTACCCGCCTGTTATGTGCTGTTGTTTAAAATCACTGAACCAGCGCCGGATGCGCCGGCAGAACCTTCCTGCCCTGCCTGACGCTTTGGCGCATAGCGTCAGCAGACCTGATACCCCCAGGGTCTGCTGACGCACCTTGACCTCGCCGCACAAATACCGCCCTGCGCAGCATACAGCAGCGCAGCGTGTGCTTGCAGCCATCCAGCAGCAAACAGTGCGCAATCATGTTGCCCTTTGCTCTGGTTTGGGCCAATATCACGCAGTTTAGTACCGTCGCGCACATCAACCGGAGGGCCGGGTGAAGCCTTTTTTGACGCTGCAATCAGTCGAGTCCGTACTTGAACATATTCGGGCCGTTCCCCTTCTGGATGAAGAGCGCATCCCTCTGGATGATGCCCTTGGGCGTTGTCTTGCCTTCGGCTTTTCGGCAACGGAAGACCTGCCCGGTTTTGACCGCTCGACCGTTGACGGTTTTGCCTGCCGCGCACGCGACGTTTTTGGCGCGCAGGAGGGCAACCCCGCTCTGGTCGAATGCGTGGCCGACTGCCGCATGGGCGAAGTGCCGGACGCGAGCCTTGCGGAGGGGCAGACCGCGCGCATCCTTACCGGGGGCATGCTGCCCCGTGGGGCGGACTGCGTTGTCATGGTCGAATACTCCCGCCCAGCCGGGGGCAACCTTATTGAAATTATCCGCAGCCAGGCCCCTGGCGACAACGTAATTTTTCACAACGACGATGCCGAGGCCGGAACCAGCCTGTTGCAGGCAGGACGGCGTCTGCGGCCGCAGGACATAGGCCTGCTGGCCGCTTTTGGCGTTGTGGATGTGGTGGTACGCCGCAAGCCGCTGGTTGCCGTGCTCTCCACTGGCGACGAAATCGTGCCCAGTTGCGAAACACCGCCGCCGGGCAAAATACGCGACATCAACGCCCACAGCATTGCCGCCCTGTGCCGCGAGGCCGGGGCAAAAGCCCTGCGTGCAGGCATTGTCAACGATGATGCCCAAAGGCTTAAAACGGCCGTCGCAGATCTTGCGAAACAGCACGACGTAGTTGTGGTTTCCGGCGGTTCCTCCGCTGGCATGCGCGACCACACCGTGGAAATTTTTGAATCCCTTCCCCAATCCAAGCTGCTTGTGCATGGGGTGGCCATCAGCCCCGGCAAGCCCTTTATTCTGGCCAGGGCCAATCTGGGCGGTCGCCATGTCTGCTTGGTGGGCCTGCCCGGTCACGTCACAAGCGCGCTTGTCTGCGCCCGGGTTTTTCTCACGCCCCTGCTGGAGCACCTGCAGGGCTGCGCGGGCGATGCAAAACCGCCGCAGGTTCCGGCAGTGCTGACGCGTTCCGTTGCCTCGGCCCAGGGCCGACGCGACTATCTGCGCGTCAGGCTGCGCCCCCTGCCCTGCCAGCAAAGCCTACACCCGCAGGCAGGCACGGCCATGCAGCCGCTGTACGAGGCCGAGCCCATCATGGGCGCATCGGGCCTTATATCAGGCATCGCCGCAGCCGACGGCCTTATGGTCTGCCCGGAGAACCGCGAAGGCTACGACGCGGGGGATACCGTCCTTGTGGAACTTTTTCGCTAAAAAGGCCGCAATGGGCCATTAGCAGGGAGATACAACGTGAAGCGCAATACATATCTTACTTTGCTGTCCCCGGAACAGGCACGCGCCAACTGGTATGCGTGCCTTGACGCCAGCGCCTTTGCACTGGGGGAAGAGCGCGTCCCGCTGGCGCAGGCCCTGCGACGCGTACTCAGCAGACCTGTGGCGGCCCTGCGCTCGTCGCCGGCATTTCACGGCGCGGCCATGGACGGCATTGCCGTGCAGGCCGAGGACACCTTCACCGCCTCGGCCCGCACGCCGCTGCGGCTCAAAATCGGCGAACAGGCTTACTGGATCAACACGGGGCATCCTCTGCCCGTGGGTTGCAATGCCGTAGTCATGATGGAAAACGTCAACACCGAGACAGCGCAGGCGGCACACGACGAGGCGCAGTGGGCCGTTATCGAAAAGGCCGCCTTTCCCTGGCAGCATGTGCGCAAAATGGGCGAGGACATGGTGGCCACAGAGATCATCCTGCCCCCCGGCACCTGCATAGGCCCTTACGACCTTGGCGCTCTGGCGGCGGGCGGCGCGCTTGAAGTGCCCGTGTTCCGGCGGCCCCGCGTTTCCATTATTCCCAGCGGCTCGGAAATTGTGCCCCTGGCCGACGCCCGCGATGAAGACCTGCGCGCAGGCCGCGTGCTGCCCGAATTCAACTCGCTGATTTTTTCGGCCATGATCGCAGAGGCGGGCGGCGAAGCCTCTACCCTGCCGGTGGTTCCCGACGATCCTGAGGCCATCCGCGCCGCCATAGCCAGCGCCATTACCACCGCTGACATGGTTATTCTCAATGCCGGGTCATCGGCGGGCAGTCACGACTTTACGGCCCATGTGCTTGAGGGGATGGGCACGGTCGTCACGCACGGCATTTCGGTTATGCCGGGCAAACCGACAGTGCTGGCGGTGGTTGACGGCAAGCCGGTGGTGGGAGTGCCGGGGTACCCGGTATCGGCCGGCATATCCATGGAGGAATTTGTGCTGCCCCTGCTGGCCCTGTGGCAAAAACGCTGCGTCAGCGAACGGCAAAAAATAACCGCCGTGCCCTGCAATCCCCTGCCCTCGCGCCCCGGCATGGAGGAAAGGCTGCGGGTCAAGCTGGGCTGCGTGGGCGATACGGTCGTGGCCGTGCCGCTGCCGCGCGGCGCAGGCACCATAACCAGCCTCAGCCGCGCCGACGGCATTATACGTATCCCGCGCGACAGCGAGGGCTGCAATGCGGGCGAGCCCGTTACCGTTGAGCTGCTGCGCCCGGCCACGGCCCTTGCGGGCGCGCTGCTGGCCATCGGCAGTCACGACAACACGCTTGACCTGCTGGACAGCATGCTGCGCAAGGCGCACCCGCAGTATCGCCTTACCTCGGCCCATGTGGGTTCGCTGGGCGGGCTGATGGCCCTCAAGCACGGGCAGTGCCACCTGGCGGGCAGCCACCTGCTCGACCCTGCGAGCGGCGTTTATAACCGCAAGGCCATCGAGGATAACCTGGACGAACCCATGGTGCTGCTGCGCCTTGTGGACAGGGAACAGGGCATATTGACCGCGCCGGGCAATCCCCTTGAGATCAAAACCATTGAAGATCTTGCCAGACCTGGCGTGCGTTTTATCAACCGCCAGCGCGGCAGCGGAACCCGCGTGCTGCTCGACTACCGCCTGAGCTGCCTTGACATTGCGCCTGCGCGCATCAACGGCTACCGCAATGAGGAATATACCCACATGAACGTGGCCGCAGCGGTGCTTTCGGGCCGGGTGGATGCCGGTCTTGCTGTACGGGCTGCGGCCAATGCGCTGGGGCTGCCCTTCATGCCCATTGGTGTTGAGGAATACGATCTGGTCATTCCCCGCCGCTTTTTTGATACGGATGCCGTGCAGGCGCTGCTGGACGTTATTCGCGGCGAGGCCTTTCGCCGCACGGTTGAAGGCATGGGCGGCTACGGTACAAAAAAGACGGGACAGATTATCTGGGAGTATGCGGGCAAATAGCCTGCGAGGTCAGGCCCTGTCCGCCCAGTCAAACCTCTCCAGCTCCGGCACGGAAAGGTCGAGGTGAAACAGTGGGGTGCTGGCGGTGCAGCGCAATAGTGCACGCAGGCAAAGCCTTACCATCAGGCAGGCCACCGAGGCAGGAGCCAGCGCCCCTACGCCCTCGCGCTGGGATCGGTCAAGCTCGTGCTCGCTCTCTCCCTGGGGGTAAAGCTCATCAAGCCGCGCCTTCGGGCCCGCGCTGGCGTAACAAAAACCCTCGTTGCGCAGCACAGAGCCGTGAATAAAAATCTCACCCGCAGCCAGGGCCGCCCTTTCCAGCGCAGCCTTGGCAGAAATGTTGTCCAGGCAGTCCAGGGCAACATCCATACCCGCCACCAGGACGGAAAGATTGCCCTCGTCGGCTGCGAACTCCAGGGCTTCGACCTCCACATGGCTGGCAATATCAACCAGGGCATCCCGAACCACACGGGCCTTGGGCTGGCCCAGAACACGCTCGGAACAAAATCGCTGCCGGTTGAGATTGCTCTCGTCAAAGACGTCGTTATCCACCAGCCGTATGCACCCCACGCCAGAGCGGGCCAACAGCTCGGCCACATGGCCTCCCAGCCCCCCGCAGCCCAGCACCAGCACACGGCTTTGCAGCAGTTGGGCCATATCCTGCGCGGAAAGAAGCCCGAAATTACGGCGAAAGCGCTCGGGCCAGATGTTGCAGCCAAGCAGATGAACCATGGCGGCACGCAGGGTCATGCCGTTACGGGCAGCCCAAAGCCGCTGGCCCTCAAGGTTCACAAACAGCGTTTCGCGCTGGCCGCAAGCTGCGGTCTCCGTAAGGTAGGTCGCCCGAATGTATGGATGGAAAAAATCGTGCGGATCTGGTGTTGTCATGGTCAACGGGCCTAGCCTCCTCCGACCGCCGGAAAATAGGCAATACGGTCACCGTCGCGCATGGGATCGTCCACCTTATGCTGGCGTCCGTTGACCATGACAATTTTGATGTCCTGCGGCGGCAACCCCAGGCGTTGCGCCAGCTGGGCCACGGTGCTTCCTTCCGGCATTTCCACCTGCAAGCCTGTTTCCGGCACGTAGCCTGGCACACAGTCCCGCAGGGTGGTGCTCAACTTAACGGTCAGTTTCATGGACTCTCCTTGACCTAGCCAGGTCTTGTCCCGTTATGCCCGCTCTGCCCAAAAGCAGTCAAGCCAGCCGGGGCGCGCACCTCGCGCCGCCGTAAAACGAAATTCGCGGCCGCCGCCCCGCTCCAGGCGGAGCGGCGGCCAATACTGAACCCTACTTCTTTTCCTCAATCCAGTTGAACACTGTTTTGAGTTCTTCGTGGGTGATGTCAAAGGTGGTGTTGTGCGGGGGCAGCTTTTCGTCAGTAAAGAACTCGGGCAGCACGTCCGCAGCCTGGGTAATGCCCGCGCGGCGGTTGAAGTCGATTTCTGTCGACAGAATGCGCTGGCCCAGCGTTACCACGTCGTCGCCGGTGAGCTGCCAGCCAAACTTGGCGTTGAGCATGTCCACGATGGCGGGCAACGCGTCCGGCACGTCAAGGATGGCAAAGGCCGTAAACAGGCACAGCCCCACGGAATCCACAGACGCGGTAGCGACCTGCAGGTTGCGCGAAAGCTCGATCTGGCCTTCCTTCTTGAGCGGATCAACCGTGCCGCCGCAGTTGAGGATGTTGGACGTAACGGCGTAACCGGCCGTGTGGTCGGCGCCCATGGGGGTGGTGGCGTAGGTAACGCCCTGGCCTTTGACCGCGCGGGGATCGTAGGCGGGCAGGCTCTGGCCCTTGACAGTAGGCACGCGCCGTACACCAAACACCCGGCCTGCGGTCGCCGCGCCGCAGCCGATGACGCGACCGATGGGCGTGCCCTCGCTGATGCCGTTCATGACCTCAAGCACGGCCTTGGTATCGCCGTAAGGTATGCCCCCGCCAGCCATGGCAACGCCCACAGCAACGCCAACGTCGATAGTGTCCACGCCGATATCGTCGCACATGTAGTCGTACTTGGAGATGGCGTCCAGGTCGCTGATGCCGGAGTGCGGGCCAAAGCACCACAGGGTTTCGTATTCAGGCCACTTGCTCTGGAACTTGCCCTTTTTGTCCGGCAAAATACCGCTGCAGCGGATCATGCAGCCGCTCATGCAGCCGTGGGCCACAATGCCCTCGCCGCCGCGTTCCTTGGTGAGCTTGTTCATAAGCTCGCCCGAAATGGACTCGTGCTTGTCAAACTGGCCCACGGTAAAGTTGGCCGTGGGCAGGCCGCCCGCTTCGTGCAGAATGTTGACCAGCACGGCCGTGCCGTATTCGGCAAGGCCCTTGCTTGTAATGGGATGCTCCGAAAGAGCCGTGGCAAAGCGCTTGGAAGCCTCGCGAAAGGCTTTTTCGTCCATCAGGGGCTGGCTCTTGCCGCCCTCGGGGTTCACAATGATGGCCTTGAGGCCCTTGGAACCCATGACAGCGCCAACGCCGCCGCGTCCGGCATGACGCATGGGGCGCAGCTCACGGTCGGTGCAGGCGATGGAGGCCGCAGTGAGCTTGAACTCGCCCGCACGGCCAATGGTGATATAGCTGCAGTCTTTGCCGTATTTTTCCACAAGTTTGGCAACGGCGTCAAAGTTGTTGAGCCCGGCCACTTCAGCGGGAATCAGTCGGGCGTGGTCCTTGCTTACTTCAAGTTGCCACCACTCGCCTTCCTTTGCCATGTCTTCCACAATAACGGCCAGAATGCCCAGACGGGCCAGATGGCCGCCGGGCTGACCGCCCGCGTTGGATTCCTTGATGCCTTCGGTAAGGGGGCTTTTACAGCCCACTGAAATACGGTTGGCGTTGGGGCTGTTGGTCGCGCCCAGCAGGCCGGGAGCAAAAACAAGCTTGTTATGCGGGCCGATGGGGGTGCAGGTGGGGGGAACCTCGCGGGCCACAATGGTGGAGGTCAATGCGCGGCCGCCAAGGCCAGCGTATTCCTGAGGGATTTCTTCAAAAACACAGGTCTTGGTCGCCATATTGACGCGCAAAAAACGGAACATGGAGCCTCCTTGCAAAGGCGTGGCTACGCCTGTTTGTGTTTATCCTTTGATACCTCTGTGAAAGAAAAAAGTGCAAGCAGACAAAAAAAATGTCTCGCTTTTCTCCCGCACGAGAATAAAAGCAAGACAAAAAAAGGGAATTTGCTGGTAACAACATTAAAAAACTGAATATAATCGTACAGACCGGCGCAATGCCGCTACCGGCGCGGGTATGAGGGGCAAAGGAGCGGGGCGGGCTCCGCGTCCCACGACGAGCCAAGTTTGATCTCGCGAATATCAATGGCGCGCAACAAGGCAGGATCGTGTGTGGAGCAGACAACAGTTATGCCGTCTGCCGTGCAGTTTTTTACGGCCTGGGCCAGAGCGCGGGCGCTTGCCGCATCCACATTGGCCGTTGGTTCATCAAGCAGCAGCACCTTGGGGCGCAGGGCAAGGCGCGAGGCCAGCGCAACCCTCTGGCGTTCGCCGCCAGAGAGTTCGTAGGGCCCGCGGTCTGCAAACTTCCAGGGTTCGTCAAAGCCTGCGGCCTGCATGCTGCATTCAAAGGTTTGCCGCAGGTTTGCCGTCTGGTTGCGAAACTTCAACCCAAGCACCACATTGTTGAAAACACTCATGTGCAGCAGGTAAGGATCCTGCAGGAGCAGGGTTGCCTCCTTGCGCCCGTCTGCCCCGCCAGCGTAGCGCAGTACGCCTGCAGCCGGGCGTTCCAGAAAGGCCAAGAGGCGCAGCAAGGTTGATTTGCCGCAGCCGTTGGGCCCGGTGAGGAATACGGCTTCGCCCTGCTCAATGGCAAGGTGCGGCACATTGAGAGCTTCACGCCCGTTGTAGCGCTGCACAAGGTTGCGGGCTTCGTACAGGTTGGCGCTCACGCACGCCCCCTGCGCTTGAAAAACGCCAGCGCCAGATTGACCATAAAGGCCATGAGCAGCAGCACAAGGCCAAGGGCAATGCCCTGAGCAAAATCGCCCTTGCTTGTTTCAAGGGCAATGGCCGTTGTCATGGTACGGGTGGAGTAACGGATGTTTCCCCCCAGCATCATGGCCACGCCCACCTCTGTAATAACGCGCCCAAAAGCCGTAACGCACACCATGCCTACGGCGTACCGGCACTCCCACAACGCGTACAGGGCAAGCTGCCTGCCGTTGGCCCCCAGCGTGAGCAGGGTTTCGCGGCAACGGGGGTCGAGGTCTTCAAGGGCCTGGGCTGTCCACGAAATCACAATGGGCAGCGCAAGCACCGCCTGGCCGATTGCCATGCCCGGCAGGGTAAACAACAAGCCGTATTCGCCAAGAGGACCCCGGGCGGTAATAAAGGCATAGACCAGCAGGCCTATGAGCACCGTGGGAAAGGCCAACAAGGTGTCTGAAACAAGCCTGAACGCCCTTTTACCGGGAAAGGAGCAATGCCCGAGCAGAAACCCCAGCGGAACGCCCAGCAGCAACGCCGCCGCCATGGCATAGCAGGTAGACGCAATGGTTGCATAAATGGCCGACAGCGTGGCCGCATCCATGTGCGTGAGCAGATAAAAGGCGTTGCTGAACCCGTTGATAAGATAATCCATTGCGGCTGCTCATTGCTGATCAAAATAACATTCGCCCGGAGCCGGGCACAACGCCAGCCCCGGGCGAATGAGCATTACATGCCTGCCCTACCGGGGTAAGCTACTTGTCGGCATTGGGAAAGAAAAGCTGCTTGCCCTTGAGGGCGTAGCCAGCAATCTTTTGCTGGGTAGCTGGCGCTACCCACCAGTCTTCAAATTTTTTGGCCAGAGCGGGGTTGACCTTGGGGCACTGGGCGGGGTTGACCGTAATGACGCTGTACTGGTTAAACAGCGCCTTGTCGCCCTCAACCACAATAGCCAGCGGGTTTTTGTCGCCCATCTTGTCGGCAAAGGTGATCCAGGTTCCACGGTCCGTCAGGGCATAAGCCTGTTTTTCGGCGGCCATGTTCAGGGTAGAGATCATGCCCTGCCCGGCAGAAAAATACTTGGGGTTCTTGTCGGGTGTAATGTTGCTCTGCTGCCACAGCTTCTGCTCCGCCTTGTGCGTGCCGGACTGGTCGCCACGGCTCACAAAGCCAGCCCCGGTATCCAGAATACGCTTGAGCGCCCCGGCGGTGGTCTGCCCTTTCACGCCAGCCGGGTCTGCCGCAGGGCCAACTATCACAAAGTCGTTGTACATGACCTGACGGCGGTCCACGCCATGTCCGGCCTTGACAAATTCAAGCTCAGCCGAAGGCGCATGCACCAGCAGCACGTCGGCGTCGCAATTTTTGGCGATTTCAAGAGCCTTGCCGGTCCCCACCGCTACCCACTTGAGTTCGATTCCTGTTTCCTGCTTGAAGGCAGGTTCGAGATATTCAAGCAGGCCGGAATCCTGCGTGCTCGTGGTTGTGGCCATCATAAGGGTATCAGCGGCCAGCACGGGCGCGGCGCAAACCATGTAGCCCGCGGCGCAGGCCAGGAGCAAAAAACGGGAAAAACGGAACATGAATAAGACTCCTTTTGCAAAAGGTAATCGCAAACAACCAGGCTCGTCAGCGAGATGATCTTCACGCTATCATGAAAAAGCGGGACATAAAAGATTGCAAAAGAAGGTGCAAATCAGGACGCGCAAACCGCTTTTTGCTGCCCGCCGACAATGCTAGTCGGCCACCAGCCGAACGGCGCTCAATGCAAAATGTGCATAAACCTTTTTGCCGTCGCGCAGATGCGTGTTGGGCAGCGTGCAGGTGTCCACCGTGGCCCGCAGGGTTGTGCCGTCTGGCAAACCAACACAGACAAAGGTTTCCACCATGTCTGAGTGCAGGCTTTCCACCACGCCTTTGACGCAGTTGGCAAGACTGAGGGAGGATTTTTCAGGGCTCAACACTATGCGCTCGGGGTCAACCCGCACGCTTAACACCTGATTTTCATGCACTTCATGCAGGGCGGCTTCTTCAGGGGTGCAAGCCACCGCCAGCCTGAAATCTGAAAAAGTGGTTATCTCCACATATACCTTGCGCATGCCGGTAAATATACGGGTAACAATACCCCAAAAAAGATTGGTTCCGTCGTCGGCCTCGCCGCCGTGGGCGGTTCCGGGGCTGCCCTTTGCGAGGGTCTGGGTGAGCAGTTTGCGCGCCTCGCCGTCAGAAAAATTCAAAAAGGCAAGCAGCTGATCCGCATCCTGCTGCCCCAAAAATTTGAGCACAAGCGGCATGGGCACATGCAGTTCAAGCAGTTCAAGCCCGCGCGAGTAGCGTATGGCTCGCGGCCCCACGCAGGCCGGGGGCAGATCTATGACGCTGCCGACAGCGTAGAACTTTTTGCGCAAAAAGCTTTGGTCAAACTGCAAAAAGTCAGGCTCCTCCGCCTGCGGCAGGCTGAGGATGCGGCGGATATTACGCATGGCGCTGACAGGCAGCAGAATTTCGCGCGCGTTGGAGCCAGAAACACGCAGCATGCCTGTGATGGCGTCTATGGATGAGCGCGGCTCAAGGGCGAGCACTTCGCCCAGACGCAAGCCGCCGTAGCGCATCAGCAAAAAGATCAGATGCAGACGCGCCCGCATGTTTTTTTGGGTGCGGGTCGCGGCCTCGGCCTCCCACTGTTCCCAGCACAGGGTCAGGCCTTCAAGTTGTTGGCGGGTCAGATGATTACGCATGTTTTTTCCCGGCGGTACGATACCCTATTGCGCCACCGCTGTCAGCATGCCTGGTTTACCCGCTTACGGCCATGCGGGGCGTCGGCGCAGAACATATACCGTGCCATGACCGCGCACATGTGTGTTGTCGGCTGCCACGCCGCAACACTACGCTGTTGCAGCCCCGCATAGATGGACGGCAGGGAGCCGCACGCTTTACCGTTTCCCAATTGTCCACTACCAGCATGGTGTTTTGCCTCCATACCTGGATGGCAAAAGCTGTACATGCCGCAATGACCCAATCTCCATAACAGCCATGCATACGCAGCGACTGCATTTCTTACCTTTTTTATATTATTTTTTGTTCTCCATGCCTGTGTCGCAACTTGTGGACACCGCAACCTGATTGTGTTTATCTAACCAAACTACCTATGTATCTTGTTATTTATGGAGAAAAAATGTTTGTACGCCTGATGGTTCTTATCCTGGCCCTGCTGAGTTTTTCGCTTACGGCCCTTGGGGCAAGCACCTCGCCGTCGGATGAGGCGGACAAACTGCTGAAAACAGGCGAGGAGGCCTACGTAGCTGACCGCAACGACGAGGCCCGCTCCGCCTACAGCAAGGCCCTGCAAATCTATAGGGCTGAGAAAAACCAACTGGGTGAAGCCAATGCTCTAACCAGCTTTGGCAACCTGGAGCAAAAGCTTGGCCGCAACGACGAGGCCCTCAAGGCATACAACAACGCCATGACGCTGTATAAGACCCTTGAAAATCAACAGGGGGAGGCCAATGTGCTCAGCGGGTTGGGAGATTTGGAACAAAACCTTGGCCGCAAAGATGAGGCGCGCAAGGCATACAACAGTGCCATTACATTATATAAAAGCGTGGACAACAAATTGGGCGAGGCCAACGCGCTCAGAGGGTTGGGAGATTTGGAACAAAGCCTTGGCCGCAACGATGAGGCGCGCAAGGCATATAACAACGCCATAACGTTATATAAAGGCGTGGACAACAAATTGGGCGAGGCCAACGCGCTCAGAGGGTTGGGAGATTTGGAACAAAGCCTTGGCCGCAACGATGAGGCGTACAAGGCATACAACAGTGCCATAACGTTATATAAAGGCGTGGACCACAAATTAGGCGAGGCCAACGCGCTCACAGGGTTGGGATATTTGGAGCTGAAACTTGGCCGCAACGATGAGGCGCGCAAAGCATACAACAATGCCATGGCGAGGCCAACCCACTCAGAGGATTGGGAGAATTGGAACAAAAACTTGGCCGCAACGATGAGGCGCGCAAAGCATACGACAATGCCATAACGTTATATAAAAGCGTGGACAACAAATTGGGCGAGGCCAACGCGCTCAGAGGATTGGGAGATTTGGAACAAAAACTTGGCCGCTACGATGAGGCGCGCAAGGCATACAACAACGCCATAACGTTATATAAAGGCGTGGACGACAAATTGGGCGAGGCCAACGCGCTCAGCGGGTTGGGAGATTTGGAACAAAGACTTGGCCGCAACGATGAGGCGCGCAAAGCTTACAACAATTCCAGAATGTTATATAAAGACGTGGACAGCAAATTGGGGGAAGCAAACGCGCTCGCAGGATTGGGATATTTGGAGCAGAAGCTTGACCGCGACGATGAGGCGCGCTCAGCATACAACAATGCCATAACGTTATATAAAGGCCTGGACGACAAATTGGGCGAGGCCAACGCGCTCACAGGATTAGGCCAATTGGAGTATATCCTTGGCCGCAACGATGAGGCGCGCTCTGCATACAACAGTGCCATTACATTATATAAAATCGTGGACGACAAATTGGGCGAGGCCAACGCGCTTAGTGGGTTGGGGGATTTGGAGCTGAAACTTGACTGCGACGATGAGGCGCGCTCTGCATACAACAGGGCCATAACGTTATACAAAGGCGAGGAAGATAAATTGGGCGAGGCCAACGCGCTCAGAGGGTTGGGAAATTTGGAGCTGAAACTTGGCCGCTACGATGAGGCGCGCTCAGCATACAACAGCGCCATAATGTTATATAGAGGTGAGGACAACAAATTGGGCGAGGCCAACGCGCTCAGGGGGTTGGGGTATCTGGAGCTTACCTTGGACAAAAAAAATGAAGCCCGTATACATTTTCGTGACGCCGCAATCGCATATGGGCTGGCTGGCCTGAAAACGGAACAGGCTGCAGCGGAAAAAATGGCGTCCAGTCCGGCAAGCGATGCTATGCAGCACCTGGACGACGCCTGGAGCCGGGGGGACAAACTTACTGCCATTGGTGTTATAGTAGCTGTCTTAGGCATAATGGCAGCGATATTTTCCGCTGAAATAAAGCGTATGCTGCAGCACGTCTGGAGCAAAATCAAACCGAACAGCTAGCCGCACGCAACGCCTCAAGCTCATTTTGGGGCTGCAAACCACGGCTTGTGGAAACTATCCTGCCTCACAGCCATGCTGTGCTGCCCTTCCCTGCCTGCGCACGGCGCAGATTGTCTTGCGCCGCAGATGCGGGGCTGCGCTTAGCGGCTTTATGCCTCCAACATCGGGGCGCCGTCGCCGATCCTGACCGCAAACGAGCACTATTGCATTTTTGCAGCGCCTGCATGTGCGCTTCTTTATAAAATTCTTCCGGCCTGAGGATAAAAACCTCGTCGCTGCTCTTGTCAAACGAGAACAGCCCCCTTGTCTGGGCCTGCCGCATGACCTTGTACAGCGTGATGCGGTGCATGCCCAACAGATCGGCCATATCGCGATAAGAGATATCGCGCTTTGCCCGCAAAGGGGTTGAGCCGGGCACAATACGCGAGGCCAAAAACTTGCAGATACGCGTGAGCTGCGATTCCATGCTCAGCGAAACGACATTTTTTGACAGCAACGTCACCTTGACGCTGTAGCTTTTGCAGAGGTTTAAAATGAGCCTAGGCTGTTCCATGCCCAGGCGGTGCACTTCCTCCCTGCTGAACGAGCAGATATAACAGTCTTCGGCGCAGTCGTGAAAAAACTGCACTTCGCTCTGGGCGAAGGGCATGCTTTTGCCGCCATCCATAAACATGGGGGTCTCGTTAAAGCATGAACCGTCGCCAAGATACCAGAGAGTTTTTTCACTTCCGTCAGGGGCCAGGGCCATAAGGCGAACCCTGCCGCTAACCAGAAAATACATCTCTGGCTGCGTGTCGTAAAACTTGTGGCCCTTACGAAACAAACGCGGCTTTGTCAGCGCCACGCTTCGCCAGCACTCGTTCTGTCTGAGCAATTCCGCAAATGACACGCCAGTCCCCCTTGGCAAACAGTACACACCCGGCCACGCCGGGCAGATGTGAGCCCATGCCTGAACAGCGCTCCATATTCTGGTTTGAACCCTACCGTACCCTTTTTGTGAATTATGTTGCAAGGACAACGTTTCGGCGATTTATCTTGTGGCAGCATCCCTTCCAGCACGGTCAAACGGCCATAGGCCGTTGCCCAGCCACCTTGAGACTTTCACCAGCGGCGAGACGTGTCGTTGCACTGCTTGCCTGGAAGCCTTCAACGGTTCAATGTAAGCACATTCAGCCAACCCGAGGAGGTTGTCATGGGACACCCGACCATTTATCCCACAGGCGTAACCGTCTATAATCCGGAAAAAGCCTGGAGCGGATTCACCATTATTCAGGCGCCGGACAACGGTGCGTTGCTGCTTGGCATGAACGGGCATGAAATACGCATGTGGAAGGACGTTCACGGCTTTCCCAACAAGATGTTTCCCGGCGGCATGCTCATGGGCAGCACCGGCACACGCCACCCCAAGCACGGCCTTCAGGACCAGCTCGACCTCGTGCAGATAGATTGGGACGGAAAAATCGTATGGAAGTTTGACCGGGCCGAATTTGTGGAAGATCCGGGCCAAAAGAGCCAGTGGATGGCTCGCCAGCACCACGACTTTCAGCGGGAGGGCAGCTCCACCGGGTATTACGCCCCTGGGCAGGAGCCCAAAATCGATTCGGGCAACACCCTTGTTCTCTGCCACAAAAACACCGTGCAGCCCTATATCAGCGACAAAACGCTGGTTGACGACGTCATCTACGAAGTGACCTGGGACGGCGACATCGTGTGGGAGTGGAACTGCTCTGACCACGCCCATGAAATGGGCTTTGGCGAGGCGGCGCTCAACGCCATGTGCCGCGACCCCAACTATCGCGGCGGCACGCTGATCGAAGACGCCCCCGGCGTCGGCGACTGGATGCACGTCAACTCCATGTCCACCCTTGGTCCCAACAAGTGGTTTGAGGCGGGCGACGCCCGCTTTCACCCTGACAACATCATCATTGACGGCCGCGAAACCAACATCATCCTCATCCTCGACAAAAAGACCGGCAAGATCGTCTGGCAGCTGGGCCCCGACTACGACCGCAGCCCCGAGGACAAGGCCATAGGCTGGATCATCGGCCAGCACCACGCGCACATGATCCCCAAAGGTCTGCCCGGCGAGGGCAACATTCTGGTATACGACAACGGCGGCTGGGCCGGTTACGGCAGCACCAACCCCGGTGCGCCCAAGGGCGTCAAGGCCGCGCAGCGCGACTACTCGCGCGTGCTCGAAATAGACCCCGTGGCCCGCAAGATCGTCTGGCAGTACACCCCGCACGAAGCAGGCTTTCTCGTGCCCCTCGACGCCAGCCGTTTTTACAGCCCCTTTATCAGCTCGGCCCAGCGTTTGCCCAACGGCAACACGCTCATCTGCGAGGGCTCGGACGGCCGCGTGTTTGAAGTGACCGCAGAGCACGAAATAGTGTGGGAATACATCTGCCCGTACAAGGGGCACATCAGCCTGCCCATGAACTGGGTGTACCGCGCCTACCGCCTGCCCTACTCATGGGTGCCGCAGGCCGCCGTGCCGGAAGAAAAAGCCATTGAGCCTCTGGAAGTCAAAACCTTCCGCGTGCCCGGCGCGGCCCCCTTTGGCCCCATGTCTGAAGTAAAGGTTGAAGGCACCATCGGTTACTACAGCGGCGCAGGCCACTGCGTGGCCGCGACGGAATAATCCCCCGGCCCATACCCGCCTTCCTGCAGGGGCCTCGCCTTCGGGCGGGGTCCCTGTTTTTTGGGCAACTGCTCTGCGCGTAATGGATATACCGCTGGAGCGGCGCTATGCGGCCAGGGCCTGCAACAGCCCCCAGCGCAAAGCATTGCCCCAACCATCGCCCCCCGTTAATCTGCCGTAAAAAAGCCTCGCAAAGCGGCAGGGCTGCGCCGCCTGCAAGGGACTTTTTTTACCTGGCGGCCCCAAATCCGCCCATAAAAAAAGGCGGGAGAGCGCACCCTCCCGCCATATCAGCCACTGGCCGCAAAAATCAGAACGAGTAACGGAAGGTCAACGAAACCCGCCAGTTGTCGCGATACTGCGAGTCTTCCACACCATGCCAGGTGCCGCCGTCCAGATGCAGGTTCACATAGGCGGCTTCCACATTCATCTGCAGGTTGTCGTAAATTTTGTAGGTATTGGAAACACTGCCCTCCCACGCGTGGTCGGTGGTCGTGAGGTAGGCCATGGGGCCGTCCGCCCGGCTGGGATAGCTTGTCATATTGGCTTTGCGGGGCATCTCCGCACTGTTGGTGCCCTGAAAATACGCCAGCTTGAAGGTATGGGTCAGGTCATTGATAAAGCTGACGTCCTTGATGGTACCCACAACGCCTGCCAGACCGCCGGGGTTGTGGCCCAGCACTTTCCAGGTATTGAGGTCAAAAAAACCGCCGCCAAAGCCCAGGGGCGTGACCGGCCAGGGGGTGTTGAACTGGGGCAGACGCTCTGAACCGTTGTAGGGATTGCTGTCGTCGCCGCTGCCGTACCAGGCGGTAACGCCGGGCGTACCCCAGGTGCACTTGTAGTCAACGCGCAGGGCCGCGTACCAGCCCTGACGCACCAGGTCAAACGTCTTTGCCTGCCCGCTTGAGCTGAACTGGGTGTAGTCTTTAAGCTCGCCCATATCCACGCGGCCATAGGTAAACTCTGCAGCGATATCAAATGGTTCGATAGTCGTGAAATCAGTGGTCAGCCCGGCCCAAAAACCGTTGCCCCAGGTATTGTTGGCGTTACGGTACTTTTTTTCAAAGGTGCTAAAGTAGTTGCCGCCGCTGCCAAGCACGGGCATGAGCCCGCCACGCGGAGCATAGATGGCTGGCTCGCGCTGGTCGGTATTGGTGTTGATGCCCCGCAGGCTGTTTTGACCAATAAGGCCATACATACCCCAGGGAGTTATTTTCATGCCGTTGCCGGTGATAGGCAAGGTCAGTGCAAACAGGTCGAGGTTATCAAGGTAGTTTTTTTGCGTCTGGCCGTTTTGCGTAATTTCTGAATTGTCATTATAGGGCCGCGCCCAAAAACCGGAAACTCCAAACTTGTACTCGCCGCTGGTCGCCAGAGGCGAACTGACGGTCACGCCGGTGGAATACTGCCCGTACACCGCGCTCCAGTCAGTGACGTAACCGGGCAAAAGCTGCGGCTGCATGCCCATGCGCACTTTTACGTCCGTTTTGGGCACGATCCAGTCAATATAGGCATGGCGCACGCCAAGGTTTTTTGTGCCGTCCGCCCCCAGGGACGCGCCGTCGGCAGCACGGCCCCAGTTCATGGTGCCGGTGCCCACCGTAAACATGAGGCTGCCCGACACGTTTTCGCTGGCTATGGCGTCTATCTGCGTGCGCAGGCGCTCCATGGCCCCAAAGGTGTCGCTTCCTTTGATGCCGCGTGGAAGCACGTTGGATGTTTCAAAACTGATGTCAAAGGCCCCCTTTACCTTGAAATCAATGGCGTCGGCGGTTTGCGGCGCAAGCAGCAAGCCTCCGGCAAGCAACAATCCCAGCATGTTGTCACGGACAGCTTTCATCATTCCTCCTGTGCAAGTTGGTGCAACCAAACAGAACCTTTATCCAACAATGCTCTGTAGTGGCTTTTTCCACAGGCTTGCACCGTTGCCGGAACAACATTTTTTGGAAAAAGTTTATTTTTTCACAATTACCGGCAACGCTTACACATAATTCATACAACTAAATAATTTAATTAATATTTATTATAAATGTGAAATAAATATCTCTAAAATGTTGCCGTAACAACGTCGCCAATAATCCCGCTGCTCTAGGTTTTTGAACCAGGATCGGCAGTGGATGATTTTTTTCACAAAACATGCGAAGTGGCAGACAATGAAAAGGAGAGGCGCAATGCAGGATTCGCCGCGCATCAGCAATAACTACTTTGACGGCCTTGCTGTTACAGGACGTCATAAGGCTGTGTTCTTTATCATCATGATCGCATACTTTTGCGAGCAGATGGATAACTGGAACTTCGGCTTTATCGCCCCCGCGTTGATGCACAACTGGGGCCTGACCATGAAGGACATTGGCACTGTTACCTTTTGGTACTTTACGGCCATGACCTGCGGCGGTTTTGTCGGCGGGTTCATCTCAGACATTATTGGCAGGCGCAAAACCTTTCTTATTGCGATCACCCTGTTTTCCACAGCGTCCATCATCAACGGCCTTACTGACAGCTTCCACGTATTTGTGGCGTCGCGCGCGCTGACGGGCTTTGGCGTGTTTTGCCTCATGGTATGTTCGCAGGCCTATATTGCAGAGATGGCCCCGGCCGAGAGCCGCGGCAAATGGCAAAACATGGTCGCCGGCGTTGGTTTTTGCGCCGTGCCGGTAGTAGGCCTGCTTTGTCGGCTGATCATTCCCCTGCATGAAGAAGCCTGGCGCTACATTTTTTATATGGGCGGCATAGGCTACATTGCCCTGATCGTTGCCTGGCGCTACCTGGACGAATCACCCCGCTGGCTGGTTGCGCGCGGCCGCATCGCCGAGGCCGAAGCCGTCATGAAGGACATTACCGGCAAAGACATCGACCTTGCCGCAACCGCCAGCAAGTGCCTGACCGGCAAACCCCCGATCAGGGAAGTACTGCTTGGCATGTGCAGCCCCAAGTACCTCAAGCGTACGCTTGTCATTTTTTTGCTGGTTGTGTGTACCAACCCCGCCACCTTTGTGGTCACCAACTGGACGGCCACCCTGCTCAAGGCGCACGGGTTCCCTCTTGAAGACACCCTCATGGCCACCACGCTTATTTCCATCGGCGTGCCGCTCGGGCTGTTTGCCTCCAGCTCGTTTACCGACATGGGCGGGCGCAAGATTCCCATTGTCGTCATGCTGGCCACAATGGCGGTACTGGCCCCCATCTTTGGCAATGTGAGCCAGTACTGGGTTGTGGTCCTTATAGGCGCGATACTTACGGCCTTTGTCATGGGCATGGGTTTCACCGTTTTTTCCTACACTGCAGAGTCGTACCCCACGCACCTGCGCAACACCGCCACCGGCTTTCACTCGTCCGTCGGGCGTCTGGCCGTTGCCTTTTCACAACCTCTCATTCCTGTTGTCTATGCAGCATACAGCTTTGACGGAGTGTTTTATATTTTCAGCCTGCTGTGCATCATACCCGCCATTATCGTTGGCGTATGGGGTGCCCGCACTGGCGGCAAGTCGCTCGAAGACATTGCCTAGCCAGCTGGAATATCAAGACAATACCAACATCGACGTCTGCAGCTTTGTCGAATCAGGAGGATTTATCATGGGCATAACCCTTTACACTGCGCCGGACTGCATCCGCTGCAAGATTGTCAAAGCCTTTCTTGCCGAACGCGGGCTGGCGTACGACACCATAGATTTCAAGGCCGACGCGCAGGATTTCAACACCTTCTACCGCACAAACCGCAAGGCCATTTATCGCAACCCGGAAGGTGTGGAGTTTCCCCTGGTTGCCGACGGACAGGTCATCAAGCAGGGATCGGGCGAAATCATCGCCTATCTGCTTTCGGGCCATGCGCTTGAGACCTGCGTTACCCGCAGCGACATGCTGCACGGCAAAATTGCGGGGCTCTATCCCTCGCAGTGTCCCGACGGGCAGGAAGACAACTTTGAAATTCTTGTAAACAGGCTGGCCGCTGGCGGGTTGCAGGTATGGCTGCAGACCGACGGTCGCAAGGCAGACCTGTTGGCAAACCTGCTCAAGATCAAAGACGTGCACGTTATCTGCAATGTTGTGGGCGGCGCAGAAGCAAGCGCAAAAGTTTTTGGCGGTGCGCCAAGCAAGGAAGAGCTGTCAAAAACACTGGCCCTGGTACAGGCAACCGCCGACGGCACGGTGCGCTTTCTGGCCATGCCGCTGCCCAATGGCAACGCCTGGGCCTGGCCCACAAGGGACGATGCGGCGGCAGCGGCCAAAATGGTGGCCGAGGCCTGCGGCCAGCCCACGCTGCCCTACGGCATTACCCCCGTCACGGCTGATATGGTGTGGGACATGCACGGCCTTGCCCCCCTGCCCGACCAGAACCTGCTCGTCTACCGCTCTGCCGCGCGGCAGCATCTGTTCAAGGCAGACATAGTTAAATAGGGGGCGCAATATGCAAGCATTCGATATTATCATAGTGGGCGGCGGCCCTGGCGGAACAACGGCTGCGCAGATTCTTGCGCGGGCGGGCAAAAGCGTTGCCCTGGTGGAAAAAACCCACCTCGGCGGCACATGCCTCAACTGCGGCTGCATCCCCACCAAGATGCTGCTGGGCGCGGTAGCCCCGCTGGCCCTCCTGCATGCCCAGCAGCGAACCCGCGTGGCAAAAGGCGACATAACCGTTGATTTTACGGCCCTGCAAACGAGGGTGAGCCGCTTTACCAGGGGGACAAGCCAAACGCTTGGCAAAAACCTTGGCAGCCTGGGCGTGACGGTTTTTGAAGGGCGCGGCGAGGCCCTGGCAGCAGGCGCAATACGCGTGCATGCCGATACCAGCCATACCGACCTGACCGCGCAGCACATCATCCTGTCCTGCGGCTCGTCGTCCGCGTCCTTTCCCGGTCTGGCGCCCGACCATGACTGCGTGCTGGACAGCACCGACCTGCTGCATATCCAGTCTGTGCCCGAAAGCCTCGTCATTGTGGGGGCCGGGGCCATCGGCCTTGAACTGGGCGACTTTTTTTCGGCCATGGGCAGCAAGGTCACCATTGTGGAGGCTGCGCCTCACGTTGCCCCCCTTGAAGACGCTGATATCGCGGCGGAACTGCGCCGGGCGCTGCAAAAAGGCGGCATAACCTGCCACGAGGGCGCACGGGCCAAGGATTTGCGCACCAACGACGGGCAGGCGCAGCTCACCCTGGACGACGGCACGGTCATTACGGCCGCCAAGGCGCTGGTGGCTGTGGGCCGCACGCCCAACACCGCCGGGCTTCGCGCCGAGCAGCTGGGCTGCAGCCTCAACAGGCGCGGTTATGTGGAGACTGACGGGTGCTTGCAGGCTGCCCCCAATGTTTGCGCCATAGGCGACGTCAACGGCCTTGTACTGCTGGCGCACGCTGCGGAGCATCAGGCTGTGTACGTGGCCAACCGCATCCTCGGAAATTGCCAGCACGAGTACCAGTCTGGCCCTGTACCCTCATGCGTCTATGGCGCAACCGAGGTCATGCGCGTGGGCCAGACGGCAGAAGCCCTGTTGCGCGAGGGCAAAAGAGTTGAGGTTTCGCAGGCTCCCCTGTCGCTCAACCCCATTGCCCAGGCCAGCGGCGGCACATCCGGATTCGTCAAGGTGGTCTGGAGCGAGGGGCGCATCGCGGGTATCGCCGCTGTAGGGGCTGGTGTATCGCACCTTGTCATGGTGGCCCTGCTGCTCATCAGGGGCGGCTATACAGCGCAGAATCTGCACGAGGTGATGTTTGCACACCCCACGCTGGATGAAATCATACCCATGGCCATCACAGCGCCCAAAACCAGCGTGACGCTTCCGTAACCAGGCAACAGACAAAGGAGATGATCGTGAATTTTCCTCACGACAGAAGATACCATGCGGATCATTTGTGGGCGCAAGACCAGCCTGACGGCAGCTGCTTGATAGGCGTTACAGACTTTGCGCAGGACCAGCTGGGCGGCGTGATCTTTGTGGATCTTCCCGCTGTGGGCGCTAGCTTCAGGCAGGGGGAGTCCTGCGCTTCCATTGAATCCGTCAAAGTCACCAGCGAGGCTATTATGCCGGTTTCCGGTCAGGTTACAGCCATAAACGAAGCCCTCGCCGATGCGCCAGAACTGCTCAACAGCGATCCCTACTCCCAGGGCTGGCTGATAAAGGTAACGCTCACAGCACCGGACGAAGGAGGCTGCATCACAGCCGAGGAATATGCGCAGGCCGTGGCCAGCTGACATTAGCCATTCCGGACCCCCGAACAACAGCCCCGAAAAATTGCCGTTTTCGGGGCTGTTGTTATTGGTGCGTGTTGCCTTGCAGGCACGCGCGCAACACGCCATTTGCAGCAAGACAATCACATTTCACAGCGACGCGCAGGGCAGGGCCAAGCCTTTTTTGCCCTTGCGTTTTCGCTGCTAACGGTAGCTGCAAAGGCGGGCGCACTGCAAATTTCATTGATAATGCCGCGCTGTACAGAAAAAGTCAGGCTGCCAGCTAATATATAATTTTATATTAGGATAGAATTTTTATTACAAACAATACAATTGATAGCAACCTATGCAATTTTACTGCAATTTATTTATTATAAAAATAATTATTTAAAATTAGCTATTTACATAAAAATATCGGCTATACCAATTGGATAACCACATTGAGTACCATAATGTTTTGTGCTTTCTGGACGTTAGTCAATTCGAATTATACGGCAGGCAACAAAGTAGATATGCAATAAAAAAAAATGCAAAATATATTTTGCATAAGCAAGTAAGAGTAAATATTTTTAAACACCGGAGACACACAATGAAGTTGTCAGCAAAACTGATTACTTTATCAACAATTCTTGCCTCGTTTTCTGCAATAATTGGCATTCTTGCGATTTTTGGAATGTCAAACATAAACAAAGACACACAGGATCTTTCAAAAAACTGGCTTCCAACAATAAAAATTGTTGGCGAACTCAACGGCTTTGTCAATGAATACAGACGCAACGAGCTTGTTTACATTTTGGCGTCCGATCCCGCACTCAAGAGCGAGTACGAAGGAAGACTGCACAAAACAGAAGCTAACATAAAGAACAAGATCAAGCAGTACGAGCCGCTGATATCTGAGCCGGAAGAAAAGGCCGCCTTTCCAAAGTTTCTGGACGCCTGGAACAAATACATCGAAAACCACAAGCTTGTAGTGGAGCTGGCAAAGCAGAATAAAGAAGAGGAAGCGACAGCAAAAGTCCTTGGTGGGGCTCGCGACAACTACTTTAGCGCATTGACCTATCTGTCTACAATTATTGAGGCCAACAACAAAGGTAGCGAAAAGTCGGCCCTCGATGCAGAAGCCGCCTACGATAATGGAAAAATTCTGAATATCTGCCTGATAATCTTTTCAATTTCAGCCGCCTCCATTATCTCCATATTGATAATTAAGGGCGTGCTGAAACAGCTGGGCGAAGACCCCGGCTACCTGCATGTTGTCGCCAGCGAAATCGCATCGGGCAACCTGAATGTGCAGTTCAAGCCCTTTAAGGGTGACGGCGGCGTGTACGGTGTCATTATAAAAATGGTCGACAAGCTGAAAGAAGAAATTGCCATAGCCGAAAGTAAATCCCGCCAGGCCGAGCAGGAGGCGCAGTCGGCGCAAGAGGCCAAGATATTGGCCGACGAGGCCACCCAAAAGGCGGAACGCGCCAAGGCCGAAGGCATGTTCCACGCGGCTACGCAGCTTGAACGGGTTGTGGAAATTGTTTCTTCCGCTACCGAATCGCTTTCAGCGCAAATTGTCCAATCAAGCCGCGGCGCCGACGAGCAGTCCAACCGTGTGCACGAAACCGCCACCGCCATGGAAGAAATGAATGCCACAGTGCTTGAAGTGGCAAGAAATGCGCAGGAGGCGGCCAATGCTTCGAGCCACACCAAGTCGCAGGCTGCGGAGGGGTCGCAGGTTGTCCATGAAGCCGTCACGGGCATCGAATCCGTTCAAAAGCAGTCGCTGGCCATAAAAGAAGACATGTCCGTACTGGGCAAGCAGGCGGAAGGAATTGGGCAGGTGCTCGACGTAATCGCCGATATCGCCGACCAGACCAATCTGCTGGCTCTTAACGCAGCCATTGAAGCGGCCCGCGCGGGCGAAGCCGGTCGCGGATTTGCGGTTGTGGCCGACGAAGTGCGCAAACTGGCCGAAAAGACCATGACCGCCACCCAGGAAGTGGGCAAGGCCATTACAGAAATACAGAACGGCACGCGAAAAAACATTGAAAGCGTGGAAACCATGGCCACAGCCATTGAACACGCCACCACACTTTCTGCCCGCTCGGGTGAATCGCTCTCGCAGATTCTGGCCTTTGTCGACCAGGTCAATGACCAGGTGCGTTCCATTGCCACGGCCAGCGAGCAGCAATCCGCAGCCAGTGAAGAGATCAACCAGTCGGTCGAGCAGGTGGCTACCATCTCTGCCCAAACAGCGCAGGCTATGGGCCACGCCCACGAGGCCGTCACCGAATTGCTGCAGCAGGCGCAGGTGCTGAAGCAGCTTATCCAGGAAATGAAAAACCAGGGCGCGGCAGCCTGACGACCGCCCCACCCCGTCCATATTGCAAAGGCCGCCTTTTTTACCGGGCGGCCTTTGCTGTTTGCGGTGTTCCCTCCTGGCGGCGCGTAAGCGATGCTGGCTTATCATAACGGCGCCCAGCACCAGGGCGGAAGCCACACGCGGTACACGCGGCCGCTGCCCTGCTCAAGACCGCGCGGCGCAGCTACCGACGGAAAGTCTACCGCAAAGAGGGGGTTGATCCTTCTCCACTGCGGGAGAGTCAAAAAACGGACAAGGGCTGCGACATCAGAGGCGAGCCGCCGCACGCTGTCGTTAGTCAACTGGCCGCTGCCACCTCGCATGCGCCAATGCTCCCCTTGCCCAGCAAGGCATGGGCAAGATTCTGCACAGCGCCCAGGGCCATGGGAGCCGTTGCCCCAAGGGAGAGGAGCGCAGCAGCTCCACGCTGTCCTCAAGCACCTTTACCGCAGCATCAGACCGTTGCAGGACAAAATGCGCCCGGCTCATGCAGTCCAGAAGCATCAGCAAAATGCGGCACCTGCCTCCCGTTGAGCGGTGAGGCTGCCCAGCATTGGAGCCCCACCATGGTGTGAACAAAATATTTTACTATTTCTAACACGCTAAATAATTATCTTATATTTTCAGTAATACCTGTTATTCTAGACACTTGAAATAAAATTTCAATCTGTTGCAATATTGCATCAAGTTGAACCAGCGCACTAGATTTAAATGATAACAGCATATTATATATAATTTCAATCTTTGACTGTGCAAAAAAAACACATCATCAATATGTGCCTGCGCATTTATACACAACAAGACAACACCCCATAAAAGATCGACCGCAGACGGTCCCCACTCTTCACGCAGGCTTCACGCAGGCGGCAACCCATTGGCAGGCTTCGTATATTTGCTTTTTAAGCCTGGCGACGACCGCAAAAAAGGCCCATTTTCCCTTTGCCTCAAAGCAAGCAGGGAAAACGGGCCCATAAGGATACACTAAAAGGGGCCTAATTGCGCATGCAGCCCCTAGCTTTCATCGCTCAAGGGACGAAAGCTCTTTTTTGTTGCGCCGCACACCGGGCAGCGCCAGTCTTCAGGCAGGTCTTCAAATCGTGTGCCAGCCGGTATCTTGTGGCGTTTGTCTCCCCGGTCGGGGTCGTAAACATAACCGCAATTGACCATCTGGCAGCGCCACATATCCTTGGGGTCGGCCATCGTCCGCTCCACCTAGCCCGCTGCAGGGGTAGCGGTTACAAAGCCCTTGGTGGCGGGTCCAGTGGTGGAGGGCGTACCCGCTATCTTGGCAAGGTACGTATCGCCCAGCTTTTTGATGTGGCCGTCAATGTTGTCGTAATAGGTCAGGTGGGCCTGCTCTTCATCAATAATACGCTCAAAGAGGCGCGAGGAAACGATGTCGCCCGATTCCTTGCAGATGGCAAGAAAACCGCTGTAAGCCTCAATGGTGATTTCTTCCTGATTGGCATCGGCCTCGTAAATAGCGGAAACTTCCTGACCGGTAACGATTTTGCCGTCTTTTTGCGTGGTAGGCTCGCCGCCCAGTTCCTTGATGCGTTCGGCAAAGTTTTCGGCATGACGCATTTCGTCAATGGCAATGAGCTTCATGTTGGCAGCCAGTTCGCCGTAATCCATGTCGTCCAGGTTGTAATGCTGGTTCATATACTGATGGATGGCAAACAGCTCCATGGCACGTGCCTTGTTGAGCACTTCAATGACTTTGGCCTTGCGGCTTTCCCTGTTTTCAGCCATGACGCAAGCTCCTTGGTTATATAACAGGTTCAAGATGCTTTAGTGATAATACGAATGGTGAAATGTCTCAAGCAAACGGAGCGCACGCCGCAAAACATTTTCAGATCTACTGGGTTATTTCCAGCGAGTTGGCGCAGATTTCGCAAACCCCGTCGTACTCCACCCGCGAGCTGAGTATGCGTGCAAAGCCCATGGCGTGCATTCCCTCGACAGGGGGAGCCTGCTTTACGTCTTCCACATCGCCAATACGCCCGCAGTATACGCAGCGCACATGCTGATGGTGCGAGATATCGCCGTCAAACCGTTTGGTCGAACCCGCTGCCTCAAGACGGCGAATCTCGCCGCTGTCCGCCAGAAAATCCAGATTGCGATATACGGTTCCCAAGCTGATCCTGGGCAGGCGCTCCCGTACAATGCTGTACAGTTCGTCCGCCGTGGGATGGCTCTTGAGCTTGCGCAGTTCTTCCAGAATAACTGCGCGCTGCCGGGTCATTCGTGTTTGTGTTTGGGCCATACGAGCCTCCAGTGTTGCTAAAAATTACTGTTATCGCGGAGTTCTGTCAAGCCCAAACTCAACCAAAAGACTAAGACTTACTCGCGGTAAAAAAAAGCCTGCAATGATTGACCATATTATCGGAAATATGGATACGATTCAGAAAAAAAAGGTGGATCAACAAGCCGTGCAGCACTAAAAAAGCCGCGAACCTGCACCACATGCGCACAGAGGGCGCAAAGACCCATCTGTCGTAGAGCGGGTACATAAATAACTTTCAAAAAGGCGTCAAGATGCGCGGGCAAATTGCAACAATGCCCTCTGCCCCGCCGCAGTGATTGCTCAGGCAGGGTTTGTTTGCCCGCACCCATATTCCACTGCGGCACGCGCCGCGCCCCACAGCCCGCTGTTCGCATCCTCCACAAGGTATAGGGAGACGCCCGCCACCAGCTCGCTGGCGCCGACAGCGAGCTCAAGCTCATGTGCAAAACCATGGTGCGTTACGCACAGAGGATTTTTGGCAATGATGCCCCCGGCGATCCACAGGCCGCCTCGACACAAGGTGCTCAGCGCCCACTGACGGCAAAAGCGCCCGATAAAACGGGCGTACCAGTGAAGTGTGGGGGATTCGCGCGCTAGGGCCTCGGCCCCGACCGCAGGAGGATAAAAGAACTGACCCGAAAGATAATAGTGCAGCAGGGAGAGCCCCTCGCCGCAGAGCACGTTCTCCACAGTAGGGTATTCGTGCCCAAGCTCGCGGCGCAAAAATGCCTGGTAAGCCTGCTCCTCAGCCCCCACGAAGGGAAAGGCCGCGTGCCCGGCTTCGGAGGGAACAGCCATCCACCTGCCGTCCGGGCCTCCGCAACGGATGAGCGAAGCCGCGCCAAGGCCCGTACCCGCGCCAAGCACGGCTCGTGTTGCAGTGCAAACGTCTGCGGGGAGAGGGGGGACGCCGCGCAGCTGCCTGGCGGCAGTGCCGGAGGGCGTCAGCGTGGCAAAGGCCTGCGCGGCAAAATCGTTGACCAGCAAGCAGCCAGACAGACCGTACCTCTGCCCGGCCCCGCTCAGGTCGACCCGCAACCCGCCGTTGGTGAGCCTGCCCTGCAGCCCGCGCGTTGGCCCGGCCAGGGCGACGGCAAGTCTGTCGCCGGCGGCAAAAGGGGTCTGCAAAAGCTGCTGCATGGCTTGCAGCATGTCTTCAGTGGTGGTCAGCTCAGCCGACTTTGCCCACACCGCAAGTTTGAGCGTGAGGTTGCCCTCATACTCGCTGAACAGGGCAAACCTTGCGTTGGTTCCACCTATATCGGCTGCGAATATGCGTTGCATTGAGCGTCGCAAGGCATCTCCGGGTTATGACAATCCCCGCTGCTGGTCGTCTATTTTGCGCACTATGCCCGTTGTGCTGCATCCGTCGACCAGACGGGCAAGGTAAACCCTGCCGCCACCCTGCTGCACGACATCCGCGCCCACAACCGAATCAAGGCTGTAGTCGCTGCCTTTTACCAGCACATCGGGGCGCAGGGCCGTAATGAGTTCAAGGGGGGTGTCTTCGCCAAACAGCACAATGGCGTCAACGTCCGACAGGGCCGCCAGCAGCAGCGCCCGGCTGTTTTCGTTCTGGATGGGGCGCGTGGGGCCCTTGAGGCGTCGCACCGAGGCATCGCTGTTCAGGCCCACCACAAGGCGGTCGCCCTGGGCTGCGCTTTGCCGGATAAGCGAAATATGCCCCGGATGCAGCAGGTCAAAGCAGCCGTTGGTAAAGACGACGGTTTCGCCCTTTCTGCGCCATTCTTCAATTTTTTCCACAAGGTTTGGCAGGCTGAACAGCTTTGGGTTGTCGCTCTGCTCGCGCAGGGCCTCGTTGAGTTCGGCAAGCGACACCGGGGCCGTACCCATTTTACCCACGGCCACCCCCGCCGCAGCATTGGCAAGGTGCATACTTTCGGCCCAGGGCAACCCCTTGCCCACGCAGGCGGCAAGTGTGGCAATGGCAGTATCGCCAGCGCCGGAAACGTCGGCCACTTCGCGCACGGCGGCGCGGCAGTAAACCGGCGATTCACCGGGGCAAAAAAGAGCCATGCCCTTGGGGCCGCGCGTAACAAGCAGCCGCTCGATGCCAAATCGGGCCCGCAGCTCGGCGGCGAGAGATTCGCGCTTTGGCCGGTCAAGCTTTGCGTTGGCCTCAAGTCCGCAGGCCACGTCAAACTCCCCGGCATTGGGGGTTACGCAGTGCGCACCGGCGTAACGCCGCCAGTCGCTGCCCTTGGGGTCGACCAGCACGGTAATGCCCAGGCTGCGCGCAGACTCAATGACAACACGGCACAAATTGCTGCCGTTGGTCGTTTCAAGCAGTACGCCCTTGGCGTAGTCAGACAGTATTACCGCCTGACGCCCCTGCAGGAGGGAGAGCACCTGACTTTCCAGCGCCTCGGCCTCGTCGGCGGCCAGGGGGGCGCTTATTTCTTCGTCAAGCCGCAGCAGTTGCTGCCCCTGCGCCAGCACACGCGTTTTGCAGGTGGTGCGCCGGAAGGTGGAAGCGGCCAGGCCGTCGCCAATGCCCTCTGCTGCAAGAGCCGCCCGCAGTTCTTCTGCTGCGGCATCCTGCCCCACTACCCCGGCCACCGCCACATCCACGCCCAGCCGGGCCAGATTGCGCGCCACGTTGGCCGCGCCGCCAGGCACAGACCAGCGCTTTGCCACAGACACCACAGGCACTGGAGCCTCGGGCGAAATCCTTTTGACCTGCCCGGCAATGTAATGGTCAAGCATCACATCGCCCACAACCAATACGCGCACTCCGTCAAAATTCATGGCGCTCTCCCGGCGGGATCAGGCTTTACCGCAGGCCTTTTTGATCAGTTCGCCCAGCCGGGCCTCGGTGCGGTCTGCATCGGCAAGCGCAAACACGGACTTGCGCGCCGCGTCGCCCAGGCGTTTGCGCTCATCGGGGCGGGAGGCAAGGTATTCCAGAACATCAGCCAGGGCTCCAACATTGTCCTGCGGCACAATGCGCCCGTTGCCGCCGTCTTTCACGGCCTCGGCGTGACCGGGCAGGTCGCTGGCGATCACAGCCAGACCAAAGGCAAGCGCTTCCACCAGAGCAGAAGGCACGCCGTCGGCTTCGCCGCCTGCGGTTTTGCGGCCAGGAGCCACAAAGACATCAGCCCGGTTGTATATGTCCGCCATGTTTTCGTGGGGGATCAGCCCGGTAAACTGCACGCGTCCACGCAGGCCAAGCCGCCAGGCAAGCCAGCGCAGGCGCAGTTTTTCCGGTCCCTGTCCCACAATGGTCAACGAAAAATTCACTTTTCTGTCCGCCAGCAGACGACAGGCCCTGAGCAGCAGGTCATAGCCCTTGCGCCGCGCAATGGTGCCCACGGCCAGCAGGTTGATATCCGCTGCATCTTCCACCCCATCCTGGCGGTCGCCTTTAGGGGCGGGCATCTGCTCCTCCGGCTCCTCGGGCGGCGTGAGCGTAAGAGGGTCACGCAGCACCATGAGTTTGTCTTTCAGCTCGGGCAACAGCTGCAGCATGGCATCGCGCGTGGCCTCTGTGTCGCAGCGCACAAACACGGCGTCCGCGCCCTTGGCGGCCCAGTTAAGGCCAGGCTCGGCAATGTCCTGCGCGCGCACGCCAAAGGCGAACGGCACTTGCAGAATACGCGAGGCTACCCAGCTGGCCGTGGCGGGGCCATGAGCCCCTGCGGCGTAAAAAAATTCGATGTTTTCTTCCTGCCCCCAGCGTGCCAGCATGGCCCCGGCGCAAAAGGCGCGCAGATGATCCCACCAGCGGCTGCCCCAGCGCCCACGGCCCGGCAGTTTGCGCCAAAGCGCCCACAGCTGGGACGAGGCCCCGCGCATAAGACGCAGCATGACAAGGCAGGCGGCCAGTACGCGCAGCGTGCCGATGCGGCGCACGGCCAGAGGCAGGGCGTATCCCTCGGGGTTGCCCAGCAGGCCGTTGTCGCGGATGGCGTAAATGCGGGTAAGCAGGCCCGCCGCGTGCATGCGGTGCGCCTCGTCCATAAGGCATTGGCCCGAAACTTCGGGAAAGCACTCGGCAACCATGGCGCCGCGCACCACTGGCACAACGCCCTGAAGCAGGTTGTGCGAAATGGTGGTGGGCATCTCCGGCACGTCGCGTTTGCGGCAGTGCAAAATGCCGTCTTCAAGCGTGTAGATGCTGTCGCAGAATTCGGCCATCTTGGGGTCGTGCGTGACCATGACCATCGACACGCCGCCGGTGTGGCAGAGCGAGCGAAAGTTGTCCATGATCAGGCGGCTGGTCTTGGCGTCCAGTGCGCCCGTGGGTTCGTCGGCCAGCAGGATGCGCGGGTTGTTGACCATGGCGCGGGCAATGGCCACACGCTGCTGCTCGCCGCCCGACAGACGGTTGCTGCGGTAATGCACGCGCGCCGAAAGCCGCACCAGCTCAAGGGCGCGGATGACCCGCTCCCAGCGTTCTTCTGGTGGAACCTTTTCGAATATCAGAGGGAATTCAACATTTTCAAACACTGTGGAGTGGTCAAAAAGGTTGCTCGACTGCATGACAAAGCCCATGGTGCCGCGGCGGAAGCTGGCCGTCTGCTCGCGGTCGAGCGTCAGCACGTCCTTGCCGAGGATTTCGAGCGACCCGGCATCGGGCGCGTGCAGCATCCCCAGCACGTGCAGCATGGTGGACTTGCCGCAGCCTGACGGCCCCATGATGGCCACCATCTCGCCGGGAAGAACCTCAATGTTTACGCCGCGCAACACCGGCGAAAAACCGGCGTAGCATTTGTATAAATCCTTGGCGACTATAACGGGTGCCATGATCCACCTTGTCCGTGCGCGGCAGGGCCGCAACAGCGCGGGGAGCCCGCGCATTGTGTGCTATTCAAATCGCAGGGCGGTTACCACGTCCATACGGCTGGCCTGAACTGCAGGGTAAAGACCGCCTGCAATGCCGATAACGGCGGAAAAAACGATACTGCCGATGCTGCTGGCAAACAGCAGCGGGTACGATAAGCCCGTCCCCAACGAAAGGGAGCCTATCTCGACCAGGGTGCAGCCAATCAATATGCCCAGCATGCCGCCAGCAACGGATTTGCAAAGGGCCTCGGCCAAAAACTGCGCCAGTATGTCCACATCCGAGCCGCCCATGGCTTTTTTAAGGCCCACTTCGCGCGTTCTGGCCCTGACCGCCGCAAACGTGCCGTACCAGATGCCAAACCCGCCCAGCATGAGCGATGCGGCAATACCAAGCCACAGCAATACCTCAACCCACATAAAGGTTGTCTTGATGCGTGTAAGCTGGTCTTCCTGGGTTTGCACGACAATATAAGGCGCCGACTGATGCTCGCGCACCACTTGCGGTATTACTTTTACAAGCGGGGGCACGTCTTCCCAGCCAATGGCGCGTATAAACAGCCGCCGCACCTTGCCCCGGCCCCAGTTGCGGTCGGCCATGGTGGTGTAAGGCAAAAATCCGCCCTGGCTCCAGCTGCCAAGCATCACGCCGCTGACAACGCCCACAACCTCAAAGACGTCCTGCTCCAGAAACAGCAGCTTGCCTATGGATTCTTCAGAACCGCCAAACAGGTTTCGGGCTGCGTCCCTGCCCAGCAGGCACACGCGCCTGTGAGCGTCCACGTCGGCGGGTTCAATGCCGCGCCCGGCCACCAGGTCAATGGAGTACACCTCGGCAAAATACTGGTCGATGCCGATAAAATCCACGCCAAGGGTACGTTCGCCCGTGCCTCGAATGGTAAACATCTTGTTGTCGCGTAGGTTTCGGCTCACAAGGCTTACACCGCGCAACTGCGAGAGGGCGTCGATGGTTTCGGGGTAAAACTCGCGGTCAGGCTGGCCCGGGTACTGCGAATCGTCCATGTATACCTGGATGACGTTTACGCCGCCCATAAGCACCATGTCCTGCCCCACCTTGTAGCGGATCTCGCGGCCAAGCACCGCCAGGACGATAAACGCCGTGATGCCCAGGGCGATGGACAGCATCACCCCGAAGCCGCGCTGGCGCACAACCTGCCTGAGGCTGACGCGAATAAGGTCTGACATTGCGATCATGATGCAATCACTACTCTGACAAAAAACAGTAAAAAAAGCCCTGGCCCATGCCGCGCAACATGCGCAGCGCCATTGCCGTATCCTGCTGCCGGGTTATGTACAAAACAGCAGCGTCGCTGTTTTACACCACCCACGACAAAAGGGCAAAAGATAGTACACGCCACACATGGTGCATGTCAAAACCCATATTTATACCCTTGCCCGGGGCGGCCTTTGCAAAACAGCGCCTGCCTGTCAAAAAGCCGCTAGCCGCGCTCGGAACGCAGCACGACGCCACCCCGGCCAACCTCATAGCGTATGCCGTGCCATACGATGGTCCAGGCCTTGAGGCTTTGCCAGTACACAGAGGTAAACATGCGCACGGCATCAACAAATGCCCAGCACCAGCGCCACAGGGGCACAGGCTTGGCGAGCAGGCCGCGCCACAAATGCAGGGCGCTGACCACCGCCGCCAGCCAGAATATCCCCAGCAGTACGCCAGCGCCGCTGCCCACATTGACAACCCAGCCCAAAAAAGCCAGCGCAGCGCAAACCATGGGCAGAGCCATCATCACGCACATGAGGCCCAGCAGCTTCCATTGGCCTGGCATGCAAAACTTGAGAAAGAGCACCTGCCTGTCCATCCATGCCCGCCATACGGGCAGTGAATGGTTGACGGCATCGGTATGCAGCAGCGCGCCGGGACAAAGCCGCACTTTTGCGCCGCGCACCTGCAAAAGGGCGCTCAGCGAGCAGTCGTCCACCACGTTTTCAACCCACAGCTGGGCAACAGCATATTTAGCATAGGCCGCGCGGGTCATTGCCATGGCGCCGCCCCACAGCTGGGTAAAGGCCGACATGGCCTGCAAATACCGCATGAGCATGACGCACAGCGCATAAGCCAAGGTTACGGGCTGATTGTCGCGCGGCTCAACCACATGGTAGCCGGTGCTGAACGAGGCTTCGCCCCTGGCCATGGGCGCGGCCAGATGCCGCAAAAAGTCGGGGTCGGCCATGTGGGTGCTGTCGCAGAACGCGTACACGTCCACCTCGTCTCCCAGAGCGGCCACGCCCTGAAGACTGTTATGGTTTTTTTGACCGCAGCCGGTGGCGGTACCCGCCACCACATGCCGCAAGGCGGGATATTCCTGCTTGAGCCGTGCAACAAGCTCGGCGGCTGGTTCATTTTCTTCAGCGGTCACCAGCACGGGCACAAAACGGGGGTAATCCTGATTCAGCAGGCTGCGCAACGCGCCTTCCATGCGCGGGTCGCGCCCTGCCACGGGCACTATCAACCCCACAGAGGGCCACTGGTCTTCGGGCACGGCCCGGTTGGCCTCGGCTTCCTGCTCAATGCGGCGGGGCATGCTCTCGCCCCTGCGGGCCAAAATATACAACAGAGCGCATTGGGAGGTGGCCAGTAAAAACCATATCCAGAACATAGGCACTCCTTTGACTTTGTTTTAAAAGGACGGCAGCCGGATCATCCGATGCACTGACGGCCAATAGTTGCGTGAGGCATCAGGCAGGTCATCAAGGGCTGCCGGACAGCGCCCTTGCGGCGCAAATTTACTGAGGCAACGGCGCGCAGTCTTCGGGTGCAAGCGGCGCGTCGTGGGTGCGCTTGCCTTCAAGCCGAACATTCATGCCGTTTTTCAGGCTAATTACGCCCTCGACTGCATCAGCCGAAACAAGGCGGCCCTTGAATTTGTGACCGGACGAATGGTGTGCTTCGATCTCGTTATTCTGCACCGTTCCATCTATGTGGTACACGTCAACCTTGCCGTTGTACAGGCGCAGATGCACCACACCGCGAACCTTGCCCTGGGCGGAAAAACAGACGCCCACACGGTAGGTTGAGGAATAGAGAGAGCCTGTCCACAGTTCGCGCACTTCCACAGGGTTGCCGCTGTCGGTCTGCTCATGCGTCGCAGATGCCGCAGATGCAGCAGCGCCCTGCGCGGCCTGAGGGACTGTCTGGGGGGCTGGTTGGGGGATGGGCTGCGGGGCGGCCTTCTGCCCGTTGGCGGAGCTCTGCTCTTCGGCGGGCGCGGTGTCGGCAATGCTTGCAGCGCGGGCTTGCTGACCTGCCACGCCCATGCCGACGCACCACGCCGCAAAGCACAAAGCCGCTATGTTCAGATACCTGCGCCGGGCCGGGAGCCGCAAAAGCGCACGCAAAGATCCACTATCTATGTTCACATGTATTCCTACAGCGTTCAGCCAGAGGTCAAACGCATTGTGACAAGTTGCGGCCTTACGGGCGGCGCGCAGCGGCAAAAACGCCCTGATGCGCATCCACCATGGCCGTGAAGGAAAAATCTTGCTCAACGCGGGCGCGGCCCGCCTGCCCCATGGCGTCGCACAACGCCCCGTCAGCCAGCAGGCGGCAGCAGTTCTCCGCCAGCCGGGCAGCGTCGCCTGCGGGTGAAAGAAAACCGTTCTCGCCGTCGCGCACAAGCCGGGGGATGCCCCCCACTGCGGTGGCGCACACGGGCAGGCCGCAGGCCATGGCCTCAAGAATGACATTGGGCTGCCCCTCGCGCACTGACGAAAGGGCAAAAACCCGCGTATGGGCGTAGTGCCCGCGCATGTCGAGGCCACCTGCGATAAAATCCACATTGCCGCCGACGGCATTGGCGCCTACCCACGCGCGCAGGTTGGCTTCTTCCGGCCCGTCGCCCACGATGCGCAACCGGGCGGCGGGATGGCGCTGCAGCACAAGTTCAAAAGCCCGCAGCAGGGTCAGGTGATCCTTGTCGCCAGCAAGCCGCGCCACGCACAAAATTTCGGGCGCGCGCGCCGAAGGCGCGTCAGCTGCCGGGGCAAAAAATTCAGTATCCACCCCGTTGGGAATATAGCTCAGCCGCCCCTGAGGCACGCCAAAGCCCTGCAAAATTTCGCGCAGCGCTTCAGAATTGCAGATCATGTGGTCTGTCAGCCGCCACAGCCAGCGCTCATGCTGCCGCTTGGGGCCGCCGCCGCCTCGGCAGGTTCCCACCACCAGGGGCGCGTTGCCGCCAGCCCCAGGCCAGGCCAGCCTGCCCCATATGCGCCCCCAGATGTTGGGCAGAGCCGTGCAGGGCACAATGACATGCGGGTGCAGGGCGCGCAGCCTCCAACACAGCGCCGCAAAAAACAGGGGCGAAACACTGCGTCCCCGCCCCATGTGGTGCAGCTCGATGCCCGCGTCGCGTGCGGCCATGTCCAGATCGGTAGGGCCGGTAAGAGTAAGCATTACCGGAGTAAATCGGTTGCGATCCAGACGGCGTGCCAGTTCGAGAGTCTGGCGCTGTGTGCCGCCAAAGCAAAGATCCTCCATTAAAAAGAGGACGCGCAGGGGGTTGGTCATGCTGCTCCTTACCAGTCCTAGGCCTTAACAGGGGGCGCGACATGACGCCTTGTCCCACGGGTATTATTGTATGCATTCCAGCCGGTTTTGCAAGGCCGCTCCAGCGCTCCCGACATAACACACTAAAATTAAAAAATAATTGCCAAACAACGCCAAACCAGCCAGCCCGCGAGACAGGGGCAATATAATTCGCCGCATTGCCATGAGCCCAGCTTGGGCTTATGCTTGCCGCATGACCTACGACATCGACGATACGTCCAGTTGCGACAGCGAGCCCGTCCTGCGCGTGATTGTAAGCCTTGATGTGGAAGAAGAGGGCCTTTTTTCCGGCAATTACGCCGCGACAGGCTGCGGCGTGCGCAATGTGGCCCTGCTGCGCAGGCTTGCCCCGCTCACCAGCGATCTGGGGTTTCCGCTGACGCTGTTCTGCGCGCACACGGTTTTTACCAATGCGGAGGCCTGCTCGCATCTGGCATGGATGCGCGACCACTGCAATGCGGAAATTGCCGCGCACCTGCACCATTGGAGCACCCCTCCGCTTGAAGGAGACGAAGCCCCTGAACAGGCGAAAAAACACGGCCCCCCTACCCGCACCGACCGCCTGCCCCGCCAGCTGCTGCGACAAAGGCTGCGCACGCTGCTTGACGCAGGGCGCGACTTTCAGGGTGCGCCGCTGACGAGTTTTCGCATGGGGCGATGGGACCTCAAAGATAGCGTGCGCCCCCTGTTGGCCGAGGAAGGCATCACCTTTGACAGCTCCGTATGCCCTTTGCGGGCCTTTAAGGACGGGCCGGACCACTTTTTGGCGCCCTCCGACCCGTACTGGCTTGACGACGCCCCCGGTCTGCTGGAGTCGCCCGTGACGCAGATACCGCTTTCGCGCACGGTGGCCCGCCTGTGGCACGGCTGCGCCCAGGGCGCGGACTGGGCCGACAGTTTTCACTTTTGGGGGGCACTGAGTCCCAACCCCGTATGGCACAATGCGGCTGTCATGCGGGCGGCCACGCGCCTGCACATGGCGCGCGGCGGCAAGGTTTTGAGTCTGTTCTGGCATTCGTCCGAGATGTTGCCCGGCGGCTCGCCAAACATCCCCGACCAGCGGGCCGCCGATGCCCTATACAACAAAATTTACGCTTTTTTGGCATGGCTGGCGCGCAATTATGCGGTCAGGGGCGTCACGGCCACCCAGCTGCGCACCCAGGCAGCAAGCCTTGATTTTGGCTCGCGCCCCGCTGGCAAAGGAGACTGGTAATGGCGCGCGTGGTCTTTGTGCTGCTCGACGGTCTGGCCGCCGCCACCGCCAGGCGCTGCATGAGCTACATGCAGTCGCTCGAGGGAGCGGGCAAAGCCCGCTATACAGAGCTGACAGGCGAGCTGCCGCCCCTCTCGCGTCCCATTTACGTCACGCTGCTCAGCGGCCTGCGCCCCGCGCAGAGCGGCATTACCCACAATGACGACAGCCGCCCCTGCCCCGCGCCCACCATTTTCAGCCGGGCGCACGACGCGGGGCTTACCACGGCCGCCGCAGCCTACCACTGGATGAGCGAGCTGTGCAACGCGACCCCCTTTGAACCGGGCCGCGACCGCCATACCGACAACCCCGCCCTGCCCATCGCCCACGGCCTGTTTTACCGTACAGACGCCTACCCGGACGACGAGCTGTTTCACGATGCCGTCAGCCTGCGACGACGGCATGACCCGCACCTGCTGCTGGTGCACAGCATGGGCATAGACAATGCCGGGCATCTTTACGGCGCGAACAGCCGCGAGTACCGCGACGCCGCCCGCAGGGCCGACGGGCTGCTGGCCCGCTGGCTGCCCGAATGGCTGACGGCAGGCTATGCGGTGCTGGTGACAAGCGACCACGGCATGGATGACGACGGCAGCCACAACGATGTCAGCGAGGCCGCCCGGCGCGTGCCCCTATGGCTGGCTGGCGACGGCTGGAACAATACCCCCCTGCCCCAGGACCAGACGTGCATTGCGCAACTTGTCTGCACAGCTCTGGGCCTTGCGTAACCCCTTTTTATCACTGCCATGCGCCAAACCATGCTGAACGGCTATTTGTGGATATTGCTTGCGGCCCTGCTGTGGTCGCTGCTGGGGGCTGTTTCAAAAATTTGCCAGTTTGCTGGCGTGTTGCCGCTCGAAACCGCCTTCTGGCGGGCGGCCATCGGTTGCGCCTTTTTCCTGGCGCACGCAGCCGTAACCGGCGGGCTGTGCATCAGGCTGAAGCATATCCTGATTTTTATGCTGTTTGGAGCGTGGGGCATCGGGGTCTTTTTTGGGGCCATGCAGATGGCCATCAAGCTCAGCGGCGGCGCCACAGCCGTGGTTTTGCTGTACACTGCGCCAGTGTGGGTGGCTGTTTTTTCACGCTGCATATTTGGCGAGCGCATAACAAAACGCAAGGCGCTGGCAGTGGGCGTTGCCCTTTGCGGCACGGCGCTTGTGTGCTTTTCGGGCGGCAGCCTGCAGGGTCAGGCATCGCTGACGGGCATAGCCTGCGGCCTGCTCGCTGGCCTGTGCTATGCCACGCACTACCCCTTTTACCGCTGGTGGCAGAGCCGATATTCCACAGCCAGCATTTACGGCTTCATGCTGCTGGGGGGCGTGGCTGCCCTTGGCCTCGGCGGCCCCGTAACGGTCAACCACGCCCCCTCCACCTGGGGCTGGCTGTTTGCGCTGGGGCTGCTCACCTGTTATCTGGCCTACATCTGTTACGGGCTGGGGCTTAAACGCATCAGCCTGGTGCGGGCGGCCGTTACCTGCCATCTTGAGCCTGTGCTCGGCACTCTGTGGGTCTGGCTGTTCTGGAACGAGAGCTTCAGCGCTGCTGGCTGGCTTGGCGGGGCGCTGGTGCTCGGCGCGGTCTTGCTGCTGACCACGGACAAGACTGGCGAGTAACGCGCGGCTTGCGCACGGCAGAGCCGGGCCGTGGCTATACGCCCTGCAGGGTTTTGCCTGTGCCCCAGGTGATCGCCGCCGCACCACTGACAAAAATTTTTGTCCATAACAGCAAGACCCCGGCCATATGGCCGGGGTCTTGCTGTGTAGAAAAAATACGCGGTGTTAGCGCTGACCGATCACATCAAGAAATACCAGCGGTTCCTTGCCGCTGTTTTTCAGGGCATGGCTGTCGCCGGGACGGGCGATGGTGATGTCGCCGCCTTTTACCGGGGTTTCCTTGCCCACGCTGTCGGTAAACACGCCCTCGCCGGAAACGATGATATAGGCGTCCTCGTTGTTTTCATGCTTGTGCATGCCGATGGACGCGCCGGGCTGCAGGGTCATCCAGCCGATTTCCTTTATAACCATGTCCTTGGAAGCGTCGTTGCGGGTAAAGCCAAACTGGCCGAACAGCGTGCCCTGGCCCCCGGCCACATTGTCGCGGTTCCAGGTTTTGAGCGTTTCCTTGGTGTAGAGCTGAGGTTCACCCGCAAAGGCGGTTGCGGCAAACATCAGCGAGCACAGCCCTGCGGCAAAAAGCATCTTTTTCATAGTTGTACTCCCTTTACATGAACAGTACGCACAAAGCGCATAACAAACTAAAATAGCAAACTTTAATAGCTTTATCCTGTGCAGGCGGCACACTGCCGCCCACAGCCGCAACATACGCCGTAGGCGCACAGCTCGCAAGTGAATAAAAACACAAGCCGATCCCATATATTCAGTCTGTGCACGCCGCCCCTTGTGGCCTGGGCATCCTTGGTGTATACGGGAACGCCTACGCCCTGCCCAATAGCAACTGCCGCTGCCAGGGCGCGCTGTGCGGGCAACCCCGCAACACACCGCAAAAAATCACGAATGGAGGCTGCATTCCTGACGTCACGCGTCAGGGGCATGCGCAGAACATTATGAGCAAGATCATTCTGACCGGGGACCGCCCCACGGGAAAGCTGCACATCGGACACTTCGCCGGCTCGCTCAGGCAGCGCGTTCTGCTGCAGGATTCCGGCAATTTTGATGAAATTTTCATCATGCTGGCCGACGCGCAGGCGTTGACCGACAATGCCGATAATCCGGAAAAGGTGCGCAACAACATTCTTGAAGTGGCGCTCGACTATCTTGCCTGCGGCATTGATCCCGCCAAGTCTTCCATCTTCATTCAGTCGCAGCTGCCGCAACTCTACGAGCTGAGCTTCCACTACATGAACCTGGTCACAGTGTCGCGTCTGCAGCGCAACCCTACGGTCAAGGCCGAGATTGCCCAGAAAAATTTTGAGCAGAGCATCCCCGTGGGCTTTTTTACCTACCCCATCAGCCAGGCGGCGGACATTACGGCCTTTGAAGCCACCACCGTGCCTGTGGGCGAAGACCAGAAGCCCATGCTTGAACAGACCGTTGAAATTGTGCGCAAGTTCAACAGCACCTACGGCGACACCCTGGTGGAGCCGCAGATTCTGCTGGAGCAGAACTCCGCCTGCCTGCGCCTGCCCGGCATTGACGGCAAAGCCAAGATGAGCAAATCCATCGGCAACTGCATTTACCTGAGCGATTCAGAAAAAGAAGTGCACGACAAGATCTTCAGCATGTTCACCGATCCCGGGCACCTCAAGGCCTCCGACCCCGGCAAGATAGAGGGCAACACGGTGTTCACCTATCTGGACGCCTTTGCCAAGCCCGAGGACTTTGCCAAGTTCAATTCGCCCTACCCCAATCTGGACGAAATGAAAGCCCACTACCAGCGCGGCGGTCTTGGCGACGTGCCGGTCAAAAAGTTTCTCAACGAGATCATGCAGCAGATTCTTGCCCCCATCCGCACCCGCCGCCAGCAGTACGAGCAGGACATCCCCTTTGTCATCGACGTGCTCAAGGCCGGTACGGACAAGGCTTATGCCAAGGCCGCAAAAACCCTCGAAAAAGTTCGCCGCGCCATGAAGCTCAACCATTTTGAAGCTGGTCTCAAGCTCCAGTCAGGCAAATAACGCCACGCGCCTTGCGAGCGCGGCCCGCGATACACTGAAGGATACGCCCCGGCATTGCCCTGAGTAATGCCGGGGGTTTTTCATGCGCCGACCCGCAAAAAGCCGCCATCCTGTTTGGTCCGCTGCCTGTGGTGCGGGCTGCGTAACGGGCCGCGCAGATGCCCAATGCTCAAGGGCTATACAGCGGCCTGCCCAGACGGCTACACGGCGGCCGGCACAGGCGGCCTGGGCAGACAGAGGGCAGTTTTGCTGTTGACATTAGTTCTATGTCGAAGTAATTTGCACGCATGGAAACAAACCACATTGTCTCCCTTGTCAGCCGCCTACGCACGCAGGCCAACAGCCTGATCGTCGCCGAGCTTGAAAAGCGCGGGCACAGCGGTCTGGCCCCGTCGCACGGGGCTATTCTGCATGCCCTGGCGGCTCGTGGCCCCTTGCACATGAGCGCGCTGGCCGAGGCCATCGGCAAGCAAAAAAACACCGTAACCACCCTGGTCAACAAGCTGGAACAGGCAGGCTACGTGTTCAAAACCCCTTCGCCGCACGATTCTCGGGTGACCCTGGTTTCACTTTCGGCCAAGGCTCAGGCCGCCCAGCCGGATTTTGAAGCCATTTCGCAAACCCTGCTGGCCGCCGTATGGGGCGACATGCCGCAGGCCGAGAGAGAAACGCTTGTGCGCGGGCTGGAAAAAGTGCTGCGCAACATCAGCCTTACGGCCATATCCTGATCACGTTTCAGGTTTTTTTTCTGGTTTGCCACGGCATCATATGGGTGCCGTGGACGTAAACGGGAGGCCGCGCGTCGTACGCATATTTTTACATCTAAATAGTTCGACATAGAATAAAAACAGGAGACACCATGAAAAAGGTCATCGACTTTCTCTCGGCCAACACCACCGTATTTATCGCCACTTCTGACGCTGGCGCGGCCCGCGTGCGGCCCTTTCAGTTTCAGTTTGAGGAAAAAGGCCGTCTGTGGTTCTGCACCGCGCGCAGCAAACAGACTTTTGCCCAGCTGCAGGCAGACCCCCGGCTGGAGTTTTCGTGCGTATCGCCCACGATGGTGACCCTGCGCGTCAAGGGCACGGCCAACCTGGACGACGATATGCGCATCAAGCAGCGTATTATTGAAAACAATGGCCTTGTACGCTCCATCTACGGATCGGCAGAAAACCCGGACTTTACCGTTTTCAGCGTAGACCACGGCACGGCGTTTATGTTTGATTTTAGCGGCAACCCGCCGGAGTCGTTCAGCTTTTAAATCAAGACCCTTCGCCTGTGCGCGGTCATGGCCCAGCTATGACCGCGCACAGGCCAACGAGCGGGTGCAACGGCGCGGCTCGTTACTCCACGCCGTATTCCTTGAGCTTGCGCCACAGGGTTGTGCGGGGCATGCCCAAAACCTCTGCGGCAAGCTTTTTGTTGTAGCCGGTTTTTTTAAGTATTTTAAGTACATACCTGCGCTCCATCTCGGCCAGCGTGGGCAATCCGTCGCCCTCAAGGGTATCGAATTCCAGCCGCCGGATGTCTTCTGGCAGATCAGCAAGGCTTATGGTTTCGCCCTCAGTAAGCGCCACGGCTCGCTCGACGATGTTTTCGAGCTCGCGCACATTGCCGGGAAAGCTGTACCCCATAATCGCCGCCAGGGCCTGATCATCCACGTCAAAGACCTGTTTGCGAAAAGCCAGCCGGTATTTTTCGATAAAATGCCGCACCAGCAGCGGTATGTCTTCTCGCCGCTCCGCCAGACGCGGCAAGGTGGTGCTGACCACATTGAGCCGAAAAAACAGGTCTTCGCGAAAATTGCCCTTTTCGACCTCGCACTTCAGGTCGCGGTTTGTGGCCGCGATAATGCGGATATCCAGATCCACGGGGCGGGTTCCGCCTACCCGCAGGATGCGTCTTTCCTGCAGTACGTGCAGCAACCGTACTTGCATGGTCAGCGGCATTTCGCCCACCTCGTCCAAAAAGACCGTGCCCCCGTTGGCGGCCTCAAGCAACCCCACCTTGCCGGTTGTTGCGCCGGTAAACGCGCCTTTTTCGTAGCCAAAAAGTTCGCTGCTGATGAGCTCTTCAGTAAAGCCGCCGCAGTTGAAGGTAACAAAGGGCTGGTTGCGGCGCGGGCTCAGATGGTGCAGTGCAAGAGCCACCAGGGCTTTGCCGGTGCCGCTGTCGCCCTGGATGAGCACATTGCAGTCGACAGGCGCGACCTTGCGGATGAGGGCAAAAAGATTCTGTATGGCTGAGCTCTTGCCCACAATGGACGACAGGCCCGTTGTGCCCAAAAGGGCCTCGCGCAGCCGCGTATTTTCCATACGCATGGATATCTTTTCCTGCGCGTGGCGGGCCAGAGTGCGGATTTCCGTAAAATTCACGGGCTTGGTCACATAATGAAACGCGCCGTCGCGCATGGCCTCAATGGCTGTAGAGATGGTGCCGTGGCCAGTGACAATGATGACCTCGGTCTCTGGCCGCAGCCCCTTGATTTTGGGCAGCAGCTCAAGCCCGTTCATGTCCGGCAGCAGCATGTCCGAAAAAACCACGTCAAAGGGCTGCTCGATCATCGCTTCCAAAAACGAACGGGCGCTCATAAAGGCCTCGACGGCATACCCCTCTTTGGCAAGTGCCTGACTCAGGCGCTTGCACACGATAGCCTCGTCGTCAACTATGGCAACACGCAGGGGCATGGGTCACTCCTTTGCGGCGGGCAAGGCGACGCCCACGCACGGCAGCAAGACGGTAAACACGGCGCCCTGCCCTTCGGCGCTGCGCAGCAGTATCTCGCCCTCATAGCGGTGCACCAGGGCATAGGTCACGGCAAGGCCGAGCCCTGTGCCCTTGCCGACCTCCTTGGTGGAAAAAAACGGCTCAAAAATATGTTCCTGTATGGATTCGGGTATGCCGGGGCCTGTGTCGCGTATTTCAAAGGCAACCATGTTCCCGTCCTCTTGCAGGCTGGCGCGGATGTCGACTGCGCCGCCCTTGGGCGTGGCCTGAATGGCGTTGAGCAGCAGATTCATGAATACCTGCTGCAGGCTGCGCAGATCGCCGCAGATGTCAGGCAGGTCTTCCGGCACGGCGACCTGCAGGTTCACCCCGGCCAGCAGTACCTGATTTTTAAGCAGGCTTACCGTTGACCCCACAACACTGGCGGGTGACAGGCCCTCGGAGGCGGGATGCCCCGTGCGTGAAAAATCCAGCAGATTGCGCACGATGTCAGAGGCGCGCTCGGCCTGCTGCATGATGTCGTCAATCATCTCCTGGCCGTCGGCGTCGATGGCCTTTTTATAATCCTCACGCAGGCCCTCGGCGCTCAGCAACACATTGTTGATGGGGTTGTTGAGCTCGTGGGCGATGCCTGCGGTAAAAGTTCCCAGCGCGGCCATTTTGCGGGCCTGGAGCAGATGCTCCTGATTAACGGCAAGCTCGTGCGACATCCTGTTGAATGCGCGGATAAATTCGGCAATCTCGGTCAGTTGCTCGGCTCCTGTGGCAATGGGGCTGAAGTCGCCGCGCCCCACCCGTGCCGTACCCGCCGCCACCATGCCCAATGGCCTCAGCACGCCCTGCGAAATAAGCTTGATCACCAGCGCCATGAGCAGCAAAAACACCGACAAAAAGGCCGCAGGCATAATGTGGTTGTGCTTGAGGGCCTTGTGCGCACGTTCGCGCTTTTGCTGCCGTATATCGTCGGCAGCCTCGGTCAGGGCCTTGCCCAGGTTGCGCAGCTCGACCGGCCCTGCCGCCCCGCCCTGCGCCAGCGTGCGCATGGATTGCCCATAGCGGGCAAGCATATCCATAAAGATTTTTTGCTGCGCATCGCCCGCCAGCAAGGCCATGTCGTCAGCCAGTTCTACGGCCAGGGCGTCTATGCGGTCGAGATACACCATGCCCTCGCCAAGCCTGGCGGTATCATTGTAGAAAAAATAGTTTTTTTCGTACCTGCGCACTTCAAGAATATTGTTCAGCAGGTCGTCGTATTTTTCACCCAGAAGCAGCCTGTTGCTTACAGTCGACAGGCTCCAGTAGTTCAGCCCGGCCAGCACCCCGATGGACAGAAAGGTCACGGCAAAAAGAATAAAAATCTTGCCCTTGATGGAATGAAAGAAACCTTCGGAACACAAAACCGCGCGCCTCACGCCCCGTGTGTCTGCAAGCCTGTTGTTCACCAGCCATTCCATAAATTGCTCCCCCTGCGGTGCGTGCACGGCAATACCCATGGCGCCCTCAAAATTCCATTTTGAAACATTTTTCACGAGTATTTTTTACATGCTTTTCAAAATGAAAACAACGGATTTCCCATCCATGCCGACAATTTAACGCAACAATTTAATATAAAAAGATATTTTATCAAATTAGCGGTTGGCATCACATTTGCCTATGCGCCACCCATGAGGTCGCGCATGGAACGCATTTTGGTGGCTATAGATCGGTTGCACCCGCAGCAGGAAGCCTTGGGCCACGGATGTTCGCTGGCAAAGCGCATCCAGGCCAGACTGTATGTGCTTTTTGTGCACAAGCGGTCGTGCGTGGTCAGAAACCGCGTACGTCAAGGTCTTGAGCTGCGCGTGGCCTACGCCAGATCGGAGGGCGTGCACGTTGAGTACACCATTCTTGAAGGAGGGTATGAAGAATCGATCGTTTCTTTTATACATAACAATGGGATAACCCTGTTTATTCACGAAATAGAGCATGCGGATTTGCAGTCATATGATCGCGCTTTTTCTGTATTGCAGTCTGTTCGACACAGGATTTCATGCAGGGTTGAAATAGTAACACCTCAAAAAACCGTTGATGCAACACAGCGAGGCTGACGTATGAACATACCGCTGTATATGTACCTGCCCATTGCAGGCAACAGCGTTAATATGGCTGCTATTCTTGGGTTGGGCGGGGTTGTCGGGCTACTCTCGGGCATTTTTGGCGTGGGCGGCGGCTTTTTTATGACGCCGCTGCTCATCATGCTGGGCATCCCCCCGACCGTCGCCGCCGCTTCAGACTCCAACCAGATTATTGGGGCTTCCACATCGGGCACGCTGGCCCACTTCCGTCTGGGCAACGTGGATTTCAAAATGGGATTTTTGCTGCTTGCCGGGGGCGTGGCTGGCGGCTGCGTGGGGGTACGCATCATCAAGCTGCTGCGCGCCCTTGGCAATGCCGATTTTCTTATCAACCTGACCTATGTGCTCATGCTCGGCCTCGTGGGCGGCTACATGTTTTATGAGAGCCTGCAGTCCATGCGGTCGTCCGCGTCCGGCGCAGCTCCTGCAAGCAAACCCTGCGCGCAGGAGGCCAGCTGCAAGAGCGGCCTGCGCAACCTGCCCTGGCAGATGGATTTTGTGCGCTCGGGGGTGCGTCTTTCTATACTGATGCCGCTTGGCCTTGGCGCGCTGGTGGGCATACTGGCCGCCATTATGGGCGTTGGCGGGGGTTTCATCATGGTTCCCGTCATGGTGTACCTGCTGCGCATGCCCATGCATGTGGTTGTTGGCACAAGCCTTTTTCAGATTCTGTTTACCTGCGTCAACGTCACCATCATGCAGTCCATTGAAAACCATACCGTAGATTTTATCCTTGCGCTGCTGCTGCTCATAGGCTCGTCCATAGGCGCGCAGATGGGCACCCACCTCGGCAGAAAGCTCAAGGCCGATCAGCTCAAGATTCTGCTGGCCACGCTTGTGCTGGTCGTTATGGGCAAGATTCTTTACGATCTGCTGGCCAGACCCGATGTCTTGCTGGCATACGCGGGAGGGCATTAGGCATGCGCTGCGCAACTATCATGCAATTTGTTGCGGCTGCGGCGCTGGCCGTAACCCTGTGCGCCGCCTCCCTGCCCGCCCACGCGGCCGAATCTGTTGAGCTCAGCGTCAAACCGGCCGACATCAACATCTCCGCCTCATACCGGGGCACGGTGATGCATGTTGAAGGGCTGGCCCCCACTGGCAGCGAGATTGTGGCCCGTTTTACGGGGGCCGCCGCTGACCTTGCCCTGCGTCAAAAGGGCAAGGTTTTTGGACTGCTGTGGATGAACCTTGGCACCGTGCACCTGCACAATGTGCCGTCGGTATTTCTGGTGGCGTCGTCCCGCCCGCTGGATCAGATCAACGGCAGCGAACTGGGGCTGGCCGCCGTGCGCGGCAGCATGCAGGTGCTGGAGCAAAAACCGGACAGTCTTGATGTGCCTGCCGAACTGATCAAACTCAAACAGCAGGACGGCCTGTACCGTGAAAGCACCGGCGGCATCGCCGTGGCCGACAACGGCAGCTTTGCCGTCAACCTGCCCATACCGTCACGCCTGTCGCCCGGCGCGTACACGGTTGAGATATTTGCCCTGCGCAACGGCAGCGTCAACGGCAGTGTTGCGGCTCCGGTAAACGTCAGGCTTGTGGGCATGCCCGCGTGGATTGACGACATGGCCAGAAACAGCAGCCTGCTGTACGGCATCCTGTCCACCCTGGTGGCCATTTTGGGAGGTCTGGCCATTGGCATGGTGTTTCAGGGCAAGGGCGGGGCCCACTAGTCTCGCGCACAGAGGCACGGGGAGCGGCCAACGCTCCCCGGCTGGAGGATTGCCGTGGGAATCATGGCGCGTATTGCCGGCATGTTTACAGGCTGGCGCAGCAACGATGGGGTGACCTTTTCCCTGCTGTTCAAAAAATTCAAAAGCATACTTGAACGCAACAACCGCATACTTGAACTCATGGCCGACATGGGCGACAAGCTTGGCGGCGAATATATTTTTGACAGCAAGTATATAGAAGACGCCTGCTCGCAGCTTGATGACCAGGTGTTCAAGCTCGTGTCAGACATGAGCGTGCTCACCCAGAGCAAAAACACCGCGCTTTTTCTGGCTTTTGAACGGGTGCAGCACCGCTTGCAGGAAGAAATGGCCGGTCGCCGCCATGTGGAAGGCGGCCCCCTGGTGCTGCCCTTCAAAAACATCGGCATCGAATCCGAGGACGAGGTGGGCGGCAAGATATCGCAGCTCGGCGACCTGGCCAACCGTCTGCACCTGCAAACGCCCAACGGCTTCGCCATCACCACCACGGCGTTTTTTTCATTCATGTCGCGCAACGGGCTGCTGGAACTGGCCCAAACCGGCCTTGACGGGTGGGACGGCACAGATCAGGGCCTGCACGAGCTCTCTGACCTCATGCAGGCGCGCATAATGGATTCGCCCTTGCCCTGGCGGCTTGTGGCCCAGATTGACGCCATGGTGGATGTGCTGAGCGCGGACGGCCACACCCCCCTGCGTCTTGCCCTGCGCAGCAGCGCCTGGGGTGAAGACGGCGATTCGAGTTTTGCCGGGCAGTACGCCACCGAGCTCAACATCCCCCCCGCCAGGGTTGTCGAGGCATACAAAACCGTTGTCGCCAGCACCTATTCCATAGAAGCGTGGCGTTACCGCATCGACCGGGGTTATCGCGAAAATGAGGTCGCTATGGCCGTAGGCTGCCAGATTATGGCCGAGAGCCACGTCAGCGGCGTGCTCTTTACCTGCACGCAAAACTCCGGCAGCGCGTGCGAGGCTATGGTTGTCAGCGCCGCCTGGGGCGGCGGCGCGGCCGTTGTCGCGGGCGAGACCGCAACCGACACGTTTTTTTTGAGCCGCACGCCGCCCTACCGGCAAATTGCCAGCAGCATTGCCCGCAAAACACGCATGCTTACGGCGGCGCCCAGAGGCGACCTTGTATGGCAGGAGGTTGCCGAACCGTTGCAGGGGATTCCCTGCCTTTCAGACTATCAGCTGGCCGAGCTTGCCCGCGTGGGCATGTCGCTTGAGCGCTACTACAAACGCCCGCAGGATGTGGAGTGGACATTTGACGGACAGGGCAGTTTGCATATTCTTCAGTCCCGGCCGCTGCGGACGGGCGGCGATACAGGGCTGTCCGTGCCCGTGCAGGTCGCCACCAGCAAGGCCGAGGTCATTTTTGCAGGCAAGGGGCTGGTGGCCCAGCGCGGCGTGGCCATGGGCAAGGTTGTGCTGGTTGACCACAATACAGACCTTGACCAGTTTCCCGATGGGGGCATTCTTGTTTCCAAGTACACCTCGCCCCGCTATGCCCGCGTTATGCGCCGCGCCTGCGGCATTATCACCGACGTGGGTTCGCCCACCGGGCATATGGCCACCATTGCCCGCGAGCAGCGCGTACCGGCGCTGGTCAATACAGAGGACGCCACAGCCCTTTTGCGGAATGGCGACGAAATTACTCTCGACGCTACGCAAAACGTGGTCTACCGGGGCCGCATAGCGGAGCTGGACAGATTTGAACGCGCCGAGCCGGACATGTTTGAAGAATCGTACGAATACCGCCTGCTGCGCCGCCTGCTCAAGCATATAGTGCCCCTCAACCTTGTTGATCCGCATGCGGACGACTTCAGACCGCAGGCCTGCCGCACCTACCACGACATCACCCGCTATATTCACGAAAAGGCCGTTGAAACGCTGGTGGCGCTGAGCCAGAGAAACGACGCCCTGCACCATGCGCCCACCCGGCGGCTTGTGGACGGCCCGCCCCTGGGGTTGACTGTTATCGACGCTGGCGGCGGCGCCAGCTGCGACCCGCGCGCGACCACCCTGGGCATGGATGAAATAACGTCCGTCCCCCTGCTGGCCTTTTTGCAGGGCATGACCCTGTCGGGCATGTGGGATACGTCGCCAGTTGCTGTGGACATTGGCAGTTTCATGTCCAGCTTTACCCGCACGTTTACGACCTCGCAGGCAGGGCCGGACAAGGTGGGGCGCAACCTCGCGGTTGCGCTGCGCGACTACATGAACGTCAACATGCGCCTTGGGTACCACTACAATACCATCGACGCCTATGTCTCTGATCAGGTCAACGACAACTACATTTACTTTCGCTTTTTGGGCGGCGTTACCGAACTGGTGCGCCGGTCGCGCCGAGCCAGGTTTGTGGCCGAGGTGCTGGACAGGTTTGATTTTCGTATCGAAGTGCATGGCGATCTGGTAGTCGGCAGAATAAAAAAACTTTCGGCGGCGCGCATGCTTGTTCGCATGCATATGCTGGGCGGACTTGTGGGCTACGCCCGCCAGCTTGACGCGCGCATGAGCAGTGACGAGCAGATAGCCGCGCACGCGCAGGCCTTTATGGAGGCGATCAAATCCATACTGCCCGCCGATGCCCGAAACACAGGAGAAAATAATGACAACCCTGAGCATTCTGGTGCTTGACGACGAACCCATCGTCTGCAAACGCCTCAAACCGGCCTTTCAAAAAGCCGGATATGATGTCGAAACATTTACTGACAGCGCAGCAGCCCTGCAGCGCATGACAGAACGCCCCTTTCACGTGATCATTACCGATCTCAAGATGGAAGGCGCCGACGGCTTCCAGGTGCTGGAACGCGCCCGCAAACTGTTGCCGCAGGCGCGCATTGTGGTCATAACCGGGTTTGCAACCCTGGACACGGCCAAGGAATCGTTTCGCAAGGGGGCATTTGACTTTGTGGCAAAGCCCTTCAAACTTGGCGGCATCATCGAATGCGTGCGCCGTCTTGAAAAGGAAATCACGGGCTGAATAAACCAGCCAGTCAGCAAGGCGGCAAAGTACGCCTCCCGCCTGCCGCGCTGCCGCATGCAAGACGGTTGCCTCCATGACGCTTGCAGGAGTATATATCAATAAGCCGCAGCTGCCCTGACCACCTGCGCGCAAGGAGGCCCATGTACACGTTTGACCTGCTGTGCTTTTGCACCTCCGTGGGGCTGTATTCCGCCTACAATCTTTATATACACTGGCGCGAGGGCTTTGACCCGGGCTATACCATCCACGGCATATCGCGCACCGCGAGGGTTCAATGGGTAACGTCCGTACTTGAAACCAAAAACGGCATACTCGCCGTGCAGACCTTGCGTAACGCTACCATGGCCTCGACATTTATGGCGTCCACAAGCGTTCTGCTGGCCGTGGGGGTGCTCTCGCTCACCGGCAATGGCGAAAATGTCCGTCACACATGGCACTCGCTGAATTTTTTCGGCTCGGCCGAACCCAGCATGTTTGCCTTTAAGGTTCTGGCCCTGCTGCTGAATTTTTTTCTGGCTTTTTTTTGCTTTGCCTCTTCACTCAGGCTCTACACGCATGTCGGCTTTATGCTTGGCGCGGAGACCGGGCACGAGGACAATGCCCACCTTGGTTACATGGCAGAAAAGTACCTCAATATGGGGGCGAACCATTTTTCAATAGGTATGAGGGCTTTCTACTTTACAGTACCTTTAGTTTTTTGGATTTTTGGCGCACAATTCATGATTTTTGGCACTGTTTTTCTTGTGAGCATCATCTTTATCCTCGATAAAACACCAAATTATAAAAAATAAATAACACAGCCATACAACAAAATTCTCTGGAATATAGATTTTTTTGAATATACATAGCTAAATATGACTACAAAAATTATTTTTTGAATTAAATATTTTTAATAAACAACTGCTAAATTAACTGCAATCTCTTGCTACAATAATACATTGTCAGACGCGTTGCCCCTTGCATCCCGTAAATACCCGCAAACATCGTTGGCGCTATCGCAAAAAACTTAACATTTATGCGTCATACCTGCCTGAAAGCTTGATTGTTTTAGCTCCTGATATTACATAGGGCGCTAATAGGTGTCCTGCAAACAGGGAATTAAAAAAAATACAGCAATGTTGCATCCAGATGGGCAGGCTGACGCGACTCCCCAGCCAATATATTATTGTCTGTGCGCACTTTTGACAAAACCAGAAGCAAATATTGCCGCGGCCGCAAACTGCCAGTACATGACAAACGCCCCCAGGAGCTGACGCGCTCGGCAAACAACATATGAACGGCAACACGTTGGCTCATTCACTTTTGTGCCTGCTAGACGATCTGAGCGGACGCCCGGCTTTTCTCTCCATCCGGAGGGGGCTGTTCATAGTCTTGCCGCTCATCATGATCGGCTCTTTCACCGTGCTGCTGCGCAATCTGCCCTCCGAGGAAGCGCAAAGGGCCGTTGACGCCCTGCTGGGGCCAGTGGGCGTGCGCGCCTGCGACAATCTGATATCCGCAACATTTGACATAGCTGCCCTTGCGCTGGTCTGCACCCTTGGCGGAGCAAACGCCATGCGCGCCAGCATGATCAGCCCGTCCGCCCCTGCCATCAGCCCCATGCTGGGCTCGATTGTGGTTCTGTCATGCTTTTTTGTCATTGTTGCCCCGGAGCAAACAGGCTCGTGGGCTGTCAGTTTTTCCATGGATCGGGGGCTGCTGCTGGCCATGGTCGTATCCATGTCCAGCAGCTCGGTTTTTGTGCGGCTTGCCAGCTACCGCAGATTTCACCTGCCGGAGGAAGTTGCGGGCTACGACCCCGTGGTGCGCGATGTGGTCATGATAATGCCTGCAGCCGTGATCACCATTCTTTTGTTTGCGCTTATACGACTGCTCCTGACGTTCTACGGCATAACCGACCTGCAGCTTGTGGCAAGCAGACTGCTGGCCCTGCCCTTTTTGCACAGCGGGGACGGACTGGGATTTGGCCTGCTGTACAGCACAGCCTCGCAAGTGCTCTGGTTTTTTGGAGCTCACGGGCCCAATGTACTCAACGCGGTAGATGTAAACATTCTCACCCCGGCGGGCCTTGCCAATGCCAAGGCCACCATGCTCGCCACTCCTCCGCCGTATATTTTCACAAAAGTTTTTTTTGATACGTTTACGCGCCTGGGCGGCTCAGGGTCTACCATGGCCCTTTGCCTTGCGGTTTTTGTGCGCTGCCGGGACAGAGGCATAAAAAAACTTTGTCTTCTGGCTCTTGTGCCCGCCCTGTGCAATGTTAACGAGCCGCTTATTTTTGGCATTCCCCTGGTGCTCAACCCCGCGTTTGCCATCCCTTTTTTGCTGGTGCCCGCAGTGCAGACCATTGTGGCATATGCGGCAACGGTTCTGGGCTTTCTGCCGCATACCAGCGTCGGCGTCGCCTGGACAACGCCCCCGCTGTTCAGCGGATATGCGGCCGTCGGCAGCCTCAGCGGCACGGTTGTGCAGATCATCAACCTCATGCTGGGTTTTTTGATTTATCTGCCCTTTGTCACCCTCTCGGATGCGGTACGTGAAAAACACGGCAAGCAGGTGATGCAAACCCTGCTGAAGGTGGCCAGCCGCTGCGAATCTGGCTCGCCCGGCACGCACAAATGCCTTACCCTGCCCGGCGAGGTGGGACGGCTGGCGCACACGCTGGCCCATGACCTCGATCGCGCGCTCAATGCCAAAGAAAACCAGATGTACCTGGTGTTTCAACCCCAGTGCAACCATGCCTCCGGGCGAGTTGTTGGCGTAGAAGCCCTGCTGCGCTGGAACCACCCCGTGTACGGCCCCATAGCGCCGCCCATTACCATTGCGCTTGCAGAGGATATGAACCGCATTGACAGGCTCGGTCAGTTTATTCTGAGCGAGGCCTGCAAGCAGAGGGCGGCCTGGAGTGCCGCCGTGCCCCACGACCTGGTCATTGCCGTCAACATTACCCCTCGCCAACTGCGCAACGCCGGATTTGCCAAAATGGTGCTGGAGACGCTGCACAGCCAGGGGCTCAAGCCAACCCAGCTCGAACTTGAAATTACGGAATCGTCCATTCTTGAGCCCGACACCCATACGCTGGACCTGCTCACCCGCCTGAGAGTATTGGGCGTGCGTCTGGCCATTGACGATTTTGGCATGGGGCACACGTCGCTGCGTTATCTCAGGGCGTTCCCCGTCACCACAGTCAAGGTGGACCGCTCGCTGACCGAGAGCCTCAACAGCAATGTGCAGGAGCAGATCGTACGCAGCATTCTCGACCTGAGCCGCAGCCTGCATATAACAACCGTGGTCGAGGGCGTGGAAGACGAGCGGCAGCTGCGCGTTTTTACCGAGATCGGCTACCAGACGTTTCAGGGCTATTACTTCAGCCGACCGCTCTCGGGCAGGGACTGCCTGGACTTTGTGCGCAGCTTTAACGGGCGGGCTGCCGACCAGACGCCCCGCTGACCCTTGGCAACAAATTACAATGCGTGCAAAAAGCCCCGGAACTCCCGGGGCTTTTTGCTGTGACCCGCACGCGGCGGGCATCATATGTATTTGCAAAAGACGGCAACGTGCGTTGCCGCTGGCCGGTCTGGTTTTGCGGCTGCTATTCCGCAGGGCGGGCTGTGCCTTCAAGTTGCCGCAACAGGGCTGCGCAAAAGGCATCCAGCGTTTTTTCCGCCTCGCGGCCAAGCCCCAGCACAGAGCCAGAGTACAACTGACGCTGGCGCAGCGGCTCAAGATCAGGCAGGCACAGACGTTGCCCGGGCAGACAGGCGAGGGGCGGCAGGCTGGCGACCTGTTGGGGCGTAGCCTTGTTAAGCACCAGCACCTGGCGGCGCAGACCCAGATCGCCTGCCATGCGGGCCACCTCGGCGGCTGTTTCCAGCGAGCGCATGCTCGGTTCTGAAACAACCAGCAAGGCATCCACATGCGCGGCAGTGCCCCGACCCAGGTGCTCCACACCGGCCTCCATATCGACTAGCACCCATTCCCGCCGTTCAAGCACCATGTGGGCCAGCAGGGCCTTGAGCAGGGCGTTGCTCTCGCAGGCGCACCCGCCCCCGGCATTGGTCAGCGGGCCCATGACCAGCAGACGCTTTTCGCCCCGCATGGGCACGGCAGAATCGGACTCGGGCAAAACAGCGGAAAGAGCCTCTGGCAGGTCGCTGACGTGCGGGTCAAGATCCATCATGCCGCCCTGCCCGGCAGGGCGTATACGCTCCTCAATAAGGCTGGCGCGTTGCGTGAGAGGTTCCGGCAACTGAACCCGTTCCAGACCGGATGCCTGCCCTAGCGAAAGCGCCGTGTCGGCATCCACCATCCAGACCTTTTCGCCGCGTCGAGCAAGATAATCCCCCAGCCAGGCAGTGATGGACGTTTTGCCCACGCCCCCCTTGCCGGAAACGGCAATCTTCATGCAAGCCTCCTGCGGTTTGCCTGTGTGATTTGCTACGGCGAAAACAGGCGGTTGGCCTGCCCGCACCGGTAATACCGCAAACCTAGGGCTGCAGGCCCAGGCCCTGCCGCTTTAGTCGAATGCGCGCATCCAGCAGGTCGGCCGCTTTTTCGGGATCATCGTTGACCACAAACGAAGCGCCCACAAGCTGCTCCAGACCGTTGAGGGCGATGTCCGTCACCTTTTCCGACCCAAGGATGTTGGGCGGCAGGCCCAAATGCGTGTAAATGCCGCTGGCTACGGCGTACATGCCAATGGCCGCCGCTTTTTCCGAATACCATTCGGGTGAGGACGCGCCCACCGGCAGGTCGGAGATGTCCACGCCCAGCGCATTGGCAATCAGGGCGCACAACTGCATGATGCGGGCATTGTCCACACAGCTGCCAAGATGCAGCACCGGGGGGATGCCCAGCGCGCCGCACAGGCTCTGCAGCCCAGGTCCAGCCATGGAGGCTCCCCCAGGAACCAGCAACCCAGCCTTGCCCGCCGCAGTGGTGACGCAGCCCGTGGCCAGCACCATGATATCCTTTTTGATCAACGCCTTGATGAGGCCCACGTTGGCCGAATCGTGCTTGATCTTGGGGTTGTTGCAGCCAACTACGCCCACAAAGCCGCGCACAGTGCCCGCCTTGACGGCATCAAGCAGAGGATCGAGCGATCCGCCCAGAGCTTCAAGGATGGCCTCGTTGGAAAATCCGGTCATGATGCTGACCGGCTCGGCGGGAATTTCCACCCTTTTGGGGTCGCGCTCCACAAAGGCTTCCACAGCCATGCGCACGATCTTGCGGGCTTCTTCACGCGCGTTTTCGGGATGAAAATCAAAATGAATGGCCCCGGTAAAACGCGCTTTGGACGCGGTGTCGATAAACCGGGTGTGGTAACAGCCCGCAACCTGCACAAGACTCGGCATGATGCACTGGTAGTCTACCACCACAACTTCTACCGCACCGGTCACTATGGCGAGCTCCGTCATCAGGTGGTTGCCCGCCATGGGGATGCCCTGCCGCATGAGCAGCTCGTTGCCTGTGCAGCATAGCCCCGCAACGGTGATGCCGGCGGCTCCGTTCTTTTTGGCCAGTTCGACCATTTCGGGGTCGCGGGCCGCGTCCAGAATCATTTCTGACACCACGGGGTTGTGCCCGTGCACCAGGATATTGACTGTATCCTTTTTGATAACACCCAGATTGGCCGTGGACATCTTGGGCTTGGGCGTGCCAAACAGCACGTCGCACAGCTCGGTGGCTATCATGGAGCCAGCCCAGCCGTCGGCCAGCGCGCAACGTGCGGCGTGCAGCAGGGTGTTTGGGGCGTCGTTGTCGCAGCCCATGTGGGTGCGGTGCATCATTTCGGCAATTTCGCGATCCACGCCGCGAGGGGTGATGCCAAGTTTTTCCCACAGCTCGCGGCGCTTGGCCGGGACGCGCGAGACAAAATTGACAGCCTTGCGCCTGCTGCCAAAATCGCTGTAGCAGGCCTCTACCACGTCAGCCGCTATATCCAGCACTTCGCGCCCGTCGGTTGTGACGCCAAGCTCGGCGGCGATGCGCCGCAGCTTCGCCTCGTCGCGAATCTGGTAGCCGGGCGCACGCCCCTCAACCACAGCTTCCAGAGCTTCAATGACATCACGCCCATGGTCGGAGTGGCCAGCGGAACCACCGGCGATAAACCGGCCAAAGTTTCGGGCCACAATCACATCAGCATCAGCACCGCAAACGCCGCGCGAAAGTTTGCCGCCAGGTTCGGCCTTGGCACTGATGCGGCACGGCCCCATAACGCAGTTGCGGCATGTGGTGCCGAGTTCGCAAAACCGGCAGTGCGGCGTCTGCTGGTCCAGCCTGTCCCACGCTGTTTCCACGCCGTCGGTTCTGGCTTTGGCCAACATGCGTTTGGCATCATCCCATATGGACATATCATTGATGTCGCGCTTTTTGCTTTCCATTACTGCCCCACAAAACTTGAGGTTGTACGACGCGCCAAGCCTGCACCGCCGTCTTTGAACAAGTGGTATCATAGTCACAAGATGATATCTGTCAGATACACGACAAAGCATCACTAAATGAGAGCGCGGCAGGCGTTATGCAGAGGCCTGAAAAGGCAATGGATTCTATTTTGGGGGGGAGAAGGAGCGAGAAAAAATAAAAAAACAAGGCTAATCAAGCAGTTCACGCAGGCGCGACTCATCAATGATGCAGTAAACACCGCGCTGCTCTTTGAGCAGAATGCCCGATCGGGTGAGATCTGTCAGCAGTGTAGAAATTGTCTGTCGCGAGGCCCCCAGAGTCTGGGCCAGCATCTCGCCCGAAAGCTGCAGGCGTACCCTGCGGCGGCCATCCTTTTCGGGGGCGTTCTCCTGTGCGGAAGCGATCAGATACCGGGCCAGCCGGGCGGATACATCACGCAGGGCCAGGCCGTCCACGATACTGAACGTATTTTTAAGTATGCCGCCCAATACACGAACCACCGTTACGGTAAACTGCGGCACGCTCATCATGCGACGGTTGAAGGTTGCCGTATCAACCAGCAGGATGGCTGTATCCTCAACAGCCTGCACCAGTGCGCTGGAATGGCTTACATACACGTCGCCCGGCTTTAAAAAGGCGATGGTAAATTCCTTGTCGCCATAGGCAAGAAACACGCGCACCAGCCCCCGTCTGACAATAAACACGTAGTTTTCCGCGATGCTCTTTCCCGCCGGGGAGGCTAGGTTGCTAGCAGGGTTTTCCAGCTCTTCATCATAGCTTGGAGTAAAAATCATGTTGTTTTTTGGAAAACGGCGCTCATGAAAGGCGGAAAGCAGCGAAGAAAACTCTGGCTTCGCAAGCTCGTCCAGCAAATTGACTGACGTAAACTTCATGAGGGTTCTCCTGCTTCCCTTTTATGGACAAAAGCTGACAAAATTGTAGGCTGCGGCCGACCGGCCACAATGCTATAGTGAACCTACAGGGCATGTGCCTGTTCGTCAAAGTTTTCGGCGTGGCAGCGAATCGCTGCGTTGCTGGCATTTATTTTTAACAGCCTGCCAGCAAAAGCAGCTTCTTGGGTTGCCCCTTTTGCAGGCCTTAAGCAGGACGGGCCCGCCTTCGGGCGCGATGGTTCGCCGGTTGGCGAAGTTTGAGACGCCTTACGCGGCGTGACCTTATGCAGACGCGCCGGAGCGGAGCGGATTGCCGTCATTCGGGCGTGATGGTTCACCGGTCGGCGAAGTTTGGGACGCCTGCGCGGCGCACAACATTGTGGCACTCAAGACTCCCCTTAAGCTGTGCACGAAGTCAGAAGAACTGACAACGATGTTACTTCCATTTGCCTTTACCAGCCCGGCAGCAGAAGCAGGATGTGGGGTAGCCTTCCTTTTGCAGGCCTTAAGCAGGACGGGCCCGCCTTCGGGCGCGATGGTTCGCCGGTTGGCGAAGTTTGGGACGCCTTGCGCGGAACACAACATGACGGCACTCAAGACTCCCCTTAAGTTGTGCACGAAGTCAGAAGAACTGACTACGATGTTACTTCCATTTGCCTTTAGCAGCCCGGCAGCAGAAGCAGGTTGTGGGGTAGCCTTTCATTGACTCGCCGGAGCTGAGAGTATTGCCCCCCTCAGGACGTATGATTTACCGGTCGGCGAAGTTTGGGACGCCTTACGCGGAACACAACATTGTGGCACTCAAGACTCCCCTTAAGCTGTGCACGAAGTCAGAAGAACTGACTACGATGTTACTTCCATTTGCCTTTACCAGCCCG